>ERZ1026870.1354-NODE-1354-length-10676-cov-159.628378_pt1 | contig 10676 bp, 6 predicted proteins | sample MGYA00380165_ERZ1026870 | MGnify/ENA primary metagenome ERZ1026870 (study PRJEB33269, sample SAMEA4719801) | human gut metagenome | biome: human-associated habitat; feature: organic feature; material: feces | place: Cameroon | collected 2013-10 ...
CTACTGAGCAGATTCATGACCTCGACAATGTACTCGACCAGCAGATTATCCGTGGTGCACAGCGTGCCATCGAGAATCAGGAAGAAGTGAACCTCGACTTCGCCATCAAGAATACTGATCGTGCCGCAGGTGCCATGTTGAGCGGTATGATTGCCGGGAAATATGGTGAGGCGGGTCTTCCAGACAAGACAGTGAACGTGAAGTTCAAGGGTTCTGCAGGTCAGAGCTTCGGTGCCTTCCTGGTCAAGGGAGTGGATTTCAAGCTCGAGGGTGAGACCAATGACTATTTCGCCAAGGGACTTTCAGGAGGTCGTATTTCCATCCTTCCTCCTATCCGCAGCAACTTCTCTGCCGAGGATAACATCATCGCCGGTAACACCGGATTGTATGGTGCCACAAGCGGTGAGTTGTATATCAATGGTAAGGTAGGCGAGCGCTTCGGTGTTCGTAACTCCGGTGCCATCGCCGTAATTGAGGGTGCTGGCGACCACTGCTGCGAGTATATGACGGGCGGTAGAGTAGTAGTGCTCGGTGAAACCGGCCGTAACTTCGCCGCTGGTATGAGTGGTGGTGTTGCCTACGTATGGGATAAGAACCACAACTTCGATTACTTCTGTAACATGGATATGGTGGAGATCAACCTCGTGGAGGACAGCACCTATCGCAAGGAGTTGCACGAGTTGATTCGTCAGCATTATCTCTACACTGGCAGTAAGCTTGCCCGTACCATGCTCGATGACTGGAACCACTACGTAGAGGATTTCATCCAGGTAGTGCCAATCGAGTACAAGCGAGTTCTCCAGGAGGAGCAGGTAAAGAAGTTGCAGCAGAAGATTGCGGATATGCAGCGAGATTACTAATTTTAAAATTAGAAAAAAGATGGGAAATCCAAAAGCATTTTTGACTATACCTCGCAAGGAAGCAGGTTATAGACCAATTCACGATAGAATCCTCGACTTCAGCGAGGTAGAACAGACATTGAATAGCAACGACCGCCGACAGCAGGCTTCCCGTTGCATGGATTGTGGCGTGCCTTTCTGCCACTGGGCTTGTCCGCTGGGCAACAAGGCACCGGAGTGGAATGATGCCCTCTACAAGGGCGACTGGGAGCAGGCTTACCGCCTCCTCAATTCCACCAACGACTTCCCGGAGTTCACAGGACGCATCTGTCCTGCACTCTGCGAGAAGGCGTGTGTATTGAATCTCATGGATCATGAGCCAACCACCAACCGTGAGGATGAGTGCGCCATCGTGGAGCACGCCTTCTCTGAGGACTATGTGCATGTTGAGATTCCGGAGCGTAATGGCAAGACGGTGGCTGTCATCGGTGCCGGTCCTGCGGGACTGGTTGCTGCCAACCAGTTGAACCATAAGGGATATAAGGTAACAGTCTTCGAGGCACGTGAGAATGCCGGTGGCTTGTTGCGTTATGGTATTCCTAACTTCAAGCTCAACAAGAGCATCATCGACCGCCGTCTCCGTCTTCTCGAAGAGGAGGGCATCGAGTTCAGATACAATCAGCAGATTGACGTTACCAAGTTGCCGGAAGGCTTTGATGCCTACGTGGTATCTACCGGTACGCCGACAGCCCGCGACCTGAAGATTCCTGGAAGAGAGCTGAAGGGTGTTTATTTCGCCCTCGAACTGCTTTCTCAGCAGAACCGTATCCTTGCCGGTATGGAGTTCTCTAAAGACGAACTGGTTAACTGCAAGGGCAAGGATGTATTGGTCATCGGTGGTGGTGATACGGGTTCCGACTGTATCGGTACCGCTCACCGACAGGGTTGCAAGAGCGTAACCCAGATCGAGATCATGCCTAAGCCGGTAGAGGGTCCTGAGGATCCTAAGAATCCTTGGCCAAACTGGCCTCGCACCCTGAAGACCACTTCAAGTCATGAGGAAGGCTGTACTCGCCGCTGGAACATCAACTCTCTGGAGTTCCTGGGAAAGAATGGTAAGTTGACAGGTGTGAAGGTTCAGCCTATCGACTGGAAGCCAAACCCAGAGGGTGGTCGCCCACTGATGGTAGAGGCAGGCGAGCCGGAAATCATCAAGGCAGAGGCAGTATTCCTGGCAATGGGCTTCCTGAAGCCACAGCAGCCAGAGTTTGCCGAGAATGTATTCGTGGCAGGTGATGCTGCCAGCGGTGCTTCTCTGGTGGTTCGTGCCATGGCAAGCGGCAGAAAGATCGCAGCCCAGGTAGATAAGTTCCTGAGCAAGTAAAATCGGTTATTTTTAACTATAAGTGCAGGGAGGTTAAGCTCAGTGATGAGGTTTTCCTCCCTTTTTCGTTAAAACTCCCCATTCTTCCCCCCAAGAATTTGGTAATCTCAAATAAAAAGTGTAAATTTGCACTCAATATTTCAACTAATAATAATTAAACTAGCAAATCAGCAGAAAATGAAAAAGAAATTATCAGCTGTTCTCCTGGCGTTGGCAGCCTTTATGCCAACGACCGCACAGAATTTAGTAAAGGGCGATTACGGTTATCTCTACTGTCACATGAGCGACAAGGGAGAGTGGACTGCCTACGCCGTATCACGTGATGGCTACAACTATCAGGACATCAACGATGGTAACCCAATCTTCAACCCAGAAGAGCACGCCCGCATCGAAGGCGGTACCCGCGATGCCTACATCACCCGCATGCACAATGGCAAGGGCTACATCATGGTTACCACCGATATGTGCGTGCGCAAGAGCCGCAAGTGGGATAACTATGGCATCGACCTCCTGAAGAGCAAGGACCTGAAAAACTGGACCAGCGTTACCTTCGATTACCGCAAGGGTATGCAGAACTTCTGCGATGCTGCCACAGCCAAGTCTCCATACAAGGACTGGAGCACCATCAACCGTGTGTGGGCACCTCAGATCTTCTGGGATCCTGACTACCGTTGGGAAAACGGCGAGAAAGGCGGATACATGATCTACTATTCCATGCTCAACCGTGCAGAGGAGAAGTACGACCGCATGTATTACAGCTATGCCGACAAGACCTTCACCAAGCTCACCACGCCGAAGCTGCTCTTCGACTGGGGCTATGCTACCATCGATGCCGACATCAACTTCCTGAAGAGCGATGGCCTCTACCACATGCTCATCAAGAAAGAGGGAGGAAAACCGGGCATCTACACTGCCACTAGCAAGTATCTGAACCATGGTTGGGGCGAGCCTGTAGAGAACGATTATGTAAGCTTCGAGGGTCGCAAGAACTGCGAGGGTAGCTCTGCCTTCCAGCTCATCGGCGATGACACCTGGCGCGTGGCATACATCCAGTATCACGATAATCCGAAGCACTATCGCATCTGCAAGGCTGACAAGTATCTCCGCAATTTCTCAGACCCTGTGGATATCAAGGGCGTAACCGGTCCGCAGCACGGCAGTTTTATGCGAATCACCAAGAAGGAGTACAATAGTCTCCTAAAATGGGATAAGGAATTAAAAAATAAGAAAAAATAGGGGATTTCTCGAAAAAAAGTAGTAACTTTGCCACGAAATTTCAGAATTGACATAAATAATAAGTATCTAGGAATCAAAAAGAGATAATAATTATATGAAGAAACGTTTCGGAATCATCGTGGCAGCGTTACTGACTGCTACTCTTTCTTTCGCTCAATCTGCCGACTATCCTTGTGTAGAGGGTAGCACGAGCAATAAGGATGATAAGAATATCCTCAACCATCTGGATGGATCTATCACTTTGGGTACCACCGGTCTAGGTGTGGATTTGGCAATGCCTATCGGCAACCGTGTGCAGGTGCGCACAGGTTTCTCCTTCTTCCCTCATTATGAGCAGACCATGCACTTCGGTGTGGAAGTGGGCGATGATAGCGATCCTGCTGTTCAGGACGAGAAGTTCAACAAGCTCTCGCAGACCCTGAACGAGATGTTCGCATTCGAGGTAGACCGCAATGTGGATATGAAAGGCAAGCCAACCATGAAGAACTTCAAGCTGCTGGTGGATGTCTTCCCATTCCAGAATAAGCACTGGCACGTAACAGGCGGTTTCTATTGGGGACCTTCTACCGTGGCAAAGGCGGAGAACGCTGCCTATGACGGTACTTCGCTGGTGAGTGTGTCTATCTATAATAATCTCTACGACCGTGTAAAGGCTTCCTATGAGTCTATCAAGAAGATGATGGAGGGCGATCCAGCAGATCCGATACCATACATCAAGATCAATGGTCAGGAGTTCTTTGCCGGTGAGGATCTTTATAATAAATTCCAGAGTTATGGACGAATGGGTGTCCATCTGGGTGATAAGAAGGATGGTACTCCTTATATCATGGAGCCGGATGCCGACAACATGGTATCTTGCAAGATAAAGGTGAACAGCTTCCGTCCTTATCTCGGTTTCGGATATGGCGGAAAGCTCTCAAACCGCAGCGACCGCAACTGGATTTCCTTCGATTGTGGAGCGATGTTCTGGGGCGGTACGCCTAAGGTCATCACGCATGATGGGATGAACCTGGCTACAGATGTTGATAATATTGATGGCAAGGTAGGGGATTACGTGAAATTCTTCAAGGGAGTGAAGGTTTTCCCTGTGTTGGAGTTACGTCTTACTCATCGTATCTTCTAGAATAAGAATTGAAATCATATAAAAAAGGATGCTTTCACAAGGCGTGAGAGCATCCTTTTTTTATGTTTCTACAAACTATATCGTATTGCTTATTTAACTACAACTTTCTTTCCCTTGAACACGTAGATGCCCTCAGGAAGGCCTTCTGTAGAAGTAGCTGCTTCTTTCACAATCATACCCTTGAGATTGTAGATCTTGGCAGGCTTGTTGCTGTCCTCCTGATTGATTTCTACAATTCCTGCAGGATCTCCATCAGCATAGAGCTTCAACTCTGTTGGTGTGGTTGCATTTACTGCAACATAGGCTGTATTATGAGGGATAGCCTTCACGATAGGGTACTGATAGTTGTATTTAGAGATATACTTCTTGGTCATGATATCTGCCATGTAAGTATCTGCATTGTTCAACTCCAGCTTTCCATCTTTGTCTACGCCAAGAACGCGCATGGTTGATGCGTTGAATGGAGTGCAGTTGAAATGGTCGGTGGCTCTTTCGCCCATGCCGAAATAAACGCCTGTCAGCTTGTTGTCTTTAATCGCTGCTGGCGAAGCGGTTTCAACCTTTAACTTGTTCTGGCTAGGGTCGGTAGAAGAACACTCGATGATGACAGGAGTCTTTCCTGGTACAACACCTGTAATCTCCTTATAGGTGGCTACGCCATTGCCCTTGATGTCGTTGATGTAATATACCTTCATGCCTGTAGAGTAACAGCTGAATGGGAACTCGGCAAAGAAGGTGGCATAATACTTGCCATTTGACTCAACTGCTGGCTTTACACCCAGATAGTTGTCCTCTGTATCTACTGGCTTGATATACCAGGTCTTGTATGTTTGGTTGATGGTCTGTACATAACTCTGGTTCTTTCCGTTAAAGAAGTCATTCTCATCAGAGAGGAACAATACCTGACCGTGGTCTGTCTGCCAGGCTCTGTAGGTGCCATCGTTCAACTTAGACAGGTTTACATAATAATTAATCATGTTATAGACATTGGCGCCCTGAGCACTGATGTTGTAGCTGATGCCGGAAATATTTTCGATGTAGAAAATGGTTCCAGGATCGGTGACAACCTCTTCTACGTTTTTCTTGGTTACCAAGGCTCCTGCATCCACTGAGTTGGATGGGAGATCCACGCCCGTACTGTGGTTGTCGCTCAACGACATATATCTTTGGGTACCTGTGTTCTGTACACGATAGTAGCCCTTACTTGTAAATTGAGCGTGTGCTGATAATCCTGAGATACAAGCTAATGCTATTGAAAGAATGAATTTATTCATATAAGATATTCTTTGTAATATAAAAATAACCGATTTTCATGCGATATCACATTGGGTAGAGATAAGGATGAAAATCGGTTATATTATTATTTATTGTGTCTTATAACCTGCAACAAGCTGATTACTTAGCAATACAGATAGTAACACGGTTCATATCGTTCTCCTCGAATGGCTGAACGCGTGAACCCATTGACTTCTTGATCATGCGGCTCTTTGCAACACCCTTAGCTGCGAGTGTGTTGTAAACGGTCTGAGCACGGCGAGCAGCAATCTTATCGTTGAATGCAGCGCTACCTGTACCCTTGTCAGCATAACCTGTCAAAGTGATCTTTGCATCTGGATTCTCCTTCATGAAGGTAACAATCTCTGCAATCTTTGTAGTCTGTGACTTTGCGATGTTTGAGTTACCGATTGGGAAGAAGATATCACGACGGAAGTTCTCCTCTACAGCCTCCTGCTTGGTCTCTGTCTTAGGAGCTGGTGCTGGAGCTGGCTTCTCGATGATACGCTCGATAATCTTCTCTACTGGCTTTGGAGCTGGGATAGTCTTGGTTGTATAAGTCTTGCCGAAAGCTACCTTCAAGCCTACCAATGCGTTGAAGTACCAGTCTGGGTTACCTGCACGCTTTGAGTTGTACTTGTCGCTCAATGTGTTGGCAGAAATCTCTGCACCGAGCTTTACGTTGTCGCTCAGACGGAAATCTACATTAGCACCTACACGAGCTACGAAACGAGCCTTTGAACCCTCGCCGGTTTTTTTATCCTTCCAAAGGTATGCCAATGGCTGCTGGTTGTAGTCCTTAGACAATGTAGCGTAGTGATCTGAAATAGCCTTGTTAGCGGTAGCAGCCTCGTCGTTACCCCAAGCGATGTTGGCACCGATACCACCGAATACGCCAACCTCTACCAAGCGGTTTGGATTGAAGCCACAGAAGAGGTTTGTGAGGTTGAATGTTGCGTCAACCATTGGAGCGATATAGTTCCACTTCCACTTCTGCTGGTCCATACCTTCTACGTTCCAGCCGGCCTTGCTCTGCCATGCGTTGATAGAAAGACGAGCACCTACTACCTTATTGAAGTTGTAACCTCCACCAATCTGTACGTTTGGTGAAAGCAACTTTCCGAAACCAATCTCGCCCAATGTGTACTGACCACCAATCTGTACCTGGCCATACCAGTGTGGGTTGAAGACATTAACAGTCTTTGCTTCCTGGGCAGAAGCAGCTGTGCAACCCATTGCCAATAAACCTGACAATAATATACTCTTAAATTTCATAATCTAATTCTATTTAAAATTATTTTAATAAGATTCATGTGGGAGTGGCAACCCCATGAGATTGCCACTCACATAAGTCTTCTTAAATTATTTTACGACCTTAACGTAGAACGTCTTTGCTACCTTAACACCAGAGTAGTCAACTGCCTCGTAAGTAATTGTGTAAACACCCTCCTTATCAGTTTCGAAGCCGATCTTGTGGAGGTTACCATCGATTACCTTGTTCAAGTTAACACCTGTTACATGAGCACCTGTAGGACCCTCAACGTGTACATACTTCTTGTAAGCAGGAGCGAGGATCTCGCCACTGTAAGAGCTAGCTACGAATACGGTAGAAGCCTTGCCACCCTGCAACTTCAAGTAAGAAGCACCCTCTTTCTCACGTGCGAGCTGGTTCCAGCTGCCATTGCTTGTTACATAGAACATAGCTGGCTGGAGAAGTGAGTTAGACTTGCGGAGCAAGTTCTCAAACTTCTGGATGAACTTGTTGATACCTGCGATGTAACGACCATCGATAATCTCAGCATAGTTCTGAACCTTGTCAACGATGCCGTTTACATTACCAATCATGTTGCCAACCTGGCTGTTGATGTTGTCAATGATCTTGTTGAACTCATCCATTGGAATCTCAACATCGTAGGTCATATCCTTCTTTGCAGATGTATCAAGTGTAACCTTAACATCGTCAGGGTTAATCTTAATATTATCAATGCTTACCTTGACGTCAGCTGTAGTATTCTTCTCAAGGTCACCGAGATTAACGGTTACCTTACCATTTTCGTCAACTGTACCATACAATGTAGTCTGACCGAATTTGATAGTAGCCTTATCAACATTTACTTCTGGAGCCTTAACTTCGCCATTGATAGTAACCTTGATATTGTCAAGATCAGGCATACCCTTCAATGTAACAGAAGTCTTTACTGTACCCATGCCCGCAATTGGAGTCCAGTTGAACTTATAGTCGTTGAAGTTGAGCTTAGACTGAATAGTTGGGAATGATGGGAGATCCAAGTTCTTCAATGTCGCATTGTCCTTCAAGAAGTTGTAAGATACAGGCTTGATAGCTGTAGCTGCCAAACTCAACTTTGAAGTGATTGTACGAGTATGCTTAACATTGTTAGCATCATAATAGTCCTGCTCAGCCTGGAGAGCGTAAGCTGTCAAACGGTTGTTGAATGTCTTAGCGATTGTTGTTGCAGCATCGCCGATATTCAAACGAGTTGTGCTTGGTTGACGGAGCTTGTCGAGTACGTTCTTTGCAACATCCTTCAATGCAGCAGCATCAGAAGAAGTCCAAGTCTTAGCAGCATCCAAGTTCTCCTTGTTCAAGTTAATCTTGATAGCATACAAATTGCTCTTACCAGCACGGCTGATACCATACTTCAAAACGCGGTTAGACTTAACAACAGTTGCAGTGAATGGAGCCTCGTTGCCCTGGCTATCCACAATCTTAAGTGTACAGTTTGTGAAGTCAACGTTAGATGGGTTCAGAGTTGCATAAACAACACCTGCGTTCTCGCCTGATGTCTCGTCAATCAAGGGCTGGTTCTTGTTAATTGTGCAATCACCCAAGTTAGCTGGTACTGTAGCTGTACCATAGTATGTACCCAAGATGTGAGCCTCTGCGCCCAAGAATGAGAAGTTCTCATAACCAGTGATAGGGCTTTCTGTAGCCTGGAGCTCGATACCTGTCAACATGTTGATCATTGTATTGAACAACTTGTTCAACTGCTCGTTGAGCTTCTTTACCTCAGCGTCAATCTTCTCCTTCAATGCTGTATCAGCAGCCTCGAATGCAGTCTTCAGTTCGCTAGCCTTATTGTCAAGTTCAGTCTTGGTTACGAAATCTACCATCTGAGCCTTGATAGAATTAATCGCAGCCTCGTTAGCCTCGCTAAGAGCCTTGTTCTTATCTACCTGAGCCTTAACAGCATTAAAGTCAGCTGTATCAACCTTGGCATCAAGTTTTGTGTTCAATTCGCTAACTGCAGTCTTCAAATCTGTCTGCTCTTTCTGAACCTGTGCCAACAAAATGGAGTCCTGGTTTAACTTATCCATTACATCAGCATGCAATGCAAAAAGCTGCTGGATGCTCTTTGCATACTCAGCCTGCTGCTGCTCCAAACCGTCAGTAATCTCCTTCATTGCAGCAATCTGCTCATCTGTATAAGCCTTGCTTTCTGTCTTGCAGTTATCAATCAGGGTCTTAAGTTCGGTAACAGCCTGACCGAGTTCAGTTTCAGCCTTTGCTATAGCTGCATTAACCTTCTCGTCTGTATAGCCCTTTGCTGCCTCAATAGCAGCCTGCTTTGCAGCTGCAATCTTTCCTTCAGTTTCTCCGACCTGAGTCTTCAAAAGTTCGATATCAGCCTTAGCAGTAGCAATGTCTCTTCTCAAACCCTCGATGTCTGCATTTACATTGCTAATCTTTGTGTCAATGATTTGCTTCAACTCAGTTGAAGTTGCATTGTTCTTCTGATCAATCAGCGTTTTGAGATCATTCTCCTTTTGACCAAGTTCTGTCTTTAAATCGTTAACCTGCTCCTGGAGAGGTTTACCTGATTCTCCACCATTCAAGATACCTTTGATGGCATTAATCTGAGTCTGCAGGTCTGCGGCCTGCTTGTTAAGCTGGTCAGCGATAGAACCAGTTACTTCGTACGCTGCATCGCTCTCGTGGTCTGTACAAGACACGAAAGTGCTAGCTCCGCCCATCAACAAGGCAGAGAAGAGCAAAATACTAGTTAATTGTCTTTTCATTTTTTATAAAAAATTTAATTAAACTTATGTTGTCTAACTCTAATGTCGAGCCGCTTATGACCTTCATGACAAAGTAGCATTGAGTTGCGATTGTATTTAGGTCACGCACTGACTCTCTTATCTATATTTAATTCTTAGCCTTTCTTCTGTTTATTCCTTTCTATTACCAAATTGTATATATACCGCTGCAAAGTTATAGTTTTTTTTTCAAATAGAAAGGTTTTCAAGCATTTAAATGCGAAAAAAACGCTGATTTTTATCTTTTTTAAGCATTCTTCCCCTCATTTCCCGCTATTTCCCTTCAAGTTAACAAAAGTTGGGTAAAAATATCTTTCTTGCCATTTGATGTATGTCAGTTCGTTTCTCGTTTAGTCCAGTTTCTCTTCTCCTTATACCTTATTTATATATAAAGCCCCAAAAACACAGGCATTAAGCATGGGAAAATTTTCCCTTAAGGAAACTTGGAGTTTCAGTTAAGGAGACGTAGATTTTCCCTTAAGGAAACAAACGGTTTCACTTAAAAAAGCATTTGAAACACTTTTGGCGTGTTTTTGAGGTCATTTCTTAGCCCTTATCAGTAGTCTTGATAGTGGTGTGTGTTCGTGCACACCTCATGCTATATAATATAATAAGGTGTAACGCAGAAAATGAAACTTTAAAATGTTCCTGAATGTTAAAATAGAAAGAAAAATGAAAGTTTTTCCTCAAAACATTTGGCAGTTTCGGAAATAGTTAGTACTTTTGCACTCGCTTTTGAGAAATCAAGTATTACTCTAAGCAA
>ERZ1026870.1356-NODE-1356-length-10668-cov-6.749647_pt1 | contig 10668 bp, 7 predicted proteins | sample MGYA00380165_ERZ1026870 | MGnify/ENA primary metagenome ERZ1026870 (study PRJEB33269, sample SAMEA4719801) | human gut metagenome | biome: human-associated habitat; feature: organic feature; material: feces | place: Cameroon | collected 2013-10 ...
GGGCCACGCGGAGCATCTTCTGGGTGCGGTAGGCGTAGATGAGCTCGGGGTTCGGACCAACCACGTCCTTGACGGACACCTTGAAGGAGCGCTTGTAGAGTTCTTCAAGCTCGGCGACGGCGGATTCCATGTCGGCGCCCTTGCGGAAGATGCCGATCTTGGTCGTCATGATTTCCTGCATGCGGGTGCGCAGTTCATAGGCGTTTTCAGAGCCGCCGTTGTTCGTGAAGGACTTCAGGCGAGCCTCTTCCTTGGCAAGAGCGCCGTAGATGAGGGACGTCGGGATGTCGATGCCGTTTTCAGCCTTGTCGCAGAAGTCGGCGATGAATTCACCGACGATCATGCCGGCCACGACGGTTTCAGCAACGGAGTTGCCGCCGAGGCGGTTGAAGCCGTGCATGTCCCAGCAGGCCGCTTCGCCGGCGGCAAAGAGACCCTTGAGCGTCGGAGATTCGCCGGTCGGCTTCGTGCGCACGCCGCCCATGGTGTAGTGCTGAGCCGGACGGACGGGCACCCATTCCTTCGTCGGGTCAACGCCGAGGAAGTAGTGGCAGATTTCGTAGACTTCGCGCAGCTTGTGCTTGATGTGATGTTCGCCAAGCAACGTGATGTCGAGCCAGATGTGTTCGCCGAAGCGGCTCTTCACACCCTTGCCCTGGGCAATGCGTTCTTCCATGCGGCGGGAGACCACGTCGCGGGAAGCGAGTTCCTTCTTTTCCGGCTCAACGTCCGGCATGAAGCGGTGGCCGTCAACGTCGCGCAGAAGACCGCCGTCGCCGCGACAGCCTTCCGTCACGAGAATGCCGGCCGGGAAGATGCCGGTCGGGTGGAACTGAATGGCTTCCATGTTGCCGAGGGAGGCGACGCCCGTTTCGAGCGCGAGGTCGTAGCCCGTGCCTTCGCAGATGACGGCGTTCGTCGTCACGCGATAGACGCGGCCTGCACCGCCGGTAGCGATTGCCGTGGCCTTGGAAACATAGGCCATGAGTTCGCCGGTGATGAGGCAGCGGACGATGGCGCCGTAGCAGCGCTTGCCGTCGTGAATCAGAGAGAGGGCTTCAACGCGTTCGATGACCGGAACCTGTTCGGCGATGATGCGGTCGGAAACAGCGTTGAGCATGGAGTGGCCGGTACAGTCGGACACGTAGCAGGTACGCCACTTCTTCGTGCCGCCGAAGTCGCGCTGGGCGACGAGGCCGGCGGCTTCCTTGCGTTCGGTAATGGTGACCTTCTCACCGTTGATGATGACCTGACGGTCACCCGGGGTGATGCGGCTCCAGGGCACGCCCCAAGCGGCGAGCTCGCGCACGGCCTTCGGGGAGGTGTTCACGAACATGCGGACGACTTCCTGGTCGGCACCCCAGTCGGAGCCGCGGACCGTGTCGCCAAAGTGAACGTCTTCGTTGTCGCCGACGCCCTTGATGACGTTGCCGAGCGAAGCCTGCATGCCGCCCTGGGCAGCCTTGGAGTGGCTGCGCTTCGGCGGAACCAGCGACAGGACGATCGAGTCATGCCCACGGCGCTTGGCAGCAACGGCCATACGCAGACCGGCAAGACCGCCACCGATCACGAGCACGTCGGTGTAGATAATTTTCATTTCCAATGGTCTCCTAGATCCAAAGACGATGTGCCGGGGACGAAAGCGCTGTTGCGCCAAGCCCGGCACGGGGTCAGATTCCGTCAATTCACCTGAATCGCCGTTCTCCTGGTGCGACTCAGTTGAACTGGCCTCGCGACGACCTTGCGGCAGCCGTTCGTGAGGCGGACTTTGAAGCAAGAAAGCAAGACTTTCCTTCTCCGCATTCCTTATATCAGCTTTGCCGAAGCGGGGTGCGGGAAATTCGGGAGGATGACGCCTGCGTCAAACTTTGCCCGATCTTTACGATCTGCCTTTTCAAAAAGCTACGTATTTCTACGGTCATCAGTGTCAGCTTCCATTCTTTCGAACTACGCAAAACACCCAATGCGGCTTTTCTTAAGTCACGCGCAGTTTATTACTACTACCTCTTCAGAAACATTCGGGATAACCCCTAAATTCTGAATTATTTCTTACGATTGGATCAAGAGCCCCCAAAAGACCAACCGCCTCACTTCTCCTGACTCACCTCTAATTTGCCCGATATAGGCTTAACGGCATCAGCACTCAGGCTTGCCTTTAACTGCAATACAACCTATCCCAACGTACTACCACCTTGGTGATACGGACTAACCCTTAATTTCGAGCAATTGTTAATTCCGCCCCAGAACTGCCCTTCCGGGTAATTCTACGTATTTTTACCTATTACGCATGCAATAGCCTTTATAGCGTTTTTTAACAAATGCGATAGGTTTGCTTTCTATCGTGACATTTTTTCCGATAGAATATAGACATCCGGCATTTCGGCCGCTTGGCCTTCAGAGGATATTCAGCATGCCCATCAATTCCGTCCACACCGATAAAGCTCCCGCCGCCATCGGCGCATACAGCCAGGCAACGCTCGCCGAAGGCTTTCTCTTCACGTCGGGCCAGCTCGGTCTCTTGCCCGCCTCGGGCGAACTTGTCGAAGGCGTCGAAGCTCAGACCCGCCAAGCTTTTGCCAATCTTGAGGCCGTTTGTGCAGCCGCCGGCACCTCGCTCGCCAACGCGGTCAAGCTCACGATCTTTCTTGCCGACATCAACGAATTCTCCGTCGTCAACACAGTGATGACCGAAGTTATGGCCGCCCCCTATCCCGCACGCTCTTGTTTCGCGGTCGCCGCCCTTCCGAAGAACGCCCGAGTTGAAATCGAGGCCGTCGTGACGATGCCCTGAACGCTCCCCATCCTTATATAGCCAGAACATGGCCGCCGCATCGAATTCCCCGGCCCGGCCCGCGGGCGTCATTCGACAAGAAAAGCTCGACCCTTTGGCCGTCCGGCTCGAGAAGCTCGGACTTACGCGCGACTGGGACTTTGCGCTTCACCTGCCGCTTCGCTATGAAGACGAGACCAGAGTCACGCCCATCGGTTCAATCCCGCCGAATACGCACGTTCAGATCGAAGGCCGTGTCGCCGACCAGCGCTTCGTGGGCACGCCGCGCGGCCAGCAGCTCCATGCCGTCATGGACGACGGCACGGGCACTCTCACAATCCGATTCATCCACTTCTTTCCATCCATCCAGAAGCAACTCGCAGTCGGCAGCACCGTCCGCCTCTACGGAGAGGCGCGCGAAGGCTACTACGGCGAACTCGAGATGGTTCATCCCCGCATCAAGTCCGGCAAAGCTGCGGAGAGTGAACTTCCCAAGGCTCTGACGCCCATCTATCCCGCCGGCGAAGGCATCCAACAGCGCTGGCTTCGCAAACGCATCGACCGCGCGCTTCTCGACCTTGACCTCACCGATCTCGTCCCCGCAGACGAGCGAACTCGTTTCGGTCTGCCCAGCCTGCGTGAAGCGCTTGCCTATATTCATACGCCGCCCGCAGGCGCCGACATTGTCGGCCTTCAGGAACGATCCGCTCCCGCTTGGCGCAGGCTCATCTTCGACGAACTTCTCGCCCAACAGATCACGCTGCGCGAATCACGAACCGTTGCCTTCAGAAAACGTGCACCTTCGCTCTCAGGCGACGACAGTGAACTCGCCTCCCGTTTTCTCGCCTCGCTTCCCTTCAGCCTTACCGGCGCGCAGCGACGCGTCACGGACGAGATTCTCTCGGACTTGGCCAAGGATTGCCCCATGCACCGGCTCGTACAGGGCGATGTCGGCAGCGGCAAGACCGTCGTAGCGGCTCTAGCCGCACTGCGCGCCGTGGCCTCCGGTCATCAGGCCTCACTGATGGCGCCCACCGAAATTCTCGCCGAGCAACACTTCCGAAAGATCGCTTCATGGCTCGAGCCGCTCGGCATCCGCACCGCTTGGCTCACCGGAAGGCTCAAGACGGCGGAGAAGAACGCGGCGCTTGAAGCCATCGCCTCGGGCGAGGCTCAAATCATCATCGGCACACACGCCCTGATTCAAGAAAGCGTCAGGTTCGCCGACCTCGGGCTTGCCATCGTCGACGAGCAGCATCGCTTCGGCGTCGCCCAGCGTCTGGCCCTTCGGACTCAGCCCCAGTCCGACCGTGTTCCTCATCTTCTGATGCTTTCCGCCACACCGATTCCGCGCACGCTCGCCATGAGCTATCTCGCAGACCTCGACGTCTCCGTCATCGACGAGCTGCCGCCCGGGCGCACGCCGGTCGTGACAAAGACCGTCAAGGCCTCACGCAAGGAAGCGGTGCTTTCCGTCGTGCGAAGCATCGTCGAAGAGGGCCGTCAGGCCTACTGGGTTTGTCCCCTCATTGAGGAGAGCGACAAGCTTGACCTTACTCCTGCAACCGCCTGCCGGGACGAGCTGCAGAGCCGTCTGCCCGATCTTACCGTCGGGCTCGTGCACGGCGCCATGCCGCCGGCCGAAAAGGACGCCGTCATGCAGGACTTCGCGTCGGGCCTCACCCAAATTCTGGTAGCCACCACCGTCATCGAGGTGGGCGTCGACGTTCCCAATGCAACGCTGATGGTGATCGAGCATGCCGAGCGCTTCGGGCTTGCGCAGCTCCACCAACTGAGGGGGCGCGTGGGACGCGGCGCCGCACAAAGCGCCTGCGTTCTTCTCTTCGGGGAGGACATCTCGCCCTCGGGCTGGGAGCGTTTGAAGACCATACGCGACACCACCGACGGCTTCGAAATTGCACGGCGCGACCTTGAAATGCGCGGTCCGGGCGAATTTCTCGGCGAACGCCAGTCCGGCACGCCGCTCCTTCGCTTTGCCGACCTTGATCGCGACGAGGCGCTCCTTGCCGCCGCTCGCCGCACGGCCGACGCCTGGCTCGCTCGTGACAGGGACACGGCCCTCCGGCATGCAATCCGTTGGTTCAGGCCTGCAGGAGAATTTCTTGCTGCCTGAGATCTCCGTCCCCTAGAGAAGCCCCAATTCATACATTCGACAAACAAGGATCTTCGATCATGACTCTCACCGAACTCAAGTACGTTATCGCCGTGGCACGCGAAAAGCACTTCGGCCGCGCCGCCGAATCCTGCTTCGTGAGTCAGCCCTCTCTTTCCGTTGCCATCAAGAAGCTCGAGGAAGAGCTCGGCGTCGCGATCTTCGAGCGCCGTACGCCCGACATTTCCATCACACCCGTCGGAGCAGCCATCATTGAGCAGGCTCAGAAGGTTCTTGAGGAAAGCCGCCTCATCTCCGAAATCGCCAAACGCGGTCAAGATCCTCTCGCAGGCCCGATCCGCCTCGGAATGATCTACACGGTCGCCCCTTATCTGATGCCCGAGCTCATCCAAAAGCTCTCCACCCTCGCTCCGAAGATGCCCGTCTATCTTGAGGAGACGTACACGACCGAGCTCATCTCTCAGCTCCGCACCGGCGCCATCGACGTCGCCATCATGGCCGACACGATCACCGACACCGGCTTCATGACGCAAGCCCTCTATCAGGAAAGCTTCGTCGTCGCAGTGCCGTCCCATCACCCTTGGGTCAACCGCAACTATATCGGCCCGCAGGAGCTTCGCGATCAGACGATGCTCCTCCTCGGAGCCGGACACTGCTTCCGAGACCAGATCATCGGCATCTGCCCGGATCTTGTTCGCGCCAACATCGGCATTGCCGATGTCCAACGCACGGTCGAAGGCTCCTCCCTGCAAACCATCTGCCACATGGTCGCCCAAGGACTAGGCATCACGGTGCTGCCCGCCTCCTGCGTTCCCTATCTGCGCTCGAACGTCAACAGCATCAAGACGATTCCCTTCAAGAGCCCGTCGCCCTCGCGCCGCGTCATCATGGTCTGGCGCAAGAGCTTTACTCGCCTCGCCGCTCTCGAGGTACTCGCCCAAGCCGTCAAGAGCACCACCCTCAACGGCTGCTTCTATCTTGACGAGCCTCCCGTCGCCGACTGACCCACAGCGCCAAGACCATCATGCCCCACATCGACTCCCGAACGGACACCGAAGCCGGAACAACCTCCAGTCCGGCTTCCGAACGTTCGCACGAACCTCAGTCGCTGCGTTCGATGCTGAGCTTCAGCGAACGCGTGGATCTTCTCATCCGCGTTGTCCTTGCCGTTGCCGTCTCGATCGGCTGCTACTTCATCATCGAGCCATTTCTTACGGCCATCATCATCGCGGCGATTCTCGCCGTCGTCACCTGGCCGCTCTTTGCGAGCGCACGCTCTTCGGCCGGCGGCTCCACGACGGTGCCCGCACTCCTGATGGTCCTTCTAATCATCATCGGCGTACTCATCCCGTCGAGCTTCCTGCTCATCGCGCTCGCGCAGCAAATACCCAAGGGCATCTCCGTCATCCGCGAGTGGATCTCCAGCGGCTTCACGATACCGCCGGCCATTGCGGAAATTCCCGGCGTTGGGCCCTGGCTCCACGATCAGCTCCTTTTTGCCATCGACCCCGCCTCGCTCTCGAGCACGATGCAGAGGCTCCTTGAGCCGCTTTCAGCCGCGCTCCTCAACGCCGCCGTCAACGTGAGCAACATCCTGCTGCAGCTCGCGCTCGTCACCTTCATCGTCTTTTTCTTCTACCGGGATGGCGCTTGGTTCGCCGATCGCGTTCAAACCCTGATGAAGCGTGTCTCGGGCGATCTCTCCAACGAGCTCACCAAGATTCTCGTCAACACCACACGCTCCGTCGTCTTCGGGCTCGTCGGCACCGCACTCGGCCAAGCCGTCGTCGCAGGCATCGGGTTCTGGATCGCGGGCGTCCCGGGCATACTCCTGCTGTGCGCCCTCGTCTTCGTCCTCTCCATCGTGCCGATCGGACCGCCTCTCGTCTGGGGCCCCGCCGCCGTTTGGCTCTACACCCAGGGCGAAACCGGCATGGCCATCTTCCTTGCACTCTGGGGGCTTCTCGCCATCTCGAGCGTCGACAACTTCCTCAAGCCGATCCTCATCGCACGGGGATCATCTCTCCCGCTCGCCCTCATTTTCCTTGGAGTCTTCGGCGGCGTGATCGCCTTTGGCTTTCTTGGCCTCATTCTCGGCCCGATTCTTCTCGCCATCGGCCTTTCCATGCTTCAGGCATGGCTCAAAAATCCGATCCTCGCGGCCAAGTTCGATGCCGATCGACGCCGTCGAAGCCTGCGTCCATACAAGCGCGAGAAGCGTGACAATTCGCTGCCTAAGGGAAATTCCCTAGATAAATCCTCCAATGAAGTAGAGGCTAAGGAGTAACCGCGGAATGCGTTGTGCTTCAGGAGGTTGCAGAAATGCGGCCTCCTTTTTGCTTCCCCTATCGCCCCCCTCATCCTTTCTTTTTCCCCGCTCGCCTTACGTAAAAACCTTCAGGCGCAATCCCATGCACTGAGGCATACTAGACAATGTAATCGGCGAGTCGCCCTCAGGCGGAGAGTTTTGCAGAGCGGCTTGACCTATAAAAACACTCAACAACCAAAGGATTTGGAGTTTCTTATGTCGATTCAAAGCTGGGTCGCCATTGCCGTCACGCTCGTGACTGTCTGGGCCCTGATCAAGCGCTATGAAACGCGACTGGTGCTTCTGGCCGCCGGTCTCTTCCTCTGCTGCATTAGCCTTGACCCGATGTACGGTCTTGACGCCATGGGCAAATCCATGACGAACAAGTCCCTCATCATGGCAATCTGCGGCTCGATGGGCTTTGCCTTCGTGGCTTCCTACACGCAGTGCGACCGCTCCCTCGTCCACTACCTCGCCTCCCCGATCCGCGGCCTCGGCATCTTCCTGCTTCCGGTCTGCACGACGATCACGTTCTTCATCAACATCGCCATTCCGTCTGCCGCGGGTTGCGCCGCCGCTGTGGGCTCCACGCTCATTCCGGTGATGTTGCGCGCCGGCATCAAGCCGGCGGCGGCCGCCGCTGCCGTTCTCGGCGGCACGATCGGTTCCTACCTCTCTCCTGGTACGTCCCACAACGTCTTCGTCGCCAACATGGCCAAGATGTCTGAAATGGACTTCATCGCCTCGCACTCCATGTACTCCCTGATGTGCGGCGCCATCCTCGTCGTCGGCGTTGCGCTCGTCGCCTTCCTGCTCGGCGACCACAAGGGTGACAAGAACGCCCAGGTCGACGAATCCAAGCTCCAGAAAATGGACTTCGTGCCGTCTCCGCTCAAGGCCATCGTGCCGTTCGTGCCCATCGCCATCCTCGTGCTCGGCAATACCTGCGTACCCGCCATCAAGATGGGCGTGGCTCAGGCCATGCTGATCGGCGCCATTTCGGCCCTCGTCATTGCCCGCGCCAATCCTCAGCAGCTCACGAAGGAATTCTTCAGCGGCATGGGCAAGGGCTATGCCGACGTCATGGGCATCATCATCGCCGCCGGTGTGTTCGCCGCCGGTCTGCGCGCCACGGGTCTCATCGACGCTGCCGTCGACGCTCTGAAGGACTCCAACGAATTCGCCCGCTGGGGCGGCTCCATCGGTCCGTGGATCATGGGCGTCATCACCGGTTCCGGCGACGCCGCCACCCAGGCCTTCAACGAAGCCGTGACGCCGCACGCTGAAGCATTCGGCATGACCATTCCGGGCCTCGGCGGCCTCGCCTTCCTGACAGGCGCCCTGGGCCGCACGATGTCTCCGCTCGCCGGCGTGACGATTCTCGTTTCCGGCATCGCCATGGTCTCTCCGCTTGAAGTCATCAAGCGCACCGCCCTTCCGTGCTTCATCGCCGTCATCACCTGCGCTCTCCTGATGGTCTAATGCATCGGAAAGCCTGAGGCGTTCGCTCAGAGCGCCTCATGACTGCGTCAAAGGGCCGTTCGTTTTCGAACGGCCCTTTTTGCGTCCTTGACTAGGTGAGCAGCGACCTCAAAGCTGTAACAAAAATCGGAAATCTCATCAAAACGCAAAAATGATTTTGAGACTGCGTCTCGTTTGCTAAGTTCTTCTCATCCAGGTCTTCCCGCTGAAGACTCCGACAAGCTTTTCGAGAGGTTCTTATGAAAAAACGCTTTCCCGTTCTTGCCGTTCTCTCCTGCGCGCTTCTCTCCGCCTCTGCATTCGCCGCAGATCAGACGAAGATCTACGATCCGATGAGCGAGCAAAAGAAGATCGTCGTTCCGGTCGAGCTTCTTGCCAAAGAAGGCAACACTCAGATCGGACAGGTCGTCGTCGTTGAAAGCGCCTACGGCCTCGTCTTTTATCCTCAGCTCTCGAAGCTTGCCGCAGGCATGCACGGCTTTCACATTCATGAAAAACCCGACTGCGGCCTCACGGAGGACGGACTCGGCATGAAGGCCGGCGGCCATTGGAACCCCGAGGGCGCCAAGAACCACTCCTTCCCGTGGGATGACAAGGGACACAAAGGCGACCTCCCGAGCCTCTACGTCAATGCCGACGGTCAGGCCGCTTCGCCGGTTCTCGCGCCCAAGCTGAAAACGCTCGATGAAATCCGAAATCGCTCCCTGATGATTCACGTCGGCGGCGACAACTATCATGACCATCCCGCCAAGCTCGGCGGAGGTGGCGCACGCATGGCCTGCGGCGTCATCAAGTAACCGCCTGCCGACGAAATTCCTCCTCCATCACGGCAAAAGCCGCACTTCCCCGATCGGGAGGCGCGGCTTTTTTTTTGCGCCCTTGAAACACACAAAAAAGCCGACCGTCTATCGACGGTCGGCGTGCGGGACAGCTGCCGGGAAACCGGCGCCTTCCACGCCTTAACGGCTGCGAACGAACACTTGCGTGTGGATGTGCTCGGCCGGAATCGTACGGTACTGAAGGATGATGTTGCGCACGTATTCAACGAAGAGCGAAGAGCCGCACAGATAAACGTCGCTTTCCGCGTCCATGCAGGCTTGACGGAGCGTGGCCGGCATCAACTTTCCGGTGAACTGATAGTCCTGTCCGACGTGCTCATCGCTGCGCGGCTCCGTGAATCCAACGGCCATTCCACTGTCGGGAATAAGCTTGATGAAATGCTTGATCTCCGCCTGGAGCGGGAAATGGTCGCCATTCTTCGTCGAGTAGATGAGGTGAACGCGACGAAGCGGATGATCCGTTGCGATTTCCGAGAGCATCGCAACCATCGGCGTGATCCCGATGCCTTCGGCAATCATCACGACGGGCGTATCGCGATCATCGAGCACGAAGCCGCCTGCAGGTTCGGACACTTCAATTTCGTCGCCGACAAAAAGGCTCTGTGCGATTCTCGAGGAAAGAGCGCCTCGATCGTTGTCAAGCACCTTGATGGTGATGCGGTAACACCCTTCGTCGGGCGTGCTGCAGAGCGTGTATGCGCGCGGCTCGAATCCCTCAAGACGAAGCGCCACGCCTTGGCCCGCACGGAAGATGGGAAGCGGCTGACCGTCGGCGGGCATCAGCGTAAACGTCGTCGTATCCGAGCATTCGTGCTTGCGGTTCATCACCTTGAACTTGCGCCAGCCCTTCCACTCCACATAGGCCGGTGTCGCTGCTTCGTCAACGTGCGCTTCCTTCTTTTCGAAAAATCCGAACATGAGCCTTCTCCTTTCTTATTTCTGACGCCCGGTCTCGGCGTCCTGTTGCTTTAAGCTTACTCCCCACTACTCATCACTAATCCTTTCGCATTGATGTTTCTTGATCTTTTAGATAAATCTGCCTACCCCTTACAGATTCAGTACCCTTTTAGTATTACGTAATAGGCGAGTAGAGAGGACGTGCGACCACAGTCGCACGCCTCCCCCTCACAGAACC
>ERZ1026870.1357-NODE-1357-length-10658-cov-94.543714_pt1 | contig 10658 bp, 8 predicted proteins | sample MGYA00380165_ERZ1026870 | MGnify/ENA primary metagenome ERZ1026870 (study PRJEB33269, sample SAMEA4719801) | human gut metagenome | biome: human-associated habitat; feature: organic feature; material: feces | place: Cameroon | collected 2013-10 ...
GAAACTTCGACAACTCCCACACATTCACACGAAAGAAATTTTCCGGATTATAGGGGGCGGCGTGGCTGATCCAATATTTCCATCATTTCTGCAGCTGTAATCACTTGCGGTTCTTTTGGGAAGTGTTTGAGATTACCTGTTACTAAGAAGGAATCTTCCTTGCTCAGGCAGACTTCATAGAAGACTCGGTCATCCTCATCTGGCATTTCGCCATCATAGGGAAAACGGGATGAATCAATTCCGTTTTCCTTGACATGTTCTATAATAGTGCTGATAAGGGCTGATACAAATATGTTTGTATCAATGACTGCATATACCATTGCGTTCTTTTCTTAATCGTCTGACTTCTCTGATTTCTTCATTGATCTCATCAAGTGACATATCAATGTTATTCTCTCTTGCAGTGTCACACATATACTGGAACGCAGCTTTTGCTTTTGCAGTCACTTCATCTTCTTCTTCATTCTTTGCTTGAATGGAGAATGGAATGCTTTTACTGCGAATTACTGCCTTAACAAAGATGTTGATAGCGGTATTCGCACTCATGCCGAATTGCTCGCAGAGTTTATCAAACTGTGCTTTCTGCTGGTTGTCCATACGGACTGTCATTGCTGTCTGTGCCATAAGCCGATAATTATAAAGTTATACATTCTGACTGCAATATACATCATAATGGTGTAGAATGGCTTATAATTTAATAAAGATTAAACTTTAGAATGTAACCGTCCTACAGTGCTGAATTTTCTACCTCTCCGTCTCTCCTGCAAGGAGAGCTCCACCTCTAACCAAGCCTCTCTTCAATGGTCTTTACCCCCCCCCCTTGGTTCCCCCGTTAGCGGGGGACAGAAACCTCAGGAAGCGGGGATGTAACCGCCCTCAGTGCTGACTTTTCTACCTCTCCGTCTCTCCTGCAAGGAGAGCTCCACATCCTAACCAAGCCTTCCCTTCTCGAAAAGGGAAGGATGTAACCGCCCTCCGGTGCTCGGAACCGCTTCGCTCTATGGTTGGCGGGGCATCAAAGCCCTGCGCCATGGTTGTGCGGGATGGGACCGCCGGGAGACAACTTGCTGATGGGACCGCATGGGGGAGGAAGTTTATGATTTATAGTTTATAGTTTACTGTTGATTTTGTAGTAATTTCCTGATAACTTGCAGATTTTTTGTGATTTTCTTGGTGGTTATGAAAAAAGTCGTACTTTTGGAAAGTTATATAAATAATATCAGAGAAACACAAAGAGATTAGATTTTAAATTTTAATTATATACTTTAAGATTGGCAGGGCTTTTGATGAAGCTCTGCCTATCTTTTTGACTTTTCTTTTTTTTTAAAAAAGATACCATATTACTTTTTAACATACTGATAGGTGTCACTGCTTGGAATATAGCAGGGACGCTATATTCATTATATGCTTTTATATGAAGAATATTAAACTCTTTGATTACCAAGAGGATATGAAGGAACGGATTGAGAAGGCGTTGCGCCTTCATCGGTCCGTAATGGCACAAATGCCAACGGGTACGGGAAAAACGGTTCTACTCGCTTCGGTCGTAGAATCGTTTTTGAGGGAACATTCCAATTGTAATGTTTGGATTGTTGCCCATAGAAGGGAGTTGGTTTCTCAGATTCGAGAAACGATTCAAAGAGTTTTTTCGAAAACCCACCCGTCCTCCCTTACCCTTAAGGGAGGCTCCACCGCTTTCCCCAAGCCCCTTTCCCCTCAGGGGACAGGGGATGTAACCGCTCCTCCTCGTCGCTCGGAACCGCTACGCTCTAAGGATGGCGGACCATCAAAGGTCTCGCCAGATTGTTTGTCGGCTGGCGCATCAAAGGAGGCGTCAATTTGTTCGCCAGATAGTTTGTCGGCTGGCGCATTCAATGTTCCTATCAAGGCAGTGTCGATACAATGGTTGGCTAAACACTATGACGAGATAGAGGAAGAGCCGGGGATGATCGTGATTGACGAGGCGCACCATGCGCTCGCCAAGACCTATAAGGAGATGTGGAAGAGATTCCCGAATGCTAAGTTCCTGGGACTGACGGCTACTCCTTGCCGATTAAACGGTAAGGGTTTTACTGATCTGTTTGACGTATTGGTGCAGTCGTGGAGTGTTCCTGAATTTATCAGCAAGGGAAGATTGGCAACATACGATTTCGTGAGCATCAAGTCGGATGGTGTGACGCAACGGCTCATCGACTCCTTGCAGAAGCGAGGGGCAGATGGTGACTACCAGAACAAGGAAATGGATATGCTGCTGAATAAGAAGCCGAGTATCGAAAGGCTCTATCGGAGTTTGGAAGAATTTGGTAAAGACCGAAAGGGCATCGTGTATGCTATCAATATTTCTCATGCCAATGCTATTGCCGCGTTCTATAGAGAACACGGCATAGCGGCTGTTGCTATTGATAGCAAAACGCCAAGTTCTTTACGAAAAGAACTTATTGAAAGGTTTAAATATTCTTCCTTTTCGAAAACCCACCCGTCCTCCCTTACCCTTAAGGGAGGCTCCACCGCTTTTCCCAAGCCCCTTTCCCCTCAGGGGACAGGGGATGTAACCGCCCTCCGGTGCTCGGAACCGCTACGCTCTAAGGTTGGCGGACCATCAAAGGTCTCGCCAGATTGTGCGGGATGGGACCGCCTGGGGATGAGTGGAGCATCAAAGGTCTCGCCAGATTGTTTGTGCGGTGTAAACCGCCTTGGTGATGGTCTTGGGGACCGCCTGGGTGCTACTTGTTTGCGGGCTGCTGATGGAGTTGGCGATAGACTTACTGCTACTTGCTTGCGACCTGCTGATGGACTTGCTCCTATACAAGTATTGGTGAATGTGGACATCTTCTCGGAGGGATTTGACTGCCCGGATGTGGAGTTTGTACAGTTGGCTCGACCTACATTGTCGCTTGCCAAGTATCTGCAGATGGTGGGACGTGGACTGCGAGTGGCTAAGGGGAAGAAGAACTGCTTGATTATAGATAACGTGGGATTGTATCGGGTGTTTGGATTGCCTTCGCAAGTATGGAACTGGAATGCTATGTTCGAGGGAAAGCTGAAAGTTGGCAAGAAAAAGGAGACTCCGAAGGAAAGAGATTTCTTCTTGATGTACGGAAAGCAAGAAACTATGCCTGTTGGTCAAGATTCGGAAATGATGATGGTGATGAGCCATGAGGAACTGATGCAGTCGTTGCTGTATCGGGAGTTTGTGGATTGCAATGATGATTTTGCCATCGTCAAGTTGAATGATGGAAAGATGACGGTGGTAAACCGACAAGGCGAACAGGTGATAGAACCAGGCAACTATTATGAAATGAAGTTCTTACGAGGTAATATCTTATCCTATCGACCTCGCAGAAAGACTGTATGTTACTACGACCTCTTGGCGAGAGTTGTCATTGACGAGGACATTCATGAGAAAGATGCTCCCGAGGTAATCACCATCAATAAATGGGAGTTCGTCGAATATAATGGTCTCTTCAGGTCTCGTACCTACGAGCACTTCGCTTTGCCTTTTCGCCCTTCCCAATATGACCTTTGGAATTATGGATATTATTTGATCTACAACTTTCAATGCTCTACAGCCAGTGGTTGTCAGGAATGGATATATAAAGAGGAGGATGGCGGCTCTATGCGTATGTATAAAGAAAACAGTGAAAAGGTTTGTTTTTTACGTGGCGACCATACTCATGTATATTGGCTGTGCGCCGACCTGTACGACAGTGGCATAGTGGTCATGGACAGTCATGAGGATTACTACTTCGTTGACTCCAGCTTGAAAAAGACCTATATAGGTTGCAATCAACCCAAAACAGAAAGCGAGAATTTGACGGTTGCGATGCCACGGCTTGGCAAACTGGTCTATGAGCGAGAAATGAAGCGCAGGAAAAAGCAAGAGGAACAGGAACTGTTACTGTTGCACGAGAAGTCGGAGGCAGGCAGCGTGGAATTGTATCAAGCTGGAAAGAAGTGGGGATTGAAGATGGATGGTAAGGTTGTAGTACCTCCTCTCTACCACAGCATTTCTCAACCTGTTGGTGCCTATTGTGCCTTTGAGCAGATGCCAAGGCACTGGGGTATCATGAACTTGAAAGGCAAGGTGATTGTTGATGCCAAATACGAGAAGGTGGAGGTTCTTGCCAATGGTAAAGCTGTTGTTACTACTATTACGGGGAAAACACAGACTGTCAATCTTAGATAAAGGTAGGTGTTTCCCTTGACGTCACATGCCGGTTGTTGCAACCTATATGAGCTGTTTTTCTGTTATTCTGTCAGTCTGTGGGCGTGCCAAAGTGTCAGTATTGATACTTTGGCACGTTTTTCGTATGGGCATGTGTCGATTGGTGGTGAGCCCCAATAGGCTTGCTGAAGATCTGAAATAAAAACAAGAAGTAATAACAATTTAAAAATATAGAATCATGAACATTAAACCATTAGCAGACAGAGTGCTGGTACTTCCTGCACCAGCTGAAGAAAAAGTAGGTGGAATCATTATCCCTGATACAGCAAAGGAGAAACCACAGCGTGGTAAGGTCGTTGCAACAGGTAAGGGTACCAAGGATGAAGAGATGATTCTCAAGGAGGGCGATACTGTTCTCTATGGAAAGTATGCTGGTACTGAACTTGAGTTTGATGGTACTAAGTATATGATGATGCGCCAGAGCGACGTTCTCGCTGTGGTAGAAGAGTAATTGATAATTAACATTTTAATTAAGAATAAGGAAATGGCTAAGGATATTAAATATAATATGGATGCCCGCGACCTCTTGAAGAAGGGTGTTGATCAGTTGGCAAATGCAGTAAAGGTAACTCTCGGTCCTAAGGGCCGTAACGTGGTAATCGAAAAGAAGTTTGGTGCTCCTCAGATTACTAAGGATGGTGTTACCGTTGCTAAGGAAGTAGAGCTGGAAAACAAGTTTGAGAATACGGGTGCTCAGCTCGTAAAGAGCGTTGCCAGCAAGACTGGTGATGATGCCGGTGACGGTACAACAACTGCTACTATCCTGACTCAGGCTATCGTAACTGAGGGCTTGAAGAATGTTACTGCCGGTGCTAACCCTATGGACTTGAAGCGTGGTATCGACAAGGCTGTAGCTGCTGTCGTTGCCTTCATCAAGGATCATGCTGAGCAGGTAGATGACAACTACGATAAGATTGAGCAGGTGGCTACAGTTTCTGCCAACAACGATGCAGAGATTGGTAAGCTCTTGGCTGACGCTATGCGTAAGGTTTCCAAGGATGGTGTCATCACTATCGAGGAGAGCAAGAGCCGTGATACCAACATCGGTGTTGTTGAGGGTATGCAGTTTGACCGTGGTTACTTGAGCGGTTACTTCATGACTGATGCAGACAAGATGGAGTGTGTAATGGATAACCCATACATCCTTCTTTACGATAAGAAGATTTCTAACCTGAAGGAGTTCTTGCCAATCCTCCAGCCTGCTGCTGAGAGTGGTCGTCCTTTGTTGGTTATCGCTGAGGATGTTGATTCTGAGGCTTTGACTACATTGGTAGTTAACCGTTTGCGTGGCGGTTTGAAGATTTGTGCTGTAAAGGCTCCTGGCTTCGGCGACCGTCGCAAGGCTATGTTGGAGGATATCGCTGTATTGACTGGCGGTGTTGTTATCTCTGAGGAGAAGGGCTTGAAGTTGGAGCAGGCTACTTTGGATATGCTGGGCTCTGCTGATAAGGTTACTGTCAACAAGGACAATACAACTATCGTCAACGGTCATGGCGAGAAGGCTAACATCCAGGATCGTGTAGCTCAGATCAAGAACGAGATTGAGAATACCAAGTCTTCATACGACAAGGAGAAGCTTCAGGAGCGTTTGGCTAAGCTCGCTGGTGGTGTGGCTGTTCTCTACGTTGGTGCCAACTCTGAGGTAGAGATGAAGGAGAAGAAGGATCGTGTTGACGATGCTCTCTGCGCTACCCGTGCAGCTATCGAGGAAGGTATCGTTGCTGGTGGTGGTACTACTTATATCCGTGCTCTCGAGGCATTGAAGGATATGAAGGGTGACAACGCTGACGAGACAACAGGTATCCGCATCGTAGAGCGTGCTATCGAAGAGCCTTTGCGCCAGATTGTAGCCAATGCAGGTGGCGAGGGTTCTGTAGTAGTAAATAAGGTTCGCGAGGGCGAGGGTGACTTCGGTTACAATGCCCGCAAGGACGTTTACGAGGATATGCGCAAGGCTGGTATCGTAGATCCTGCCAAGGTTGAGCGTGTAGCTTTGGAGAATGCTGCTTCTATCGCTGGTCTGTTCCTGACTACAGAGTGCGTATTGGTAGACAAACCAGAACCAGCTCCAGCAGCTCCGGCAGCAGCTCCTGGTATGGGCGGCATGATGTAAAAACTGAATAGTTCGCGCAAACAACGCATACTGTAAGGGTGCGGTTTTGCAAAGTAAAAATAACAAATAGGGGTGATTCTCAATGAATTACCCCTATTTTTGTATTTATTAAGTTTTAAAGATGCAAAAAATCGCAAAATTATTTGGAGTGAATTGACTTTTTTTGTAATTTTGCAAGCGAATAAAGATAGTTCTTCTCACTGCGAGGAGATTATCTTTCAAAGTTTGATTGTAATTGTATGAGGACCGTGAGGTCTGTGTACAATGAAAATATTTTTTTGATTTGTTTTAGTAGATTAGTTTTTAAGTAGTTTGTTTTTGAAAATCGGTTGTCGTGAGACATCCGATTTTTTTTTGTTATTTATTTTGTGTTTTCGAATTTATTGTGTAATTTTGCAGCATGAAGAATATTGATTGGAAAAAAGCACTGGTCTTCCTGATTGTTATCGGTGGACTGATTTATATAACAAAGGCTGAGTTGGGAATGACAACTACTAATTCATTCCTTACTACGCTTGGTATTTTATTGCTTCTCTTTATCGGTGATAACTTCGCCCAGAAGATAGACGATAATAGAAAGCGTCGTAAACTGAATGATGATGGAAAAGCTAATTAATCTTTATAAGCAATGGGCTGGCGAAGAACCTGCAGAGGTCATCAAGTTGGCAGGGCAGGGGAGCAACCGTCAGTATTTCCGTATCATCAAGCAAGATGGAGATACGGTGATTGGTGTCGTGGGCACCAGTCGTGATGAAGATCATGCCTTCATTTATCTTGCCAATCATTTCAACCTCCGACAGTTGCCTGTACCTAAGATCTTGGCTGTGAGCGAGGATCAGCTTTGCTATATACAGACTGACCTGGGGGGAACTTCGCTTTTCGATGCTATCAAGGGTGGTCGTGAGGCTGGAGGAAGATATAATCAGAAGGAGAAGGAACTCCTGAAGAAGACTATCCGTGAGTTGCCTAACATCCAGTTGCGTGGTGCTCGCGGGCTGGACTGGTCCAATTGTTATCCTCAGCCGGAATTTGATGTGGATAGCGTTCTTTTTGACCTCAACTATTTCAAGTATTGTTTCTTGAAGCCTACCGATCTGGATTTTCATGAGCTGAAACTTGAAGCCAATTTCCGATTGTTTGCAAAGGATCTGACTTCCGAAAAGATGGATTGTTTCCTCTATCGTGATTTCCAGGCACGCAACATTATGTTGGACGAAAAAGGCAATCCGTATTTTATTGATTTCCAGGGTGGCAGAAAGGGTCCGTTCTATTATGACCTGGCTTCCTTCCTCTGGCAGGCTTCAGCCAAATATTCCTTCAAGCTCCGCCGGGAGTTGGTTTGGGAGTATTACCAGTCGCTCAAGAATTATACGGAGGTTCCATCGGTTCGCCATTTCGTTAACCGTCTGAGTCTCTTTGTGCTCTTCCGCACCTTACAGGTGTTGGGAGCTTACGGTTTCCGTGGCTATTTCGAGCGCAAGAAGCATTTCCTCGACAGTATTCCACCTGCCATCCAGAATCTTCGTAATCTCCTGAAGATGGGCGAGAAGGTGTTCCCTTATCCCTATATGATGGATATGCTTCGCAGACTTACCGAACTGCCGCAGTTCAAGCGCATCGAGAGTGCTGCCGTAACACGTGCAGATGGATATAAGACTACAGATAATAATATTTATCGGGCTCATCCACAGGATGGACCGGCAACATTCTCCAAGTATGACGGAAAGGGACCTTTGGTTGTGAGAGTCTACAGTTTCTCCTTTAAAAAGGGTATTCCTGAAGATCCGTCGGGCAATGGTGGCGGTTATGTCTTTGACTGTAGAAGCACTCATAACCCAGGCCGTTATGAACCTTACAAGAAGTTGACGGGTCTGGACGAACCGGTCATCCGATTCCTGGAGGATGATGGTGAGATTCTCCAGTTCCTGGAGCATGTCTATGCACTAGCCGATCATCACGTGAACCGTTATATCCAGCGTGGTTTCACCTCTCTGATGTTCTGTTTCGGTTGTACGGGCGGTCAGCATCGCAGTGTGTATTCCGCTCAGCATCTGGCAGAGCATATCCACGAAAAGTTTGGCGTGGAAGTGCAAATCTGCCATCGTGAGCAACAGATAGAGCAGGTTTTGCCTGCAAAATAAGAATAAGTGGCGTGCAAATTTGGCTATCTCGCAAAAAGTTAGTAAATTTGCACGCACATTAAAATATAGCTATACAGCAATGATGCAAGCAATGATATTCGCAGCAGGTTTGGGCACTCGCCTTAAGCCACTTACCGACCGCATTCCGAAGGCTCTGGTAAGTGTCGGGGGAGAACCTTTGCTCAAACGTGTCATCTTTCAGTTGAAGGATGCCGGTTTCACTCGCATTGTAGTGAACGTGCATCATTTCTCCCAACAAATTATCGATTATCTCAGAGCACATGACAACTTCGGTATGGACATCCGTATCAGTGATGAGAGTGAAAAGCTGCTCGAAACGGGTGGAGGTATCCGGAAGGCATGGCCGCTCTTCAACCAGTCAGAGCCTATTCTTATCCACAACGTGGATATTCTGAGTAATGTGGATCTGAAGAAGTTCTACCAGATGGAGAGTCAGGACATGATAGCAGCCCGACTGATGGTGAGCGAACGTAAGACCAAGCGCTATCTTCTCTTCGATGACAGTATGCGATTGGTAGGTTGGACGAATATTGAGACGGGCGAGGTAAAGAGTCCTTATCCTGATCTCAATCCTAAAGATTATAAGATGTATGCTTTCTCGGGCATCCACATGGTAGCTCCATCACTCTTCCCATTGATGGAGGAGGAACCGGATAAGTTCCCAATCATGGATTTCTATCTGAAGCATTGCGACAAAGTTCGTATTGAGGGATACGTGAAGAATGACCTCAAGCTGATGGATGTGGGAAAGCAGGAGACGCTGAAAGAAGCGGAAGCATTCCTAAAGGAGTTAAAGTGAAGAGTGAAAAGTGAAGAGTGAAGAACGAAGAGTGAAGAATTCAATAGTCTAAGCTAATCATAAAGTTCAAATTTCAAAGTTCAAATTTCAAAGTTTAATATATTATGCAACAGAAGATTATTATTTTGGATTTCGGTTCGCAGACCACACAGCTGATTGGCCGTCGTGTTCGTGAGCTTGATACCTTCTGCGAGATTATGCCTTACAACAAGTTTCCAAAGGATGACCCATCTGTGATTGGTGTCATCTTGAGCGGTAGCCCTTATTCCGTTCATGATCCGGAAGCTTTCAAGGTAGATCTGAGCCAGTTTATTGGCCGCATTCCTGTGCTTGGCATCTGCTACGGTGCTCAGTTCCTCTCTTACGCTCAGGGCGGTAAGGTGGAGGCTGCTGACAGCCGTGAGTATGGTCGTGCCAACTTGGAGCAGTTCGACAAGGAGAATCCTTTGTTCAAGGGATTCATCGAGAACTCTCAGGTTTGGATGAGCCATGGTGATACCATCACTGCTATCCCTGATGATTACAAGTGCATCGCTTCTACTGCTAATGTGAAGTATGCTGCTTATGCTTCTACCAAACAGCCTGTATGGGCAGTACAGTTCCACCCAGAGGTGTTCCACTCTTTGCAGGGTACACAGCTCTTGAAGAACTTCGTGGTTGATATCTGCGGAAGTAAGCAGGACTGGAGTGCTGACTCTTTTGTTGAGACAACAGTTGCTGAGTTGAAGGAACAGTTGGGCGACGATAAGGTTATCCTCGGTCTTTCTGGTGGTGTTGATTCCAGCGTAGCTGCTGTTCTCCTGAACAAGGCTATCGGCAAGAACCTTACCTGTATCTTCGTTGACCACGGTATGCTCAGAAAGAATGAGTTCCGTGATGTAATGGAGGATTACAAGTGCTTGGGTCTGAACGTGATTGGTGTTGATGCATCAGAGAAGTTCTTTGCTGACTTGGCTGGTGTTACAGATCCAGAGAAGAAGCGTAAGATTATCGGACGTGACTTCGTGGAGGTTTTCAATGCTGAGGCTAAGAAGCAGACTGGTGCCAAGTGGTTGGCTCAGGGTACTATCTATCCTGACCGTATCGAGAGCTTGAATATCACCGGTAAGGTAATCAAGAGCCATCACAACGTAGGTGGTCTTCCTAAGGAGATGAACCTTCAGTTGTGCGAGCCATTGAAGTGGTTGTTCAAGGATGAGGTTCGTCGCGTAGGTCGCTCTATGGGTATGCCTGAGCACCTGATTACCCGTCACCCATTCCCTGGTCCTGGTTTGGCTGTCCGCATCTTGGGTGACATCACTCCAGAGAAGGTACGTATCCTTCAGGATGCTGACGATATCTATATCCGTGGCTTGCGTG
>ERZ1026870.1361-NODE-1361-length-10622-cov-15.796158_pt1 | contig 10622 bp, 7 predicted proteins | sample MGYA00380165_ERZ1026870 | MGnify/ENA primary metagenome ERZ1026870 (study PRJEB33269, sample SAMEA4719801) | human gut metagenome | biome: human-associated habitat; feature: organic feature; material: feces | place: Cameroon | collected 2013-10 ...
TAAGAACAACAATTCTTCCGGGTACAAGTGAAATGCTCTCTCGTGAGACAAAGCACCAAGTATGCTATATGCCAGAGTTCTTGACCGAGCGTACTTTCATCGAGGACTTCAAGAAGCAGACAATGGTATTCACTGGCGCACATGAGTTGCTTACAAAGATTTTCGTTGGCAAGAAGTTCACCGTTATGACTCCATTGGAGGCAGAGCTTACCAAGTACATGCACAATGTGTTCGGTGCTTATAAGGTAACTTACTTCAATGCTTGTCGTGAGTATTGCGAGCAGATGGGTGCTGACTGGCGTAAGGTGCATACTGGTATACTTCTTTCGGGTTATATCAACGACACTCACACTTATGTTCCTGGACCAGACGGTAAGTTTGGTTATGGTGGCAAGTGCTTCCCTAAGGATGTCAATGCATTTGCAAAGATGACAGAAGGCACACCTCTTGGTGTTCTTCTTGAGCACCTCCATGAACTTAATGTTCATTTCCGTGGAGTAGAGGAGCACATCTAATTATGTGCAGATAAATGGTCAAGCGAGTGTAAAGGTAGGTCTTATGAAAGATTAGGGTTCGATACCCTCACTCGCTGCGTGAATCCTAATATTGTAAAAAAATAGTCAACATAAAAATAAGATAGTAATATGGTAGAATATAACATTAATCTCGAAGGCAAGATTGTCCTCGTGACAGGTGCAGCTGGCTTTATAGGTAGCAACCTCGTAAAGCGTCTTTTCCACGATGTTAAGAACATTAAGGTTATCGGTATCGATTCCATTACTGATTACTACGATGTCAACATCAAGTACGAACGTCTAAAGGAAATCGAAGCAATTGCCAAAAATTTAATTCATGATAATTCGGGTGAAATTAATGGTAATTTGTGTTCAAAAGAAGTATGGCAGTTTGTTCATGCCTCTATCGCCGACAAGGAAGCCGTAGAAAAGATTTTCACTGATAACAATATCTCTGTAGTTGTGAACCTTGCAGCCCAAGCAGGTGTTCGTTACAGCATTACCAATCCTGATGCTTATATCCAGAGCAACCTCATCGGTTTCTACAACATCCTTGAAGCTTGCCGTCACCATGAGGTAGAGCATCTTGTATACGCCTCTTCATCATCTGTATATGGCAGTAATAAGAAGATACCTTATTCTACTGACGATAAGGTAGACAATCCTGTATCTCTTTATGCAGCCACCAAGAAGAGTAATGAGCTTATGGCACATGCTTATAGCAAACTCTATAACATTCCTTCTACTGGTTTGCGTTTCTTTACCGTATATGGTCCAGCTGGTCGTCCTGATATGGCATACTTCGGTTTTACCAACAAACTTGTTAAAGGTGATACCATCAAGATATTCAACTACGGCAATTGCAAGCGCGACTTCACTTTTGTTGATGATATCGTAGAAGGTGTAGTTCGTATCATGCAGCATGCACCTGAGAAACAGAATGGAGAAGACGGTCTTCCTATTCCACCATACAAGGTATACAATATTGGCAATAATTCACCCGAAAACCTCCTCGACTTCGTAACCATCCTCCAAGAAGAGCTTGTGCGTGCAGAAGTACTACCTAAAGACTACGACTTTGAAGCCCACAAGGAACTTGTGCCTATGCAACCAGGTGATGTTCCAGTGACGTATGCTGATACAACACCATTAGAGCAAGACTTCGGGTTTAAGCCAAATACATGTCTAAGAGAAGGATTGAGAAAGTTTGCTGAATGGTATAAAGATTATCAACCTGAATAGACTTTTATTTCTATAGAAACTCTTGTCTGAATTGATGAAATGGGTTCTTTTTATATTTAAACCATTTACCATCATGTGGAATATTATTAAATGGTTTAAAAGACTTCTAAAGCCATTATTGGCGATTTTAAAGAATAAGGCAAATTTTGCTTTATGGTTTTTAACTACAATAATAGGTGGAAATATAGGTGTTTTCTCGAATGCAATTATTCGTCATTACATAAATAATACAAGTATTATGAGTTCCATAAAGTTAGATTACAAATCTGGTTCTTTCTATATTTTTTCCATAGTACTTTTGGCTTCTTCTTTAGGTAGTGTGTTAATAGAATTAGTTTCCAAGAGGAATACGGAATATAAATTGTTTAAGGCTTTTTGGATTGTCATAACTTTCTTTGTTTGTCTGCTTTGTGGTTTGCTGTATTCTGGGTTTATGAGTAGTCAATTACCTCCAGTTAACAATAAAAATGTAGAAGGCGAAATATGGCAGATTGTGTTTTTTATTTTATCAATATTCTTGGGAATATACTCATATTGCTTAGTTTTGATGAATGAAAAAGATGAAGATTTTGCAAACATTCGTGACAATTACGAAGAAATGGAAAAATCAAAAATTGCACAAATGGAGGCAGAAAGCGATAATGTTAAAGATGACGGAAAGGGTACGAAATTATGAAGATAGATTTTCCTTATATAGAGATTGAGCAGCCGATTGGAACTTTTTATATGGGAGTTCTTAATGCGCAAACATTGAAGAAAATAGTAGATATCAGACAACGAGGAAGAAATGAAAATAAACAACTTGTATTATTTGATGATTTAGATTTGTATGATAGCTCAGATGGTGTTCAGAGACGAGAGACAAAGAATAGGATAAGTAAAATACGAGACTATTGCTCTGACCCTGATGCTACGTTTCCTACACCAATTATAATTAGTATAGATAATGGTATAGAAGTTGAAAATAAAAATAACGTCTTTACGTTTGATATTCCAGACAGGCAAAAAATAGGCGATGTAATAGATGGACAGCATCGAATTTTAGGTATAAGTTGTTCGCAATATTGTGACAAATTTAATTTGCCTGTAATTTTAATGTTCAATCTAACAACAGAAGAAAAAGCTTATGTATTTTCTATTATCAACAGTACACAGACGAAAGTCAGTATGAGTTTGATATATGACTTATTTGATTTGTCCAAACAAAGAAGTCCACAAAAATCGATGCATGAGATAGTAAGAACACTTAACAAAAAGAATAATTCTCCGTTCTTTAACAGATTAAAGATGTTAGGTAAAAAGGAGAAAGATCAAGTGTATGCAACTTTATCTCAAGGATTTATGGTTACTCAACTTCTTACTCTTGTTTCTAAAGACCCAGAAAAAGATTGTTACGATTTAAAACGAAATATAAATCTTATTCCTGATAAAACTCTTCCTTTACGAGAATATTTTTTAGCCGAGCGTGATGATGTTATTTTGAAAATCTTAATGAATTATTTTTCTGCTTTAAAAGAAGTATTTATTGAAGAATGGAAGAACCCTTCTGATAATGTTCTTTGGAAAACAACTGGTTTTGGAGGAATGATAAAGGCATTGTCATATTTATATGGTGAGGGAATAAAAAAACGTGATTTGTCAAAAGATTTTTTTATTAGTTGTTTCTCTAAATTAAAAAAATATATGCAAGATAATAAATATGATTTTAAAAGTACTAATTTCCCTGGAGGAGGAACACAACTTCAAGATAAACTATATGATTGGGTAAAGAAAGCTAATAATCAGAGTTAGAATGAATTGTTGGATAAGTAGCAAAAATAAGTTCCTCCATTGAAAACTCAAATTGAAAAGTATGTCATTCCTCGCCATACTACCACATCAGAAGTTGTTGTGTGTATTTATCCCTCTGCCATTGAGAGTTTCTATGATGAGCAAGGCAATGAGATGGAAATTGTTTGCTTTCAAATTGAGAACACAATGTATGAAAAATACTTAATAAACAAGTGAATTTTTAACAACTCAATATATAGGCACTTGTATAAGAGTCTATACAAAGGGCTATGCCCCAAATTGAGTACAAACAATATATACAATGAAGAAGTCGAATTATGCTTTTGTTTCTGCCCTATATGCGAGTAAAACAAAGGGATTGTACTCAGAAATGTATTTCCCTATTATCAAATACTCATTGGCAAAGATTTTTGCAGCGAAAACAGGGGGAAAAGTGTATTGTACGGCTGATGAGGTTTCTGAGTTTATTGATGATAAGTTTGGAATCAAAATACCAACTATAGTTATAGCAAAGTCTATATGCAAGATAGGAAACAATCAAAATTTTAGCCTTGTTGTTTATGAAAAAGGACATTCCTTCCAAATAAATGGGGCTTTTTATGATGAGGATAATATAGAAGAAAAGGAACTATTCTTTTCTGGCAAATTAGAAGAAATAGAAACTAAGTATCAAGAGTTTCTGTCACAGCAAGGTTGTTCGGATGATGGAGTTACGTTTGTTCAATTCATTGCAGATAATACAGACGATATTTTAGGGTATTTTGAGAATGAAAATAAGAATTGTGTAAATGAAAAATATGCGACATTAATACTTTTCTTACAATATGTACATGATTCAGACAAAGAGCTATATTCGATAGTTCATCAGTTGTTCTGGAGCTCAATAGTTGTGGCCTTTCTCAAAAGTGACAAACCTTTGGTGAATGATTCTGATAATGGTATAAGGACAGAATATTTTTTGGATACTTCTATTGTTTTAGGCCTACTTGAGCTGTCGACATCTCTTAAACAAACTTATTCTAAAGAGGTCTGTTCTATTATCATAAATTCAGGTGGTTTGCTCAAGGTGAATCCTATGACTGTAGAGGAAATAAAATACATATTGGAGAAAGTCGAACAAAATGGGCCTAATCCATTAACAGACATTTATGATTCCTATACAAGAAGGAAACTTATACCTAACGATTTGGCCAAGATACGTTTGAATTTGGATAAAAAGCTAATCGCTCTGCAAATAGAAGTGTTCCCAAATATGTCTCCTACCGCTGTACAGCAGGTAATCAATGATTATAAGGGAAAGACCATAACTAAGTTATTAGGAGACATACGAAGTAATAACCAATCATCGTATTCTAAAGATAATTTTAGAGAAATACATGATGTTTATATGGACGACTATATAAAAGAGCGTCGTAAGGAAAAGAAATTAAACGGGAACGTACTTTTCTTGACAGATAACGTAGATTTAGTAAACTTTTGTCATGAACAGCATAAAGATACAAACTATATGATTAGCACAGGAAAGGTACTATTAGAATTGTGGATGCACAATAAACAGGATAATAATTTGTCTGACTGCGTGTTAACTGAAACTATGGCTCGCTGCTTGGGGTTGCATAAGTCTAATGTGAGATACAAAATTATGGAGGTTGCTCGCTTTTATAACCAAACTAAAGACGATTTTGATCCTCAGGTTTACAAGGATTTCATTGCACATTTGTATCGTAGGGCAAAGAATGTTATTGCTACTGCTGAACAAATAAGTCAGAGTGGGACTATTCCACAGTCGATAGCTAAATTGATAAAGGAGGCTGTAGACAAAGATAATGAAGCATATAATAATTCTTTGGCTATGGCAACAAGAAAAAACCAGGAACTCCAAAAAGAATCGGAGAAGAAAGAGAAACAAATAGAGAATATCAAAAATGCCGTCGCTGATTTGAGAGACAAGGTTGATGGTTCCAATAAGCAAATAGGTGATCTTGAATCAGAAAAGAATAAATTATCTGATTCATTGCAGCAACATAAGAACGAGTTGCTAAAAGCTACAGCAGAGCTTGCTCAATCACGGCAAGAACAGGAAGATGCTAAGCGAAAAATTTCTCTCTTCCATCAAAAGGATGAATGTTTAGAAAAGAAAAAAATATTGGAAAAAGAATTAGAACCATTAAAGCTGGAACGCAAGAAAGCCTTTAGAAATAGTACTCCAAAATATTATATGTTTGGAGGCTGTTTATGTATAATTTTCGTAGTTGTAATGGTGATAGCAGTGTGTAAGGAGTTTTTAGATAGGTGGATGATAAGTATCGCTCTAGCTCCACTTTCTCTAGCTATAAATTTCTATAATAGAAAACATTCTTTGGATGACAGAAAAGCTAATCGCGAAAAAGAGGCTTATGATAATTGGGAAATAAAAAATCCACGATATCGTCAATTGGTCAACGAGTTGCAAAAACTAGACGAGAGATTGAAGGAGATAAATGAAGAGATGCAAGTAAGTACTAAAACTGATGCTTAATAGATAAGTTATACCAATGATGATATTTTTTCAAATTGAAGAATATAATGTATGAAATACTCAATAAACAATTGAAATTTTGTCAATATATAGGCACTTGCAAAAGTGCCTATACAAAGGGGTATGCCCTAAATTGAGCACTAACTCTTTATTTTTTCTATAAAAGAGAAATGATTCATATTTGTATTTATATATAATAATTTAAATCATTTACTTATGATTAATAAAAATATCAATACTATCGAGGATGATAAAATCCTCAAAAATTACTATAGTCGTTACGGTGGCTTTTGGGTATATCCTGATATGCTTGACTATTGTTATCTGGTAAATCCATACTTTAATAGGTCTAAGATTATCGATGAGATGCAGGATAACTTCCGTATGCTTGTATCTGAATATCCTGCTGGTATGGCTGTGAATAGCAAACTCGCAAGTGTATGTTGGAATGTGAAAGAGGAATATATTATTCCTGGTAATGGCGCAGCAGAACTGATAAAGGCATTAATGGAGAACCTTCAAGGTAAAGTTGGTGTTGTGCGCCCAACTTTTGAGGAATATCCTAATCGTTTGCAAGATGAGCAAGTTGTTACTTTCGTACCACAGAATGATAGCTTTCGTTATGATGCTGATGATATGATAGAATTCTTTGGTAACAATCCTGTAGATTCTATTTTGTTGATTAATCCAGACAACCCTTCTGGTAACTTTATTCCCATGAGTGGAGTGCATAAATTGGCTCAATGGTGTGAAGATAATAAGGTTCGCTTGATTCTTGATGAGAGTTTTGTTGATTTCAGCGTCGGTTTTAAGGATAATTCTTTGATTAGTAATGATAGTTTGGAGAAGTATCCTCATATATGTGTAATGAAGTCTATCTCAAAGAGCTATGGTGTGCCAGGACTTCGTCTTGGAATTTTGTGTAGTGCAGATACAGCTCTTATTGCAAAAATGAAGAAGCAGGTTAGCATTTGGAACATAAACTCTTTTGCAGAGTTCTTTATGCAGATATACCCAAAGTATCGTGAAGATTATGAGTTGGCTTGCGAACAGTTTATCAAAGCCCGTGAAGACTTTGAGGTAGAGTTGAGAAAGATACCTTTTATAAGGGTTATGCCATCGCAAGCAAATTATTTCTTCTTGGAAGTGTTGCCTCCTTACAAACCTAAGGAACTTTGTGCCATTCTTTTGAAAGAGTATAATATACTTGCAAGCGCTTGTCTTGCAAAGAAGGGTATTGAGCCAAATAAATATATGCGTATAGCTGTTCGCAATCATGGAGACAATGCGAAGTTTATTGACGCTATGCGCAAACTAATAAAATAATGTAATATGGCACATATAAAGACTTCTAAAGGTTATTTAGAATACACCAACCACTTGTTGAATTTTGGCTCTAAAGTTCTGGATCCAAAATTGATGCTTGAGAATCTACATATTCTCTCATTGTATCTTGATAAGATTGATATTAATTGGGGACCAGCTTTCGGAACTCTTATTGGTATTGTTCGCAACGAAGACTTCCAGCCATGGAAACCGGTATTTGACATCTATATACTGAAAGAAGACGAGGAACGCTTTAAGGACATTCTATGGCTCCTGATGGAAGTTGGTTTTGAACTTGCCCGATATGAACGTAGAGGACGCTATTACCTTGTAAGGAATGGTGAATACATTAAGGTTTTTGTATTGACCAAAGTATGTAGCGATGTTCGTCATACTGGTAGCAGTGATTTTATTTTTGAGAAATATATTCAGAATACTGTCAAATGGGATTTTAAGGGTGTTCAGTTGAATGTCCCTGCTGAAGTGGATGAGTATCTGACTTTTCAGTATGGTGAAGATTGGACAACACCAAAACAAACCGTAACGTATTCAACAAATGCATTAGTTTGTTGTTTGTATTGGACAAAGACTTGGATACAAGATCATTTGCCAGACACCTTATACTATCAGTGGATATTAGACCACAGAAAAAAAGATTTCAAAAAGTTCAAGGAACAATGCAATAAAGCTGGTTTTCCAATACCAAAGGATGTACAGCTTGCGAGCATGCAACCACGTAAGTACCGTAAGGTACTGACAGTTGGTGTTTATGACTTATTGCATAAAGGTCATGTTGAACTTTTCAGACGTGCAAAAGGTTTGGGAGATTATCTGATAGTTGCTGCTCAAGATAGTGACTTTATATTGAAGTACAAGCCTAAAGCACAAGTGATGAACTCTACTGAAGACCGCAAGTATATGATTAAGTCAATTCGCTATGTGGATGAGGTTATTACATATACTGATGTGGATAAGATAGTTCAAGAAGTTGACTTTGATGTGTTTGTAACAGGTCCAGACCAATGTCATGCAGGTTTTCAAAAAGCAATAAAATGGTGTGAGGTACACGGAAAAGAACATATTGTTCTTGGACGTACAGATGGAGTGAGTTCAAGCGAATTAAAAGCAAAAATTGCAGAAAAAACAAAAACAAATAAGTAATGAAAGAAATAACTCTTGAAGAAAGAAAGAAAGTGCAGCTACAGATGCTTATAGAAATAGATGCATTCTGTAGAAAACATTGTATTCGTTATTCATTAGCATATGGTACTTTAATTGGTGCTATACGTCATAAAGGATTTATACCTTGGGATGATGATGTGGATATAATGATGCCATTGCCTGACATGTTCAGATTTAAAGAATTATTTAAATCTGAAACAATGTGTTATTGTGATGTTGATACAGATAAAAGGTATAAGTATGCCTTTTCTAGGATAGCAAATACGCAAACATACAATAAAGATGGGCTTATTTCAACGTCTTATGGTATATGCATAGATCTTTATCCTGTACTTGGTTTGCCACTATCAATTGAAGGTATCGAACAATTCTTTAAGAAAGGAGAAAGGGAGCTTAATAGACGTTTGCGTATTATTAGATTGGTGGATTTAGTTAAAAGATTCCTTCCTGTTACTTATGTCAATGGGTTTAATAAGGCAATGAAGCGATATAGAGATTTTCTTTTTCAATATCCATATGAGAGAACGAAATACTTCTTTACAAATGGAGGAGAACTTGAAATGAGAAATGTTCATGCTTTTGATTTATTTGAAGAACTTGTAGAAGTTCCATTTGAAGGTCATAAGTTTATATCTATAGCTCGTTATGACGAGTACCTTCGTAGCTTTTATGGAGATTATATGCAACTTCCTCCTGAAGATCAAAGGGTTCCTTATCATGGAGGGCATTACTATTGGAAAAATGAGAAATAATGGCAGAACAATCTAACTCTCAGAAAGTTGTTAAGGGAATCTCTTCACAAACTCTTGTTACATTGTTAATGGGTGTTCTTGAAGTTATAGTATTCTCAATTATGTCTCGTTTGCTTAGCAAGGAGGATTTTGGCTTATTTGCTGCAATTTCAGCCATAACACTTGTATTTGGTAGTTTGTCGGAAGCAGGTATAGGATCTGCGCTCATCCAAAAGAAAAATGCTGATAATGGTTATGTGAATACTTCGTTTACTATTAGCTTTATATCGGGAAGTGTGTTTGCATTGTTGCTTATTGCTCTTTCTGGAATATTGTCGAAAACGATAATTGATGAGTCTCTTAAGGTTCCATTGATTTTTATGTCAATAACTATTTTATGCAATAGTCTAACTTCTGTTAATACGAGTGTGATGTATCGGCGATTAGAATTTTTGCAAGTAGGCATGGTGAATTTCTTAGCTCTTGTTATAAGTTCTTCCATTGCAATAGGTTTAGCTTTAAAAGGAATGGGATTCGAAGCAATAATATCTAAAGCTATCCTACAATCATTGACTGCAACTGTTTTATCTTATTTCTTGGCTAAGACAAAATATAGATTCCAAATAGAACGCAAAGATATAGGAGCAATTGTTAATTTTGGAGGATGGTTAACGCTCAGTGTCATCTTCCGAAATATTGCAAATCAGGCAGATAAGCTATTAATGTCAAAATTACTTAGTGTTGCGTCATTAGGTGCCTATAATCGTCCTAAGGAGTTTATTGATACAATTTCTACAAAACTTAATGGAATATTCGATACCGCCCTTTTTCCTATTCTATCTGGAATTCAAGATCAGAAAAATAGTATTCGAAATGCATATCATACATCATTATACTATATGAATATCTTCTCAATGTTAATGGCATTGTCCTTTGTTTTTAATAGTAGTTTATTAATTCGATTGTTCTTTGGAACCGAATGGTTGGATTTATTGCCAGTATTTATAATTCTTTCATTGGCCTTGGTATTTAACATTGATGGTCGTTTATGTGATTGTTTTTTCAGAAGTTTAGCTTTAGTAAAGTATCAGTTCTTTATACGTTTATTTGAGTTTATACTTACAGTAGTTTGTTTGTTGATTGGCTTTAAATGGGATATTATAGGTGTTGCCTTTGCTGTGTTGTTTGCGAATGTATCAATAATCTTTATAAAACTATACATCATTACAAATAAAGTAGAATCTAATATAATTAAGGTTACATTGAGTATTTTTTCAGCATGGAGATTTGCCTTTGTTTTGATTCTGTCTCTTATAC
>ERZ1026870.1364-NODE-1364-length-10604-cov-7.085980_pt1 | contig 10604 bp, 7 predicted proteins | sample MGYA00380165_ERZ1026870 | MGnify/ENA primary metagenome ERZ1026870 (study PRJEB33269, sample SAMEA4719801) | human gut metagenome | biome: human-associated habitat; feature: organic feature; material: feces | place: Cameroon | collected 2013-10 ...
GCGAGCACCAACAGACCAATGCGCTTAAACATACTGTTCCAATTTCCTTTTTTTTTTCTGCGTGGACAGAATGAGCGATGCATGTTCAAGGAACGGTGGACGTTCCATCGCTCGTTCAACCACCGTTCATTCATTGCGTAATTGTATGAAGATGACGTGTTCAATATGTTTGACGTCATCTCGACAATTGTAACAAAGGTCTCAAAAACCTCTGAAAAACGCCTGAGGGCAACGCGGCTACTTCACGTCCTCAATGCGTTTCGTCGGGAAACTGTCCCAAGCGCCGCACCCAAGGCAGTGCCAGGAAAAGGATGAAGCCAGAAAGCCGCAGTTCGAACACTGATACTTTGCAAACCTCCGTCCATGGCGCTGCAGAAGCGTGGCAAGAAGCTTCGTCTCCTCGTCCTCCGGCCGTTCCTTCTGGCGAAGCGTCATCATGGTCGAGAAGGCGGAGAGGCTCGGACGCCTCGCGAGCATGGCAACGACGTTCTGCTCTGTCTTTTCAAGTCCCTCCCAAGCAGCAAGACGCTTGACGGCCTCTTCCATGACGTCGGCTCCGCCGTTGTCGGACAAGGCCTTGTGCAGAAGCGCCACCGCCTCATCGCGGCGGCCGAGGGCATCCAGCGCATCCGCAATGCGACCAATCACCAGCGGCAAATATGCAGGCGTGAGATCCATCACATCCGTCCAGCAGTGAAGTGCACGCTCGACATTGCCCAGCGCTAACGCAACGGCACCGGCGGCAATGCCGGCACGAGGAGACTGGGGACACTTTTCGAGCGCATGGCGCACGTGATCATCAGCAAGCTCGAAGTCCTTCCGGCGAACAGCCTCTTCAGCCAGCTCGCAATAGTAATGGGCGATTTCGGAAGCACGGTTTTCGCCTGCCTGAACTTCCAGCTGACGAGAAACATCGATAGCCGAGGTCCACTCGTGCTCAATACAGTAGATGTCAAGAAGCGCCCTCAGTGCATCCAGGTGTTCAGTGGGATTTCGCAGAAGCCTTCGATAAGTCTCTTCAGCCCGGTCAAAGAGACCTGCCGTCATATAGTCCTCTCCGAGAGCCTGCAGCGCCTTGACGCGATCCGCTTCGGGGATGTCCTCACGATTGACAAGATGGTTGTGCAGCTTGATGGCGCGCTCAAATTCGCCTCGTCGACGAAAGAGCGTGCCGAGCACGTGATGCAGTTCGATGAGTTCGGGGTCGAGTCGGACGACTTCAATGAACGGATCGACGGCCTTGTCTGGGTGATCGCTCATGAGCATAGCCACGCCGCGCGAATACGCTTCGGGCAGTTGCCTCGAATTCCTCTCGCGCTCACCCGCATCAAGTCCGCGAGCCCACCAGCCTGCGGCGAACAGGATGGGAATGAGGACCAGATACCAAAGTTCGGATTCCATAGATGGCCTTTTGCTTTTCGTTTGTCGAAATTCGGAGACATTTTGGCACGCGATGCGGGCGTTGGACAAATGTCATTCCGAGCATCAAGAAAAAAAAGGCTGCCGGCATTTTCATGCCGCAGCCTTTTTTGTGTTCCTCAGGGGATCGTCAGGCCCAAGCCCCTTGATCCCCCTGGATCAGCTTCGTTCAGAATTACTTCTGTTCGAGCTTGGCCTTGAGGAGAGCGCCGAGGTTGGTCGTGCCGGTGGCAGCCGTGGCATCGGCGTTGAGACGATCGAGAGCATCGCGGGCTTCAGCAGCATCCTTCGCGCGGATGGAAAGCTGGATGGAGCGGTTCTTGCGATCGATGTTCGTGATGAGAGCTTCGATCTCGTCACCAGCGGAGAGACGCGTCGTGGCGTCATCAACGCGATCGGCAGAGATTTCAGCAGCGCGGAGGTAGCCTTCGACTTCATTGCCGAGGTCGATGACGGCACCCTTGGCGTCAACGGACTTCACCGTGCCCTTGACAAGCGTGTTCTTGTCATGGGTGGAGGCAAAGTTGGAGAACGGATCGCCGCCCATCTGCTTGATGCCGAGGGAGATGCGTTCACGTTCCGTGTCGATCGCGAGAACGACGGCTTCGAGTTCGTCGCCCTTCTTGTACTTGCGAACGGCTTCTTCACCGGACTCATTCCAGGAAAGGTCGGAGAGGTGAACGAGGCCGTCGATGCCGCCCGGGAGACCGATGAACACGCCGAAGTCGGTGATGGATTTGATCTGGCCGGAGACCTTGTCGCCCTTCTTATGGGACTGGGCGAAGTCTTCCCACGGATTCGGCTTGCACTGCTTCATGCCGAGGGAGATGCGGCGGCGTTCTTCGTCGATGTCGAGAACCATGACTTCGACTTCGTCGCCGAGCGTGACGACCTTGCGCGGATCGACGTTCTTGTTCGTCCAATCCATTTCGGAAACGTGGACGAGACCTTCAATGCCGGCTTCGACTTCAACGAAGGCACCGTAGTCGGTGATGTTCGTGACCTTGCCGAAGAGACGGGTGCCCTGCGGGTAGCGACGGGCGATGCCGACCCACGGGTCTTCGCCGAGCTGCTTGAGGCCGAGGGAGACGCGGTTCTTGTCCTGATCGAACTTGAGAACCTTGGCTTCGAGTTCCTGACCAACCTGAACGACTTCGCTCGGGTGGCGAACGCGGCGCCAGGCCAGGTCCGTGATGTGAAGGAGACCGTCAATGCCGCCGAGGTCAACGAAGGCGCCGTAGTCGGTGATGTTCTTGACGATGCCCTTGACGATGGCGCCTTCCTTGAGCGTTTCAAGGAGCTTGGCGCGTTCTTCGCCCATGTTGGCCTCAACGACAGCGCGGCGGGAAACCACGACGTTGTTGCGCTTGCGATCGAGCTTGATAACCTTGAATTCGAAGGTCTTGCCTTCGTACGGCGTCGTGTCCTTGACCGGACGGGTGTCCACGAGGGAACCCGGGAGGAAGGCGCGAATGCCGTTGGTCATGACGGTGAGACCGCCCTTGACCTTGCCCGTGACCGTACCGGTGACGAGTTCACCGGATTCGAGAGCCTGTTCGAGGTTCATCCAGGCGGCGAGGCGCTTGGCCTTGTCGCGGCTGAGGATGGTGTCACCGTAGCCGTTTTCGACGGATTCGATGGCGACGGAGATGAAGTCGCCCGGCTGGACGGTCACTTCACCGCGGTCATCCTTGAACTCTTCGATAGGCACATAGGCTTCGCTCTTGAGGCCGGCATTGACGACGACGAAGTTGTAGTCGACGCGAACGACTTCAGCGGTGATGACTTCACCCTGACGCATTTCCTGGTGAGCGAGGCTTTCGGCAAAAAGCTCAGCGAAGGATTCGGGCTTGTTGGTTTCGTTGGTCATTGTTTGAAATAAAGATACACACCCGCAGCAGAAGGCTTTGGGCGGAGTTGATGAAAATGCAAGACGCCCCTTCGGGCGACCTGCGGAAAAAAAATGAACGCTTATTCTACGACAACTTTTTGGTCTCGTCCCACCACTCGAGGACTTTTTTTACGACTTCCTCAATGCCCATGTCGGACGTATCGAGAAGACGCGCATCCGAAGCAGGCTTGAGCGGCGCCGTGGCACGTTGACTGTCGCGACGGTCGCGTTCCTCAAGGTCTGCGGTCAGAGCCGCCAGATCCGCAACCTCGCCGCGTCCTATCAGCTGGCGATATCTGCGCTCGGCTCGAACCTTCGCCGTCGCAGTCATGAACACCTTGAGCGGCGCATCAGGAAAGACCACCGTACCCATGTCTCGTCCGTCGGCCACAAGACCTGGCAGGCGGGCGGCGTTCTTTTGGAGCGCAAACAGCGCCTCGCGCACGCCGGGCACCACGGCCACGCGGCTGGTGGCCGCACTGACTTCTTCCGCACGAATGGCCGTCGTCACATCCCGGCCGTTCAAAAAAATGCGGTCTGCCTCGAAGACCGGCGCGAGTTTTTGAGCCGCATTCGTGAGCGCATCCGCATCGTCAAGGTCGACTCCTCTGGAAAGAGCGTCGAGCGTAGCGATCCGATAGAGCGCCCCACTGTCAAGATAGTGAAAGCCGAGCGCCCCTGCGACGCGAGCCGCGATCGTGCCTTTACCGCTTGCGGCCGGGCCGTCAAGCGTAATAACCGGAATGCTGTCTGTCATGGATTCTCTCAATCTCGTCTGTTGACCTTGTTGATACGCCGTGCGGACCGAAGCGCGCAGGCAAAGCCATCAGTCTACAACAGGGTATGATCCGAGGAGACGCCAATGTTCGGCCCTAGCCTCCATGGCGGCGAGCGCATCGCGCACGGCAGAATTGTCAATTGAGCCCTCGATGTCAATGAAAAAGTTGTAGTCCCAAAAGCCGTTGCGGGCAGGTCGACTCTCAATACGAACCATCTGCACGCCGCCTTCAGCCATCGGAGCCATCATGGCGTAAAGCGATCCGGGCTCGTTCGGCACCGAAAAGACGATGCTGGTCTTGAAACAGCCGCCCCTCTTGAAGCCGGGCTGCGGCTCCTTCGCCATCACGAGGAAGCGGGTGCGATTGCCCTCGCCGTCCTGAATGCTCTGCGCCGCAACTCGAAGGCCATAGATGTCGGCCGCCACGATCGCCGCAATGCCGGCAGCCCCGCGTTCGATGGACGCGCGACGCGCACCTTCGGCGTTGGATGAGACGGGAATGCGCTCCGCATCCGGCATGTGCCGCGACAACCATCCCCGGCATTGCGCGAGCGCCTGCGCATGTGCGTAGACCCTCTTGACATTCTCAAGATTGTCTTCAAGCGTCAACAGGTTGTGAACGACAGGCACGGACACCTCGCCCACGATGCAGAGGTGACGTTCCAGCAGCAGATCGAGCGCGTGCGTAACCGTGCCGTTCGTGTTGTTTTCGATCGCGATGACGCCGAAGGCGGCCTCGCCGTCCTCTACCGCATTGAGAACCGTGTCGAAATCGGGTTCGGCAAGCACCTTGACGTCACGACCGAAGAAGGCCCTGACGGCCTGCTCGGAAAATGTTCCTGCCGGCCCCAGGAACGCGACGGGCTTTTCAGTGCTCGCGGCCATGACGCCCCGCAAACTTGTGCATAAATTCAGTGAGCCTTTCGACGCCCTCCATCGGCATCACGTTGTAGAGCGACGCTCGCAGACCGCCCACGGACCGATGACCGGCAAGATTCGTCAGACCGGCCTCCTCGGCCTCTTGCACAAAAACCGGAAGGAGCGACTCGTCGGCGAGAGTGAAAACAATGTTCATGCGGCTTCTTGCTTCGGGAGCAATGCGGGTCACGTAAAAGCCCCCAAAGCCGTCAATGGTGTCGTAAAGGAGCTTGGATCGCGCCTTGGCACGGCGATCCATCTCCTCAACGCCTCCCTGCTCATCGACCCAACGGGCCATCAGCATGGCGGTGTAGAACTGAAGAACAGGCGGCGTATTCTGCAGGCTGTTGTTCCTGGCATAAACGCTCCAATCAAGCATCTGAGGCACCGTTTCCGCTGCGCACCCGAGCTGGTCTCTGCGCACGATCACGCAGGTCAAGCCCGCTGTTCCGAAATTTTTCTGAACGCCGGCCCATACGGCGGCATAGCGCGTCCAATCGATCGGACGGCTCATGAAGTTGCTCGACATGTCGGAAACGAAAAGCACGTCGCCGTCGTCAACGGCCGGCAGGCTCGTGAATTCCGTGCCGTCCACCGTTTCGTTGTCGCAAAAGTAAACGTACTCTACATCGCGCGGAACGTGGATGAGATTCTTCGGCAGCTCTCGGTTATTGCCTGCCCAAAGCGTTGTTTCGCGTGAGACGCGACGGCATTCCTCGCTCGCCATGCGGGACCACGTGCCCGTGACAACATAGCCGCCGCGGCAACCCTGAGTGACAAGATTGAGGGGAACCATCGCAAACTGCATCTTGCCGCCGCCCGGGCAGAAAAGAATCTCGAAATCGTCCGGAACAGCCAAAAGCGTCTTCACCCTGCTCTTGAGTTCAAGCAGAATTGCCTCAAATGGCGGCTTGCGATGCATCATTTCGAGAATGGAATAGCCATGGCCCTCATAGTCGATCACAGCCTCGGAAACACTTTTGAGAACAGATTCCGGCAGCATGCTCGGACCAGCAGCGAAGTTGAAGGGACGCCCCATGACCATCTCCAGACAAAAATGACGGACCAAAATAAAAAACGGATGCGCAGCAACTGAAGCGGCGCATCCGTTTATCTTAGGCGATCTTGTCAAAAGTTGCCGACGGCAGAATCAAGCATCATTCTTGATCCTGATCATGCTCATCAGCGACCGCATCATCAGCATGAGCATCCATCTCCGCATCGACCACCGGAACTTCGTTCTCATCTTCGATCGGATCCTCGTCCGTCTGCAGATCCTCGTCGGAAACTTCAATGTTGAGTTTTTCCAGTTCGTCTTCAGCGCTCTTGACCGCCACTCGGCGCACCGAGGCGAGCGTATCGTCGCACGTATTGATGAGGCGTACGCCCATGGCCGCACGGCTCACGATGCTTACTTCACCCGCTCGAGTGCGGACAACCTTGCCGCCCGTGGTGAGCATCATGATCTCGTCATCGGGATCGGTCAAAACGGCAGAGACCATGCGGCCATTGCGCTCCTTCGTGGAAATGGCGATCACACCCAAGATGCCGCGATTCTTCCGCGGATACTCTCCCACGCGAGTGCGCTTGCCGTAGCCGTGCTCAGTCGCGGCAAGCACGTACTTCTCCTCATCGTTTGTAACGATAAGGGAAATAACGGACTGGCCTTCATCGAGACGCATCCCGCGCACACCGTGGGCCTGACGGCCCGTCGGACGCACAATGCTTTCGGAGAAGCGGACGCACTTGCCGGCATCGCTGAAGAGCATGATGTCTTCAGTCCCATCGGACACAGCCACGCCTACGAGCGTTTCGCCTTCGTCGAGCGTTGTTGCGATGATGCCCTTGAGACGGGCATTCTTGAAGGCCGAGAGCGGCGTCTTCTTGATGGTGCCGCGATTGGTCGCCATCACGATGAAGTGTTCGTCATCAAAACCCTGGGTCGGAAGCATGAAGGAAATCTGCTCGCCTTCCTCAAGCGGAAGAAGATTGACGATCGGACGCCCGCGCGTATTGGATTTGCCCTCGGGCAGCTCGAAGACATCGATCGGATAGACTCGACCTGCAGTGGAAAAGCACATGATCACGTCATGCGTGTTGGCGATGAAGAGTTCGGCGATCTCGTCGTCCTTCGTCATCTCCTGAACCTTGCGGCCCTTGCCGCCGCGCGTCTGCGCGTCGTAGTCCGCAAGATCCTGGCTCTTGATGTAGCCGCCCCGCGAAAGCGTGACAACCATGTCGCGGCGCGGAATGAGATCGCGCTTGTTGAAGTTCGGATCGCCCATGAGGTCGATCGTTGAATGGCGCTCGTCGCCATATTCCTCTCGAATGTGTTCAAGCTCCGCTCCGATGATCGCGTTGACGCGTTCAGGACGAGCAAGAATGTCGAGACAGTCGGCGATGTTGGCCATCATTGCGGCATAGTCCGCGCGAACCTTGTCCTGCTCGAGACCAGTCAGGCGGCGCAGGCTCATCGCCAGAATGTTGTCGATCTGCGCGCGGGTGAGATAGTAGAGTCCGTCGGCTTGGATGCCTCGGGCGGGATCCATGTCTTCGGGATAGTAACGATGCATCTCCTCTACGCTGCGGCTTGCAAGCTCCTGAGCCATTGCCATGGGCCAGCCCCGGCCGTAAAGCTCATCGGCAGCCTCAGCCGGCGTCTTTGCGTTGCGGATGATGCGGATGAATTCGTCAAGATTCGAAAGCGCAACCGTCTGACCTTCGAGCAGATGTCCCTGCGCACGGTACTTGCCCAGACGGAAGACCGTGCGACGCGTCACCACTTCGCGGCGGTGCGACAGGAAGTGCACGATCATCTGCTGCAGGTTGAGAAGCGTCGGCTGGCCATCTACGAGGGCGACCATGTTCATGCCGAAGCTCTCCTGCATCTGCGTCATCTTGAAGAGATTGTTGAGCACTACCTCCGGCATGGCGCCCTGCTTGAGATCAATGCAGATGCGGATGTCCTTCGAGGACTCATCACGCATTTCGGCGATGCCCTCGATCTTCTTCTCGCGCATGAGCTCGTGCATCTTCTCGTACATGACGCGCTTGTTGACCATGTACGGAATCTCGTCGACGACGATGCGGACACGGTCACGACCAAAGTCCTCGAGATGCGTGCGGGCGCGCATGACCACCCGGCCGCGCCCCGTCCGATAGCCCTGATGCACGTCCGAGATGCCGAAGATGACGCCGCCCGTCGGAAAGTCCGGCGCAGGCATCAGGCGAATGAGATCCTCGATCGAACACTCCGGATGGTGAAGCTGATGCAGGCAGGCATCAATCGTCTCGCCGAGATTGTGAGGCGGAATGTTCGTGGCCATGCCCACGGCGATGCCGGAAGAGCCGTTGATGAGAAGTTGGGGAAGACGGGTCGGCAGGACCACGGGCTCCTTTTCGGAGTTGTCGAAGTTGGGAACAAAATCGACGGTGTCCTCATTGATGTCGGCAAGCATTTCGGCAGCGATCTTTTCGAGACGCACTTCCGTGTAACGCATGGCGGCCGGGCTATCCCCGTCGATCGAGCCGAAGTTGCCCTGTCCGAAGATGAGCGGATAGCGCAACGAAAAAGGCTGAGCCATGCGCACGATCGTCATGTAGGCGGCTGAGTCGCCATGCGGGTGGTACTTGCCGAGCACTTCACCCACAACGCGCGCGGCCTTCTTGGTCGGGTTGTTATGGGTGTTCTTGATCTCGTTCATGGCATGAAGCACGCGGCGGTGCACCGGCTTCAAGCCGTCACGCACATCGGGAAGCGCTCTGCCCACAATCACGCTCATGGCGTAATCGAGATAGGAACGCTTCATTTCCGACTCAAGCGAAATCGGAAGGAGTTCATGCGCAACGCTCAGGGCGGATCCCTGAAGCGGCGCTTCGTCCTGCGCGTCTTCCGCGCCTTGCGCGTCCTGCACCTGCGGCTCTTCCTTATTGTCTTTTTCGTCCATGCCGATTATTCCTCTGGATAAAGCCGTGCGTCCCGTCTAAGCGAAGCCGGCCAACTCTTTTTCTCGAAGTCCGTGCGGACCAATGCGGCCGGGGTTCGCAAGCCCTGCCGAAGCGACCTCCCCTCAGGCGCCCTCCGGCGCTCCGGCATTGGTCTAAACAATGCATTTTACCAGTAATTACCTCCTTCAAACCCGAATACAATTGGCTGAAGTCCTGCCCGGCGCCGGGGTCCTGGCACCGACGGAGGCTCCGCTGCGCCCAGCACTTTTCAAGTCTTAACGCATGAGGTTGCGCATGAACGCCGACACGCTCGTCGAGGCCCGTTGGGTCATTCCCGTCATTCCCCGAAACACCGTTCTCGAAAACCACACCGTTGTCCTATCCCACGGCCGCGTATCCGACATTCTCCCGACCGAGGCCGCGCGGATCCGCTACCCAGGGCTCCACTCCAGAACTACCCGCCTTCCCGGGAGCGTCGTCATGCCGGGGCTCGTCAACCTTCACACTCATGCCGCCATGAATCTGCTACGCGGCAAAGGCGCCGACCTGCCTCTCATGGACTGGCTCACTCAAGAGATCTGGCCCGCGGAAGGGCGCCTCATGAGCCATGCCTTCGTACACGACGGCAGCCTGCTCGCCGGCATGGAAATGGCCCGTGCCGGCATTACCTGTTGTTCGGACCTCTACTTTTTCCCGGATGCTGCAGCCGAAGGCCTTCGAGAGGCCGGGCTACGCTGTGCGACCGCAGGCATCATCATCGGCTTTCCTTCCGCCTGGGCCGCCGATGAAGAGAATTACTTCAAGAAGTGCGAAGCGCTCATCGAGCGCTTCGCCGATGATCCGTTCGTTCGGGCAACCGTCGGACCGCACGCACCCTATACGGTGAGCGACGCGTCTCTCGCCCGCTGCGCCCGTCTGAGCGAGCGACACGACCTTCCCGTACACATTCACGTCAATGAAACCGCCGACGAAATCAAGACCTCCCTCAAGGAGCACGGCGAGCGCCCCGTCGCGCGCCTCGCCCGTCTCGGCCTTCTCAATGAACGGCTCATTTCGGTTCACAGCGTACACTCCAACAGCGAGGACATCCGTATGCTCGCAGAAGCCGGGGCTTCCGTCTGCCACTGCCCCTCTTCGAACCTCAAGCTCGCCTCGGGCTTTGCTCCCATCGCAAAGATGATGAAGGCCGGCATCAACATCGGCATCGGCACCGACGGATCAGCAAGCAACGACAAGCTCGACATGCTCGGCGAAACACGTCTTGCCGCCATGCTTGCCAAGGCCGTCGAGGGCGACACCACCTGCGCAAAGGTATTCGAAATGCTTGAGGCAGCCACGCTCGGAGGGGCCCGGGCGCTGCATTGGGATGACGAAATCGGCTCCCTCGAAATCGGAAAGTGCGCTGATATGATTGCCGTAGATCTGTCGGGCATTGAGTGCGGCCCTGTTTCCGACCCTGCCGCCCAGCTTCTTTATTCGGCAGGCAGAGAAAACGTGACGCACACATGGGTCGCCGGCAGGCTCATTGCCGGCGAAGGCGCCGCACAACCGAACGACATCGCCAGCCGCCTGCTGCACCAATGGGCGAGTCTCCCTTAGGCGAGTAGAGAGGACGTGCGACCACAGTCGCACGCCTCCCCCTCACAGAAC
>ERZ1026870.1365-NODE-1365-length-10600-cov-4.950024_pt1 | contig 10600 bp, 6 predicted proteins | sample MGYA00380165_ERZ1026870 | MGnify/ENA primary metagenome ERZ1026870 (study PRJEB33269, sample SAMEA4719801) | human gut metagenome | biome: human-associated habitat; feature: organic feature; material: feces | place: Cameroon | collected 2013-10 ...
GCTGGAAGAACTGAAGGCGGCAGATGTGGACGAGGAAGAACGGCTCCGGGAGATTTCGTTTCTGGAATACGAGATCAAAGAGATCGAGGAGGCAGACCTAAAAGAGGGCGAGGATGAGGTGCTGGAGGCTGACTACCGGAAATTCTCCAACGGAAAGAAGATCATGGAGGCAGTGAATGCCGCCTATCAGTATACCGGAAATCAGAGTGACAACGTATCTGAACTTACCGGAAGGGCATTGCGGGAATTGAATGCGGCGTCTGCATATGATGAAAAAGTAAAAGGGCTGGAAGAGCAGCTTTTGGAGATTGATAATCTAGTAAATGATTTTAATCGTGAGTTGGCAGATTATATCGATGAGACGGAGTTTGACGATGAAACGTTTTACCGGATGGAAAAACGTCTGGATGAGCTGAATCATTTAAAATCAAAGTACGGAAGCACGATCGCAGATATATTGTCTGAATTGGAGAAAAAACAAAGCCGATTGCAACAATTGCAGGATTTTGACCAGTATATTGGAAATTTGAAGCAAAAACTTGCAGATGCGGAGCAGGAGTTAAAAAAATACTGTGATAAAGTATCGAAAATCCGTAAAAAATATGCAAAAAAACTGACAGGTGCTGTGACAGAGGCATTGAAAGACTTAAACTTTTTAGATGTGAAATTCGAGATGGAGTTTGGACAGACCGCAGACTATACGGCAAACGGAACTGATGATCCGGAGTTCTTGATTTCCACCAATCCTGGAGAACCTGTAAAACCGTTGGGTAAAGTCGCATCCGGCGGTGAACTTTCGAGAATTATGCTTGCAATCAAAACGGTATTGGCAGATCAGGATGCAATCGAGACACTCATTTTCGATGAGATTGACAGTGGAATCAGCGGACGCACCGCACAGATGGTTTCGGAAAAAATGAATGTGCTTGCAAAAAATCATCAGATTATCTGTATTACGCATTTACCGCAGATTGCTGCAATGGCAGACGCACATTATCTGATCGAAAAATCTGTGGAAAACAAGACCACGGTATCGAAGATCAAGTGTCTTTCCGGGGAGGAGAGTATTGACGAACTGGCAAGAATGCTCGGCGGTGTGGAGATCACAGAGAAAGTCCGGGAGAGTGCAAGAGAGATGAAAGAACTTGCACATCAGAAAAAATGCCATTAATTGACACGAAAAAGACAGTTTGAAAAAAAGAAAGAGACACATAATAAAAGGGTACATAGCGTATATGTACTCTTTTTGTTATGGAGACAAGGAAAATAGCCCGATATTCATTGGGGTGCAGGAGATAAAAAATGGACAGATACAAAAGTTTTTTTCGTGGAATTGCATATGCAGGTTATTGTATCGTATTTTTATTTGCGGTCTATACATTTGAAAAATCAATACCGGATCAGATATATGTGAAAGCAGGGGAAGCAATCGATTACCAGTTTCAGGTACCTGTGACAATGGAAATACAGGAGGATAGCTCGCCTGTAGCAAAAAGCACAAATAATGCCAATGTGAGGCAGTCCTACATTGTCACCTGCCGCCTGTTTGGTATTTTTCCGGTGAAAGATATAGAAGTTGTACTTGTGGACGGAGATGCGGTCTATGCAGGCGGGATGCCGATCGGCATCTATGTGAAGACAAGAGGTGTCCTCGTGATCGGTACCAGTGAAGTGGAACGGCCGGATGGAAGTGAAGCTGCACCTGCGGAGAACATTTTGAAAGCCGGAGATTATATATTAAGTGTGAATGGGGAGAAGGTTGCAGAGAAGGAGGATCTGCAGCGCCTGGTACAGCAGAACGGTGCAGAAAAAGAAATTCTTAAAATTAACCGCAAGGGAGAAGAGGTTGAGGTTGGTGTGACACCCGTACAAAATAAAAATGGAACGTATATGCTAGGAGCATGGGTGCGGGATGATCTTGCCGGAATAGGAACTTTGACGTATTACAAAGAAGATGGAACCTATGGTGCTTTAGGGCATGCCGTCAGCGATGGAGATGTCGGCGAGCGCATCCAGATGTGTGAAGGCTATGTATACAATGCACAGATCATCGGAGTGAAAAAAGGACAAAAAGGAAATCCGGGCGAATTATCGGGAATGATCCGTTACCAGAGTGCTGACTGCCTTGGAACAATCGAGGAAAATACAGACATTGGTATTTATGGAAAACTGGATGGAAATATTGCAGCACTGCCGCGTGGAGATTACTATAACATCTGTTACAAGCAGGATATTAAACAGGGACCGGCGACGATCATCTGTGGTTTTACCGGAGAGAAGAAAGAGTATGCGATTGAGATAGAGAGTCTTGATTACAGTGGAAGAGAGGCGAATAAAGGAATTCTATTCCGGGTGACGGATGAGCAGCTTTTAGACATGACAGGCGGTATTGTGCAGGGAATGAGTGGCAGTCCCATCCTTCAGGATGGAAAAATAATCGGCGCCGTGACACATGTCTTTGTCTCAGATTCGTCCATGGGCTATGGGATTTTTATTGAGAATATGGTAGAATGAAAAAAGAAATTGTAAAATAAAGTCCTTTGGTACACTTGCCGACGAAGTTCGACAAAATTTACGAGAGGAAAATGAGTATGCTGATAACACATGTAAAGATTTGCCAGGAAAAGGGAAGACGTGGCTTTTACATATGTTTGAAATAAGTCAGCAGGAGGACCAGCATGGAGAAACTGAATGTAGCAATCGCAGATGATAATGAGAGAATGTTGCGGTTATTGGGGGCTATCATCGAGAGTGATGAGGAACTCAATGTCGTTGGAACTGCTAAAGATGGGGAAGAGGCTTACAATGTGATCAAGACAAAGGAACCGGATGTTGTCTTGCTTGATATTGTAATGCCAAAATTAGATGGACTTGGAGTATTAGACCGTGTGAATCATGATAAGACAATCAAAAAACATCCGACGTTTATTATGATCAGTGCAATCGGTCAGGAAAAAATTACGGAAGATGCATTTGCATTAGGTGCAGATTACTATATTATGAAGCCGTTTGACAATGACATGGTGATCAACCGGATCAAGAAGGCAAAGACAGCAAAAACAGGAAAGAGCACGGAGCCGCGCAAGGTGAATGCCTACGAGAAGGCAGAGGATGTCAGCGAGAAGAATCTTGAGGCAGATGTGACTGAGATCATCCATGAGATCGGTGTTCCGGCACATATCAAGGGGTATCAGTATTTGCGTGATGCCATTGTCATGTCGGTCAATGATATGGATATGTTAAATTCCATCACAAAAATTTTATATCCGACCATTGCAAAAAAATACCAGACAACCTCAAGCCGCGTGGAGCGTGCCATCCGTCATGCAATTGAGGTGGCATGGAGCAGAGGTAAGATGGATACGATTGATGAGATGTTTGGCTATACCATTCACAATGGCAAAGGAAAGCCGACAAACTCTGAATTTATCGCGTTGATCACAGACCGTATCCGGCTGGAATACAAAATGTATTAATGCTTTTCAGAGCGAAAAAAAAGAGTTATAATATTCTTAAGATTTCGAAGTATTTCGGGGTTTGGAGGGTTTATAACATGAAAAAAATATTATTTGCTGCTTCAGAAGCTGTTCCTTTTATCAAAACAGGAGGTCTTGCAGATGTAACGGGTTCCCTGCCAAAGTATTTTGACAGGAAAAAGTATGATGTGCGTATCATATTACCGAAGTATCTGTGCATGGACGAACGTTTTAAGGGACAGCTTCATTTTAAATGTCATTTTTATGTGAATCTAAGCTGGCGAAAACAATATGCCGGCATTTTTGAAGCAAAACAGGATGGTATCACCTATTATTTTGTAGATAATGAATTTTATTTTGCCGGAGATAAGCCGTACAATGAACTGTATCAGGATATTGAGAAGTTTGCATATTTCTCGAAAGCAGTCTTAGAGGCACTGCCGTTTCTTGATTTCTGTCCGGATATTATCCATTGCCATGACTGGCAGACAGGTCTGATCCCGGTATTTTTGAAAACTCTTTATGGAGATGAGAATTATTACAGGGGGATCAGGACTGTATTTTCCATCCATAATCTGAAGTTTCAGGGACGCTGGAGTCTTCCGGCAGTTATGGATATCACAGGTCTGCCGGAACAGATTTTTACGGCGGACAAACTGGAATCTTACGGAGAGGCCAATTATTTAAAGGGTGGCATTGTCTATGCGGATGCAGTGACGACTGTCAGTGAGACTTATGCACGTGAGATCACAACAGAGCAGGGAGGAGAGGGCTTAGACGGACTGCTGCGTGCCAGAAAAAATGATCTGTATGGTATCTTAAATGGATTGGATTATGAAGAATATGATCCACAGAAAGATGGATATATTTATAATCATTTCAATGAGCATAATTTTCAGGAAGGCAAGAAGCTGAATAAAGCCAGACTGCAGAAAGAGCTCGGGCTTCCGGTGAAAGAGAATACCATGCTGATCGGTATTGTATCGAGAATGACAAGCCAGAAAGGATTTGATCTGGTAGCTTATATCATGGATGAATTGCTGGCAACCGAGGATGTGCAGCTTGCTGTGTTAGGAACGGGTGAGGATCAGTATCAGGATATGTTCCGTTATTTTGCACAGAAATATCCTGATAAAATTCAGGCTACGATCGGTTATTCCGAGGAGCGGGCACATCGTATCTACGCATCCTGCGATGCCTTTCTGATGCCATCCTTATTTGAACCATGTGGATTATCACAGTTGATGAGCTTGAGGTATGGAACCGTGCCAATCGTAAGGGAAACTGGCGGTCTGAAAGACACCGTGAAAGCGTATAACGAATATGAACATACGGGAACCGGTTTTTCTTTTGCAAATTACAATGCCCATGAGATGCTTGGAACAATCCGCTATGCCATCTCTGTTTTCCGTGACAGGAAGAAAGACTGGAATGGATTGATCCAGAGGGGAATGAAGCAGGATTTTTCCTGGAATCGTTCTGCCGGTAAATATGAAGCATTATACGAAAAACTTACCGATTTTGAATAAAGTTACATAGAAGTGATCACATAGAAATCTGACCAGTCTCACGGGAATAAAAGTAGACATGATCGGATAAAATCTCTTCTTTGGATAACTGTGTAGAATTGACTTCTTTTACCATAGAGGTGAGTTCATCATAAGAATCATGGTCGTATGCAGGAATCAGGATTACTTCGTGAATACTGCTTGGAAGAATATAGAGATCGCATTCTAGTTTTTCACAGAGATTATGCAACAGGTTGTGGTAAAAAATACAGCCGGAGCCATTCAGTTTGCTTTTGTTGGAGAGCACATACATTGGAACCATGTATTCAAATTCTTCCTTCATGGAATTGCAGGGAACACCGGCCATTAACTCGATCAGAACATCTGACATGTCCCGCAGTTCATAAGTGAGGAGAGCAGGAGTGTTTTTCATGGCGAGATGATAGAGGTCGTCCTTGGTGATATTCCAGAGAGACAGATGCTGGTTATAAATTAATATTGTTGCATTTCCGGTCTCGTCAGCATCTACAAGACAATTGAAGATGATGGCGAGATCTAATATTTTTATGTGAGGGATTTTTTGCAGCAAATTTTTATTCTGTTCATAATTGATAAGTTTAAACACAATACGTTTTTTTACCTGCTCATAGTTTGTAAAAAAGGAGATATCGATATTTCCGGACGGCTTGTTCTCCTCATAAACAGATAAAATATCATTGCAGATCTCTTCTAAGGATCTGCCCTTTAAATATTGTTTAAAATAAAAGTTCAGATAAATAGTTGGGGATATATTCAGCTGATTGGATAAGATCGTGAGACCATCATAATGAGTATCATTATTTTTGATGATCTCCTGAATCGTCACTTTCACATTAGAACCAAGCCGGTTCTGAATGACTGTTGTTACATTTTCTTTGAATTCCTGATATGTCATAAAAATCCTCCCAATGGCAGATGCCCTGGGAAAACAATTACATTCCGTATCAGTCGGATGATAAAACGATATGCAGATAACAGACTGGAAATTCAAACATCTGTTATAAAAAAATCCACGCATCGGGAACTGCGTGGATTTACTTTATCATGGATAAAATGGAAAAACAATAGGAAAAGAAAAAAGTTTCGAAAAATTTTATTATTCGGACTTTAATTTTTTCCAGAGATAATTCGATAACTTTGTCGTGTCGATGTCATATTGTTTATACACCTCACAATTGGCAAGCGTCTCATCTGTCGGGAAAATCGTTGTGTCGGATAATGTTTCCTCATCTAAATTTTCTTTGACAGCGAGATTTGGCGTAGCATAATAAACATAGTCAAAGTTTAGCATGCCAATGTCTTCCCGGCAGAGAAAATCCAGAAATTTTTCTGCATATTCGGTGTTATGGCAGGATTTTGGCATAAACCAGGAGTCGATCCAGAGGTTGGAGCCTTCTTCCGGGACACTGTAGGAGAGGTCATCATTTAATTCCATGGCGTAAGCAGCTTCCCCGGAATAAACAAGAGCCATCGCCGCATTTCCCATTGCCATTTCATCTCCGGTCTCATCGACATAATAGGCATAGACGAGCGGTTTCTGCCGGATCAGAAGATCAAGGGCATCATTTAACTGATTTTCATCGGTCGTATTGATATCATAGCCTAATAGTCTTAATGCCGGGGTAAAGCTGTCGCGGACAGAGTTCTGCATGATGATCGAGTCTTTGTATGCTTCATCCCAGAGAACGTTCCAGGTGGATACTTCCTCGTCGGATACCATCGTCGTGTTGTAGAGGATACCGAGCGTACCGTAAAAATAAGGCATGGAATATTTATTTTCCGGGTCAAAAATCTGTGATGCTTCAATAATGGATGAATCAAGATTTTTATAATATTCGAAATCATCAAAGTTGATCTCTAACACCTGATCTTCGTTGATCAGACGCTCCACCATGTAATCTGAGGTACAGACGAGATCATAATTGATGGAGCCTGCAGAAAACTTGGTATACATTTCCTCAGGACTTTCGTATTCCTCTAATTTGACCTTAATGCCGGTCTCTTTTTCAAATTGATCAAGAACAGATTCATCAATGTATTTTCCGTAATTTAAAATTACAAGCGTATTGTCATCTTTCTTTGTTGTCTCAGTGGAACTGGTGTCTTTTCCACAGGAGGAGAGAACACCTGTCATGAGGCACAGTGCAAAGAGCATTGCAAGTCGTTTTTTCATAGCTGCCTCCTAGATCGCCTGTATGGTACCTTTTCCCTCGGAGGAAGACCGGCGGTTCATCACGAGAAGGAGCAGGAATGCGATCAAAAATAAAATGGTCGATAAAGCATATAATTCCGGGCGGATCCCCTTTCGGAGCTCGGTGTAGAGCATGGTAGAGAGTGTATTGACGCCCGCACCTTTTGTAAAGAAGGTGATCGAAAAATCGTCCAGTGACATGGTGACTGCCATTAAAAATCCGGAGAACACACCGGATTTGATCTCAGGCCATGTGATCCTGAAAAAGGCATAGAGCGGTGTCGCACCGAGGTCTAAGGCAGCCTCGTAAGTGTAACGGTTTGCCTGATTTAATTTTGGAAGCACATTTAAGATGACATAGGGAATGTCAAAGGTGATATGTGCGATCAGAACCGTGACAAAGCCAAGGTTTATAAATTTTACAAATAAAAGCATCATTGCGATACCGGTTACAATATCTGCATTTAAAAGCGGAATGTTAGTAGCACCTAACATGATCGCTTTATTCTTTTTTTTCATGGCGCTGATACCGATCGCTGCCAGAGTTCCGAGCAGCGTTGAGATAATAGCAGCGGCGAGTGTGATCTGGATCGTTGTCACAAAAGCATTTGTGATCGTCTCATTTTTAAAACATTCTGCGTACCATTTTAAGGTAAATCCACCCCACACAACACGGGATTTGGAATTGTTGAAAGACAGGACGATCAACACTAAAATTGGAAGATATAAAAATAAAAATATAAGTGCAAGATAAATTCTTGACGCAGCTTTTTTTACCATACCGCAGTACCTCCGCCGTCTTTATCGAAAATATTCATTAGAGCCATGCTTGCGATGACAAAAATCATTAACACAACGGAAAGACCGGAGCCCAAGTTCCAGTTGGTTCCCTGCATAAATTCCTGCTCGATCACGTTACCGATCAGAAGCACCTTTCCACCGCCTAACAGGTCAGAGATGACAAAGGAGGTCAGTGCAGGAACAAAGACCATGATAATGCCGCTGATAATGCCGGATAAGGTCAGCGGAATGATGATCTTGAATAAAATGATGGCGTCACTTGCACCAAGGTCTTTTGCTGCCTCAATGACATCATTTTTGATTCTTGCCATGGAGTTGTAAATTGGCAGTATCATAAACGGAAGAAAATCGTAGACCATACCAAATACAACGGCAGTCTGTGTATTGAGCATTTTTACGGTGCCAAATCCAAAAAACTGGAAGATTGCATTGACAATTCCGTTGTTGGATAACAGCAGACGCCATGCTAAGATCCTGAGCATGAAGTTCATCCACATTGGCAGAATAAAAATGAATACGACAAAGTTCTGCTGCTTGATTTTTAAGCCATTTAAAATCATAGCGAGCGGGTAAGCTAACAACAGACAGACTATCGTGCAGATTATACCAAGCTTTAAGGATAAAAGGATGGATCTGACATGCACGGGATCTGCGATGGCAGCCACATTTTCAAAAGTAAAAGTTCCTCCGGAGGTAGTGAACGCATAATAAATGATCATTGCCAGCGGAAGGAGGATAAAACCGATGATCCATATCAGGTATGGACCGGCGAATAACTGTCTTCCTGATTTACGCATCGATCTCCACTGCCTCCTCATCTTCGGATTCCGGTTTGTTCATGATCTGGATGTTGAATGGAATGACATTGATCCCGACATGCTCCCCCACATTGTGGAGCAGGGTGGTGTGGACAAGCCATTCAAAGCCGTTTGCCACAATCTCGATTTCATAGTGGACACCCTTGAAGATCACAGAGGTGATATCACCTTCCATAAATCCTTTTTCCGGTTCTACGATCTCAATATCCTCCGGGCGGATCACAACGTCCACCGGAGTGTTATTTCCAAAACCTTCATCGACACAAGGAATCTTTACACCGAGGATTTCCACGACTTTGTCCTGGATCATAGTTCCATCGATGATATTGCTGTCACCGATAAAGTCTGCGACGAAAGCGTTCGTAGGTTCATTGTAGATCATTTCCGGTGTACCGATCTGCTGGATGTATCCCTGATTCATAACGACGATCGTATCGGACATGGTAAGTGCTTCTTCCTGGTCATGTGTGACGTAAACGAAAGTGATTCCAAGTTCGTTTTTCAGGCGGATCAGCTCGTACTGCATATCCTGACGCAGTTTTAAGTCCAGTGCACCGAGTGGTTCGTCTAACAGGAGCACTTTCGGCTCGTTGACGATCGCGCGCGCGATTGCGATTCGCTGCTGCTGGCCACCGCTTAAGGAGTCGATGGAACGGTTTTCAAAACCGTCAAGGTTCACTAATTTTAATGCGTATTTGATTTTATCGTTGATATATTCTTTGCTCTTTTTATTGATTTTTAATCCAAACGCAATATTTTCCGCGATCGACATGTGCGGAAATAAGGCATATTTCTGGAAAACAGTATTCAGATTTCTTTTATTTGGAGGCAGGCTGGTAATGTCGACATCATCGAAGATGACCTGTCCCTTATCAGGCGTCTCAAAACCGCCTAAAATACGGAGCGTTGTTGTTTTTCCACACCCTGATGGACCGAGGAGCGTGATAAACTCATTTTCGCGGATATATAAATTTAATTCATCAAGTACCAGATTGTTTCCATAAGACTTGGAAATATCGACAAAATTGATTAGCTTTTTGCTCATAACATAATTCCTTTCTGAATCCTACCAATCGTGATCTAAAAGCTTGGTGGAGTAGATACCCAGATCAATACGGCATCGCGGCTGCCGGGATTTTCTATGTAATGCTTTTTGCCGGCTTTCAGGTAAAAGGATTCGCCGGCGTGCAGCACATGGCTTTTTCCACCATAATATATTTTGACGGTTCCCTTGATCAGGTAGCCGAACTCTTCACCGGAATGGGGCTGCATAATGTCGGAAGATCCACCTGCTTTCAAGGTTAATCTGACGGGTTCCATGGAATCTTTCTGGGCATTTGGAACAACCCATTCAATGATATTATGTTTGTCTTCATTCACCTTCGTGAAAAAGTCTTCATTTTTAAATACGATCTGTTCCGGTTCTTCATCGGTAAAAAATTCTGCCGGTGTTGTTCCGAGACACTGAATGATATCGAGCAGTGTTCCAATCGACGGTGTGTTCTGGTTGCGTTCCAGCTGGGAGATAAATCCCTTGGTAAGCTCCGAACGGTCGGCAAGTTCCTGCTGCGTCAGTCCATATTGAATACGAAGTTCTTTCATCCGTTTCCCAATATCCATACCGCATGCCTCCAATCCTGAAAAATACTGAATGGTTACAAAAAGTTTACTAATAATAAACAAACTATAAAACATTTTATATTCTATAAATAAAATGTCAATAGAGTTTCTGTAAATTTCTGAAAAAAATAGTTGCAATTTTTTTAA
>ERZ1026870.1371-NODE-1371-length-10566-cov-10.537152_pt1 | contig 10566 bp, 8 predicted proteins | sample MGYA00380165_ERZ1026870 | MGnify/ENA primary metagenome ERZ1026870 (study PRJEB33269, sample SAMEA4719801) | human gut metagenome | biome: human-associated habitat; feature: organic feature; material: feces | place: Cameroon | collected 2013-10 ...
CTGCACCTCAGCAATTCAAGCAAGCTTGATTGCATTCGGTTTGCACGATAATTCAACCCGTCTTGACTAAATCCGAAACTGGAGTAAAGAATTTGACTCCAAAAAATCCCCAATAAATCCGAAACTAAAAAACAAACATCATACACAATATTCCATGAAGCATACCACCCTACTCCTTTTGTCTTCACTGTTCTGCCTAAGTCAGACGGTACAGGCACAGACCCACGAAGTATGGTTTGACCAACCCACCACACTCAACGGACAACAATGTTGGTGGAAAGGACAAAACGATAAAACCAAAAAACCTGTACGCGCAGGCGACTCTGCCGTAAACTCTGACCATGAGTGGGAATACCGCTCACTGCCCTTGGGCAATGGTAGCATTGGTTGTAACGTGATGGGTAGCGTGGCAACCGAACGCTACACGCTTAACGAAAAAACTCTGTGGCGCGGCGGTCCCAACACGGCAAAAGGCGCTGAGGACTATTGGAACCAAAACAAACCGTCGGCACATGTGCTCAAAGACATCCGTCAGGCATTCTTAGACGGCGATTGGGACAAGGCGGCACAACTCACCACACGCAACTTTAACAGCACTGTACCCTACGAGGCGACAGGCGAACCACAATTCCGTTTTGGTTCATTCACCACGATGGGCGAACTCTTGCTCGAAACGGACATTCACGATAAAAACATTCGCAACTACCGACGTGCGCTCTCGGTCGACTCGGCTTATGCCACAGTGAGTTTTACCGATGCTGAAGGCACACACTATGTGCGCCGCACTTTTGTGTCGTATCCTGCCAATGTAATGGTGGTGAAACTCTCTGCCAACAAACCAGGTAGCCAAACCCTCAATGTGCGCTACACCCCGAACCCCGTGAGCGAGGGCAAGTTTACTGCCGATGGCAAAGACGCTTTGTGCTACACTGCCCACCTCGACAACAACAAAATGGAATATGTGGTGCGCATCAAGGCTATCGCCAAGGGCGGCAAAGTGTCTTATCACGACGATGGCACCTTGCACATTGACCATGCCGACGAGGTAACATTGTTGCTTACTGCCGACACGGATTATGCACCCAACTATAACCCTGACTTTAACGATAACCGCGCTTACGTAGGCGTAGAACCTGCAAAAACCACTGCCAAGTGGCTGAAACAGGCTGCAAAGAAGGGCTACAAACGCTTGTTTGCCGACCATTATCGCGACTATGCCGCACTCTTTAACCGTGTGGAGTTCACACTCGATGGTGAAGCCTCAACTAAACCTACGAACGAAAGATTGGCTGACTACCGCAAGGGCACAAAGGATGCAGGACTCGAAACGCTTTACTACCAATATGGCCGTTACTTGCTCATTGCCTCGTCGCGACCGGGCAACCTACCCGCAAACTTGCAAGGCATGTGGCACAACAATGTAGATGGACCTTGGCGTGTGGACTATCATAACAACATTAACCTGCAAATGAACTATTGGCCAGCACTCTCTACCAATCTTACAGAGTGTACCGAACCGCTGACCGACTTTATTCGTTTGCTCGAAAAACCAGGCGAACGCACCGCAAAGGCTTATTGGGGTGCCCGTGGTTGGGCTGCAGGCATTTCTGCCAACATCTTTGGCTTTACTGCTCCACTCGAGGGTGCCGACATGTCGTGGAACTATAACCCCATGGCTGCTTCGTGGCTTGCCACACACTTGTGGGATTATTATGACTACACGCGCAACGAAGACTTTTTGCGCCACACTGCCTATCCGCTTATGAAGGGTTGCGCCCTTTTCTGCGAGGACTTTTTGTGGGATAAACCAGGCAGCAACATTTTAACTGCTGCGCCCTCTACTTCGCCCGAACATGGTCCCATCGATGAAGGCACCACATTTACACACGCTGTGATTCGCGAAATCTTGCTCGACTGCATTGACGCTGCCAACGTGTTGCACACCGATGCCGACGAGGTGAAGCGTTGGGAAGGTATTCTCAAAAAATTGGCTCCCTATAAAATTGGTCGCTATGGTCAACTCATGGAGTGGAGTCGCGACATTGACGACCCGAACGACCAACACCGCCACGTAAACCACCTCTTTGGTTTGCATCCGGGTCACACCATTTCACCGCTTACCACTCCCACCCTTGCCAATGCTGCCCGTGTGGTACTCGAACATCGTGGCGATGGCGCTACAGGTTGGAGCATGGGTTGGAAACTCAACCAATGGGCACGTTTGCACGATGGCAACCACTCGTACATTCTCTTTGGCAACTTGCTGAAGAATGGCACAGCCGATAATCTTTGGGACATTCACCCACCCTTCCAAATTGATGGCAACTTTGGTGGCACTGCAGGTGTAACAGAAATGTTGCTGCAAAGCCATGCAGGATGTCTCGACCTGTTACCCTCATTGCCCGACGCATGGGCTAAGGGTAGCATCAAGGGCTTGCGTGCTCGTGGTAACTTTGGTGTAGACTTGGCTTGGGATGGTGGCAAACTCACCCAGGCTCGCATCACAGCAAACGTGGGTGGCATGTGCCACATTCGCTATGGCGAACTTAAACTGAGTCTGCACACCGAAAAGGGTAAAACCTATATTGTAAGCGTTAAAAACGGCGCTTTAATCGCAGAATAACAATAATTCTCTAAGGATGGTTCTAATATGTAACACAACATTTAGAACCATCCCTATTAATATTAATAACAATACATCATGCAAATAGGAAATCTTGACTTGGGATCGCGTCCCGTGTTGTTGGCACCCATGGAGGATGTAACCGACATAGGCTTTCGCTTGTTGTGCCGACAGTTGGGAGCATCTATGGTATACTCTGAATTTGTGGCTGCCGATGCCTTGGTGCGCATGGTTAACAAAAGCCTCGAAAAACTCACGGTGTGCGATGCTGAACGTCCCGTAGCCATTCAAATATATGGTAAAGACCCCATTGCCGTGCGCGATGCTGCCCAAATTGTGGTAGAACGTGCCCACCCCGATGTGCTCGACATTAACTTTGGTTGTCCCGTAAAACGTGTGGCAGGCAAAGGTGCTGGCGCTGGTTTATTGCAAGACGTGCCACGCATGCTCGAAATTACACGTGCCGTGGTCGATGCCGTAGATGTGCCCGTTACTGCCAAAACCCGATTGGGTTGGGACAGCGAACATAAAATTATTGTGCCATTGGCAGAACAACTGCAAGACTGTGGCATAAAAGCCCTGACCATTCATGGACGCACCCGTGCTCAAATGTATACGGGTGAGGCTGATTGGACGCTAATTGGTGAGGTAAAACGTAATCCACGCATGCACATCCCCATTATTGGCAATGGCGACATTACCTCGGCTGAGGGAGCTGTAGATGCCTTCGAACGCTTTGGAGTGGATGCCGTGATGGTGGGAAGAGCAACTTTTGGTCGTCCGTGGATTTTTAAGGAGTTGCACGATGCCTTGCACGTAGGCGACCACAGTGTGGACCAAGCTATTCAAAGTGAATATGCCCCCATGACCCCCGATTGGAAGTTGGATGTGCTGAAAGAACAGGTGCGACAGAGCGTAGAGCGCATCGACGAATATCGAGGCATTTTACACGTGCGCCGACACTTGGCTGCAACACCGCTCTTTAAGGGTTTGCCCAACTTCAGACAAACACGCATCGCCATGTTGCGAGCCGAAACAATGGACGAACTTTTTGCCATCATGGAGAGCACCAGACCGCTCATTCGCGAAGCAGAAGGAGCCATTTTGTGAAAAACCATCACGAAATTTGTGAATATCACAACTAAACATTACTTTTGTAGGCAGTATTTGGATAAATAAAACATACGAAACATGAAAATCGCACTGATTGGCTACGGTAAAATGGGCCACATGATTGAGGATATCGCGCGTAAGCGTGGACACGAAATTGTTTGCATTATCGATGTAAACAATATGGATGATTTTGAAAGCGATGCTTTTCGCAGCGCAGATGTTGCCATAGAATTTACCAATCCTACAGCAGCTTATCAAAACTATTTGCGTGCTTGGAAACAAGGCGTAAAGGTGGTGAGCGGTAGCACGGGTTGGCTTAAAGAACATGAAGCCGACGTGCGACGTGCTTGTACCGAAGAGGGACATACACTATTTTGGGCTTCTAACTTCTCGCTCGGTGTGGCTATTTTCTCAGCCGTAAACAAATATTTGGCACGTATTATGAATGCTTATCCCACCTACGATGTGAGCGAGGTGGAAACTCACCATATTCACAAGCTCGATGCACCGAGTGGCACAGCTATTACCTTGGCTGAACAAGTAGTGGCTGAGTTAGACCGTAAGACCGATTGGGTGAAAGGCGAAGTGCATAATGCCGATGGCACAGTGACAGGTAGCAAAGAACAGCCCGAGAACTTGCTTCGCATTGACGCGATTCGCGAGGGCGAAGTGCCGGGCATTCATACCCTGACCTACGACTCACCTGCCGACATGATTCAAATTACCCATTCTGCCCACAACCGTAGTGGTTTTGCCCTTGGCGCCGTATTAGCCGCTGAGTTTACGGCTACCCACGAGGGTCTCCTTTCAACCGACGACCTCTTTAAGTTTTAAGGGGGATTAGGTGCATGTGGGGTTTGCCCTTGTCGCATAAAAACCGTGCATGATTTTATGCAACCCGTGCATATTAAATCCTTGCAAACATCAAAAAACAATGCAAAATAAGAATAACCAAAAAACGGATGCCAAAAAGCCTTCGTGGATAAGTTTTGGCATAACCACAGCACTCTACTTGGCCTTCCTCTATTGGGTGGGTTCATGGTGGGGACTCATTGTGCTACCCCTTATTTACGACCTGTATATTTCGCGTAAAATAAATTGGGGTTGGTGGCGTGAGCCCGAAGTAGGACCTGCCACTCGCTTTATCATGAGTTGGGTGGATGCCATTGTATTTGCTTTGGTGGCTATCTACTTCTTAAACCAATTCTTCTTCCAAAACTTTGTAATTCCCTCATCCTCACTCGAAAAAACGTTGCTCACAGGCGACTATTTGTTGGTGTCAAAACTCTCATACGGTCCGCGTATTCCGCAAACACCGCTCTACATGCCTTTGACACAGCACACATTGCCTTTGCTAAACTGTAAAAGCTATTTAGACCATCCGCATTGGGACTACCGACGCGTAAAGGGCTTGGGCAATGTAGAATTGGGCGACATTGTGGTATTCAACTATCCTGCAGGCGACACGGTTGCCCTTAGACAACAAAACCAGGATTATTACCGATTGGCTTACCAAATTGGTGACCAAATGTGTGGTCAAGAACCTACTGAAATAGGACAGCAACCTGTTCTTGCCTCTTCTACACTGAAAAAAGGCATGAGTTATGAAGCACAACAGGCTTTTTTCCAAAAACTCTATGCAGCAGGTTCAAACTATATGCGCTCAAATCCTGACGAATTTGGCGACATTGTAGCACGTCCTACCGATCGTCGTGAGAATTACGTAAAACGCTGTGTGGGTTTGCCCGGACAAACACTGCAGATTCGCAATAACGTAATTTACGTGAATGGTAAGGCGATGTTTCAACCTGAGAACGCGCAACAGGCTTACGAAGTGAACTTCAAGCAAGATTTACCCGTTGAAATCAAGAAAGGACTCGGCATTACCGATGAAGATTTGACTACGCAACGCGAAGGTTCTATGGTGATTATGCCACTCACACATAAGGCAAAGGATGCTTTGGCACACCTCCCCGAATACGTATCCTCGATTAAACCTGCACAACCTGCATCCGATTGGCTTTACCCACTCAATATGGTGAAGAATTGGACGACGGCAAACTATGGTCCGATATGGATTCCGAAGAAGGAGGCTACTTTGCAACTGAACTTGCAGAACTTGCCTATCTATGAACGTCCTATTCGCGTTTACGAAGGAAATGACTTGCAAGTGCGTGGTGGAAAAATCTATATCAATGGTAAACCTGCCACAAGCTATACGTTTAAGCTCGACTACTATTGGATGATGGGCGACAACCGTGACAACAGTGCCGACTCGCGTTTCTGGGGTTTTGTGCCCGAAGATCACGTTGTAGGTAAACCCTTGTTTGTTTGGCTCTCGTTAGACGATGACTATGGTTGGTTTGACGGACACGTACGTTGGAACCGCATTTTCAAGAATGTTTCGCACATCAAATAACGCCATTTAGTCGGATTTTCCGTGAAAAAGCGCATATTTCCCTTCAAAATGAAAACGTTATTCAAATTACATAGAAAGCCCACCTCTTCCCCTACGTCTTTGCGCAAGGGGTGGAGATGGTTGCGCCCCTATGTAATTGTGCTAATGCTACTCATTATTACGCGTTTTTTCATTGTGAGCCACATACGCATGCCCAATCAGCAACATGCTTTGGTGAGTTTAACTTATTATGGTTTGCGACTCCCTGGCGAATCGTTATGGGGCTATCACCGATGGGGTTATGCCTATCCCGAAAATGGCGACCAAGTAGTGTTTACTTGTACTGATAAACAGGGAAAAGAGCTCACCCTTACGGGTATTTGTCATGCCACACCCGGACAGGTTGTGTGGATTGACCCTGTGCGAAAGATTTACATACCAGGTCGCACCTCGCCCGATGCACAACCCATTTACATTCCGGCTAAAGAACATGCCGTTCGGGTTACGCCCTACAATGCGCACTTGCTTGCCTACCTTATGCAACGCTACGAAGCATGTAACACTGTGAGTGTGAACGCCAAAGGGCAACTTGAATTGGACGGACAAACCATGAATCGTGTAAAATTATTGCGCGATTATTATTGGATTGAAACACAACCTGACTCTTTCCTCATTGTGCCACACGATGCTTTAATCGGCAAAGTGGTTTACACGCTTAATAGATAAACTATTCAAAGACTTATGGATCGGTAATACCCATCCATAAGTTCTTTTGTTTTAAATATATGGGAAGGCGCAAGATGAATCGATAATCCACCACGCAATAGCATGTAATACTTAATACTTTATACTTAATACTTAAAAAAATTATGCTCCTCCTCAGCACTGCCTATCTACCTCCCATACAATATTACGCGCACCTTTATGCTGCACATCATGCGGTAGAAGATCGTGGCGAACACTTTTTGAAACAAACCTATCGCAACCGTTGTTACATTGCTACACCCACTGGAGCACAACCACTGACAATTCCTGTGGTGCGTGATGGGTCTGCACATACGGCTGTACGCGATATTCGTATCTCAGACCATGGCAACTGGCGTCGCTTGCATTGGGCAGCATTAGTCTCTGCCTACGAAAATAGTCCGTATTTTGAATATTATGCCGACGATTTTCGACCGTTTTATGAACGTAAATACGAGTTTTTAGCCGATTTCAACGCAGAATTGCGCGATTTAGTGCTAAACCTACTCTCATTAGAACGCAATATCGATGTAAGTTTGGAATATGTAAACCTTAGCGCTGAAGATTCGGCAGAGAAAAGTCCACTTTTATCCACCGATAAGAATGAATGCAAGGATTTACGCACAATTATTTCGCCCAAAACATCGCTTGATGCCGACATAAAGTTTGTGCCCAAACCCTATTATCAAGTTTTTGCTGAACGCACAGGCTTTATTCCCAACCTCAGCATTGTAGACCTCCTCTTCAACATGGGACCAGAAAGTCGCATGATTCTTAAGAATAGTCTTTTGTAGTGTTTTTTCGCAAGAATCCCCTAAAAGCACTTTTCATCGCAAACTTTTATTCAAAACAGATGCAGTCCGAAATAATCGATTTTCATACGCACAACCTACAAACCAAGCACGCCATCATCAACATACCCAAGGAATGGCTGCTACAACCCACTTTATTTGCGCCACAAGACGATGCGTACTATTCGGTGGGCATTCATCCATGGTGGACGGAAAAACGCACTGAAATCGAAAAAATGCTTCATAATATGCCACAACTCTTATCGCACAAACAAGTGATTGCGGTGGGCGAATGTGGATTAGATGCTTTGCGAGGTGCCCCTTTAACCGAACAAACAGACGTATTCAAGGCACAAATCGCTATGGCAGAGGCTGCCCAACTGCCAGTCACACTTCATGTGGTGCGTTGTTTCGACCGTATTTTGCAGCTCCACAAGTTGTTACATCCCACCACCCAATGGACGGTACATGGTTTTAGAGGCAAACCCACCTTAGCCCAACAACTCTTACACGCAGGCATCAATTTAAGTTTTGGACTACGCCGTAACGAAGAGAGTTGGCAAATCACGCCCCCACATCGTCGATATGTTGAAAGTGATGAGGAGGGATAATTAGGGGAGATAAAAATTTTGTCGCAATAAAAGCTAAAGTAGCTGATTTGAGTTTCTGATTTAGGCGGGGGCGGGCTGAATTATCGTGCAAACCGAATGTAATCAAGCTTGCTTGAATTGCTGAGGTGCAGCCGATAATGCACACGGGCTGAAAGCCCAACAAGCGCATAGCCCAGGGCAAGCGAAGCGACACCCTGGGTTACGGACATAGTATTGACACCCTGTAAGGGCAAAAGCGTAATAAATATGGCACAGTCATTGAGCAAAATCTACACAAGGGTTAATGCTTCTGCCCTTACAGGGCGTCAATGCTATGGCAATTCGTAACCCAGGGTGTCGCTTCGCTTGCCCAGGCTAAGCGTTTTTTGGGCTTTGCAATGCATTATCGGCTGCAGAATATAATGGTAAACTAGCGCAAAAAGAAAGACCTACAATTGTCAGAATTCTTAGAACATCTTGCAATAACTAACCCTCAAGACCATTTTGATTCACTTTAAAGTGCGCATTCCACTTTAAAATCGTATCTTTGCATTATCTTGTATAAAACTTTATAAGTAAACAACATCAAACAATATATCATTCGATGAATTTTGTAGAAGAACTCAAATGGCGTGGCATGCTCCACCAGATGATGCCAGGCACAGAAGAACTCCTTGAAAAAGGTATGGCTACGGCATACGTGGGCATTGACCCTACTGCCGATTCACTTCACATTGGTCACCTTTGCTCTGTGATGATGCTTCGTCACTTTCAGCGTGCAGGACATAAGCCCCTGGCGCTTGTAGGCGGTGCTACAGGTATGATTGGTGACCCCTCGGGCAAAAGCGCTGAACGTAACTTGCTCACCGAGGACATTTTGCGTCATAACGTTGCTTGCATTAAAAAGCAACTTTCGCACTTCCTTGACTTCGATTCTGACGCTCCTAATGCTGCTGAGTTGGTCAATAACTACGACTGGATGAAGGATTTCAGTTTCCTCGACTTTGCTCGCGAAGTGGGTAAGCACATCACCGTGAACTACATGATGGCTAAAGACAGCGTGAAGAAACGTTTGAACGGTGAAGCTCGCGATGGCCTTTCGTTCACTGAGTTTACTTATCAGTTGCTCCAGGGCTACGACTTCCTCCACCTTTACGAAACTAAGAACTGTAAACTCCAAATGGGTGGTTCTGACCAATGGGGTAACATCACCACAGGTACAGAGTTGATTCGTCGCACACTTGGTGCTGAAGCTGATGCTTACGCACTTACTTGTCCGCTTATTACAAAGGCTGATGGTAAGAAGTTTGGTAAGACAGAACAGGGCAACGTATGGCTCGATCGTCGTTACACGACTCCTTATAAGTTCTACCAGTTCTGGTTGAACGTAGGCGATGACGAAGCAGAACGCTACATCAAGATCTTTACTTCGCTTACACGCGAGGAGATTGATGCACTTATTGCTGAACATCGTGCCGACCCAGGACGTCGTACATTGCAAAAGAAGTTGGGCGAAGAAGTTACTTGCATGGTACACAGCCGCGAAGACTACGAAATGGCGCTTGAGGCTTCGAACATCCTCTTTGGTAAGGCTACTAAAGACAGTCTTTTGAAACTCGACGAAGACACTTTCTTGAGTGTATTTGACGGCGTACCTCAATTTGAGGTATCGAAGGACCAAGCGCTTGGTGCCAAGGCTGTAGACCTCTTTGCTGAAACTACCAAGTGCTTTGCCTCAAAGGGCGAAATGCGTAAGCTTGCACAAGGTGGTGGCGTAAGCCTCAACAAAGAAAAGCTCGCTGCATTTGACCAAGAAATTACAGCCGACGACCTTATTGACGGCAAATACTTGCTCGTGCAACGCGGCAAAAAGAACTACTTCCTTATCACTGTGAAGTAATTTTCTAAATAATAAACAAAATAATAGGTAATAAGCATAGGGTTCACCCAAAAGCCCTATTGCTTATTACCTATTTTTTTCGTTAGGTAGAGGGTTCAAAATCCGAGATTCTTTATGCATGAAATTATCGGATTTTGTCGTCGTCGATAGATGTTGCCCTCCAATAGTTTGTTTGAGTTTTGCCATTGTCATAAGAAATTACAATGATAGTAAGATGAACCTCCCTTGTTCCACCGATCCTCATTCGTTCATCCTCCGTTCGATTCCGTATTGTTTCCGTATTGTTTTCCGCTTCGCAATAGGAGGATGATAGGAGGATGATACGGAAACGATACGGAAACGATACGGAAACGATACGGAAACGATACGGAAACGATACGGAAAATAAACAGTAATTAATGTTCAAA
>ERZ1026870.1381-NODE-1381-length-10493-cov-68.113048_pt1 | contig 10493 bp, 8 predicted proteins | sample MGYA00380165_ERZ1026870 | MGnify/ENA primary metagenome ERZ1026870 (study PRJEB33269, sample SAMEA4719801) | human gut metagenome | biome: human-associated habitat; feature: organic feature; material: feces | place: Cameroon | collected 2013-10 ...
AATTCGACCGTCTGATAGAGCTGAACCAGAAGAAGGCATGGAAGTGATTTAAAGGCAAAAGGAGTAAAAAGGGCAAAAAAGTAAAAGGAGAAAAGGACTCTTTTGTGAATTCCTTGAAACTTTTCTTGGTTTTATCGAGGATTATGCTTAATTTTGCACGCAAAAATAATAATATCAAATCATATTAATGGGAAGAAACAAATACTCAGCAGGAGAAATCAAGGAAATCGGCAAGTTGCTGCGACTCAAGAACGCAGGCAACCGTTTACAACAGAAAATGATACGCCACGACCTTCGCGTGGATTATGAATTCAATATCTCTGACTTCAATGAGCCTGGCAAGGCTTTCGGCGAAGAAGAACTGCAGGATGCCATCAAGCGTGGCGCCATTCAGATTCTCGACGATGCCACCATCGAAGCAATGAAGGCAAAACGTGCCCGAGATAAGGCTCGCGACGAGGCAGAGAGACAGAAGGAAGCTGTAGCCAGCGGTGAACAGACCGACTGGCAGGAGGCTATGAAGGAGTGGAATGAGTATTACGAAAAGTAAAAAGGTAAAAAGGTAAAAAAATACTGATTACGACATATACCGATTAATAAAATATACTGATTATAAATTATTATGGCTAAAGTATTGATAAAGACATCAGAGGGCGACATCAAGGTTCGCCTCTACGACGAGACACCTCAGCATCGTGACAACTTCATCAAGTTGGCAAAGGAGGGATATTTCGATGGCACACTCTTCCACCGTGTCATCAAGGATTTCATGATCCAGGGCGGTGACCCAGAGAGCAAGGGCGCTCCTAAAGGCAAAATGCTGGGCACGGGCGGACCTGATTACACTATCCCTGCCGAGTTCGTTTATCCACAACTTTTCCACAAGCGTGGTGCCTTGAGCGCTGCACGCCTTGGCGACGAGGTGAACCCTAACCGTGAGAGCAGCGGCAGCCAGTTTTATATTGTATGGGGAAAGACCTACAAGCAGAACGAACTGAAACAGATGGAGAAGCAGATGGGCATGCAGATGGAGCAGAATATCTTCAACCAGCTTGCCAAGGAGCATCATGATGAAATTATGAACTTCCGCCGCAACCGCGACCGCGAAGGCTTAATGAAACTACAGGATAAACTAGTGGATGAAACCAAGAAGCGCTGCAAGGAGCAGGGCTACCCAAAGTTTACCGAGGAGCAGCAGAAGGCTTACACTGAAGTAGGCGGAACACCTTTCCTCGATAACCAATACACCGTTTTCGGTGAAGTGGAGGAAGGTCTTGACATCGTAGAGAAGATTCAGAACTGCGAAACATTGCGTGGTGATAGACCTAAGGAGGATATCAGCATGGATATCTCTGTTATAGAAGAATAAAAGGCATTTCTCGCAGTTCTTTCTACAAAACTGCGAGAAATTTTTATTCAGTATCTACAACTATTCATTCGTATTAAATAAAAACAAACAAATCAAAATGAAAAAGATTCATGGAAAAATGATGAAGGGCACCACGGTCAAGAGCCTGATGATGCTCCTGGCTTTGGCAGGTTCTAACTACTGCCATGCTCAGCAAGCCACTATCGTGGTAAGCAATCCTACTTCCGCATCACGCACAGAGCTTATCTCCCTCAGCATGAACGAGGTGAAGGCGAAACTGGGCAATGCAGCCCCTAAAAAGGGAGAGGCTTACATCGTGAAGAACAAACGAGGACAGCAGATTGGCTCGCAGATTACTCACGACGGCTTTCTGCTCATTGATGCAAGCATACGTCCTCACGGATCCACCACTTACTACGTATCCATCGGCAAGCCTTACCAGCAGAAGACTTGGACCACCGGTGCTCTCTATAAGATAAGAAAAGACGATATCGCATGGGAGAACGACAGATGCGCCTACCGCGTATATGGCCCTGCCCTGCAGAAGACCGGCGAGCGTTCCTTCGGTACCGACATCTGGGTGAAGAATACTCCGGATACCGTGGTTTACGAGCGATACATCAAGGATATGAACGGCAATATCAAGGGCGACAAGATTGATGCCAAGGTAAGAACTATGCAAAAGCAGGAAAAGGCAGAGAAGAACACAGCAAAGGCTGCTGCTCTTGCCAAGCAAATCAAGGCTCTGCAGGCAGAATCGCGCGAAATGGATATCCTCACATCCTTCCATCTTGACCATGGCAACGGATTGGATCCCTACCGTGTGGGAGCCACATTGGGCCTTGGTGCACCAAGCCTGATGTTGGGCAAGAATCAGATTTTGCCTTACTGCTACAAGGATTACAAGATTCTGGATAACGGTCCACTCCGCTTCACCGTAGAACTGGCTTACAACCCATCTACCGTAGGCGATATGAAGAACGTGGTGGAGCACCGCATCATCTCGCTCGACAAGGGCAGCAACTTCAACAAGATGACCGTATGGTACGACGGCTTGACCACTCCTACCGATTTCGCCACCGGTTTCCCTATCCACGTGGAGGATACCGAGAGCAAGACCTTCGCCAAGGATTACGTAAGCTATGCCGACCCTACTGATAACGTAGAGGTGAACAATTCCCAGGTATATGTGGGCGTACTCTTCCCGGAAGGCATCGACCATACCTACTATCAGCTCTTCGACAAGAAACACGATGGAGCCACCGGTCATGCCCTCGGCTTGAAGCGTGGCTTGAAGAATGGGGAGAAATACAGCTACTACTTCGGTGCAGCATGGAGCAAATATGATGTAAGAAGCTATGCCGAATGGCAAATCCGCATCAAGGATTATCTGGATGCATTGAAGAATCCGCTCCTTATTGAGGTGAAATAGGAAATATATTAAACCGTAAAAGCGATAAGCCAAGATATAAAACACGAAATAAAAAGCCGCCCTCATATCATTAGAAGAGGACGGCTTTATTGTTTTTTAAATAAAGATTATATTACTTTGTCATCTCGAAACCTACTTGCATACCATCATAATTGTTGGCGATACTGCCTACGGCGCTCAATGTAGAGCTGCCCTTGAAGGCACTGAGGGCCTTGATGAGATTAAGCAGCTTCTTCTGGTCGAAGAGAAGACTGATGCCATTGGTTGTCTTGGTGGCATAGCCCGAAGCACTCAGCAGAAGGCCCTTCAGCTGGATGGCATGAGTCTTCTCATCAAAGGTATAGGTGCCATTCCATGCCTTGCCGTCAATCTTGGCAGAGAAAGTACCATCGGTATTAAAGGTGAAGTAGGTATTGGAACTGCTGAATCCAAACTTCTTGTAATAACCTTCCAGCTTATTCTCAACCTTGCTGGCAGCAATCTCGCCACCCGCCTTAGCCAGCAGGTTCTCTGAGGTGAAGGCGCACCCTGGCTTGCTGTACTTCCAGGTATGGCAGAGATCTGCCTGCTTGAATGTACCCGAACCGATTACATTGTTCAGGATTCCGTTGATTATACTTCCTGCATTACTGCTTGAGTTGCTGCCATTACCGGCATTGCTACCACCCAGGATAGCGCCCAATACGCCTGCTACGGTTGCTGCTGAATTGACGGTAGCAGAAGTATTATTAGCGGTAGTAGTGGTTGCTGCAGATACAGAAGAAGAAGTAGTAGTAGGAGCTGCAGATGCTGTAGACGCAGAAGCAGTAGATTTCTTAGCTGTCGTCTTCTTGGAAGAAGATTTTTTAGTAGTCTTCTTAGTTGACTTCTTAGTAGTCTTCTTAGTTGACTTCTTAACCGGCATCAACTCAGAATTGGAAGCATTCAGCGCAGCTTCGTTCATAGCGCTAGCATTGCTGCCAGCTGTGCATGCAAGCACAAGGGCAGCGAAAAGAAATACCTTTTTCATTTTTACTTTCTATTTATTTGTTTAAATCTAATTCTCTTATATCATTCGCTTTCTTCACTTTCATATTTCCCATCATAAATGAGGAAAGACTATTATAATAGATGAAAAACAGGAGAAAAGGTTTAATTTGTTGCATAAATGTTGCATAAAACGAACGAAATGTGACGATTTTGTGTCAACGATTGCACATTTTTTTGACATAAATCAAAAAAGAACGAAAAATAGACATATTTTATCAAAAAGTGTCCCCGAAAATGAACAGAATATCCTATCTTTGCAACGTTTAAACAAATCACAATAGGTTATGAATGATTTAATTAAGGTAAATTCAGAGAATCAGAATCAGGCAATCGACAGATGCCAGCAGATTCTTAATGAACGCCGCGAGGCGCTTGCCTCTAAGGCAAGAAGAAGAGATTAAGTCTTTTGATTTTTAGCGAACAAGAGACAAGATTCTTCTTAGAAAGAGATTATTTTAAGAATGACATTCGGTTGAGAGATTCTGCTGAATCTATTTTTCCCAACAAGGAGAAAGAATGATTCAGGGAAACAGAACCCCGAAAACTGAAAATGAGAGAGATTTTTCAGAACGACTCTTAAATTTTAAGAGGAACTGAAATTTTTGGGAAAAACAAAAGTTAAAATCCCGTTGTCGTCCATCTTGCATGGTACGTACAACGGGATTTTTTCATTTTCTATCTAATATCCAGGTAGCCAAATCAGAATTACTTGTTCTTCTCGCCCTTCATGATAACCTCTACATGATTGCCACTCTTCAAGATAACATTCTTGAGGAAGTCGGAAATCTGAGCGCCATCGATTGACTTCACGAGATTCTTATAGTTGCTGTAATCATCAACCTTGTGAAGGTCGAACATACCCAAGGTCTGAATCCAGTAACCGTTGGTCTTCTCATCCACGCCAGCCTGCTTCAAGAGAATCTCCTTTACTTTCTGCAAATCGTCAGCATCAACCTTGGCAATCACCTCGTCCATACCCTTGAAGAAGCATGGGATGGCAACATCTGCCTTCTCCGGATTCAGCTGAGCCATACCGTTGATGGTAACCTGCACCTTGTTGTCTGCGTCAAAGAAAACGCCATAGATGGCACCTGCAGAATAAGCAGCACTCAACTCCTCGCGGATGCTGCGCAGATACTTCATCTCCAGGAGGCGTGCTGCCATATCTGCCAGCACACTGCTCTTCTGGGTATAAGGCATCTTGGCAAACCACATCTCGCGAGCCTGGCTCTGAGGATTCTCCATAGCCTTAGTGAATACATTGCTCACCTTGCCTGTAGCACAAGGCATTGGCTGGTTCTTGATCTTGATCTTCATGCCCTGGTTAGGGAGAGAGGCAATATACTGCTCGATGAGTGGGAGGAGCACCTTCTCATCATAGTTGCCTACAAAGTAGAAAGTAAAATCCTTGGCATTACTGTAGAGCTGATGCCACATTTCGAGACAGGCATCATAATCGATGCTCTGGATGTCGGAAGCCTCAGGAATGCGAGCCAGTTTGCTACCCAGGTAAAGGGTACTCTGTACTGAGTCCTGATATACAAGACCTGGGTTATTGCTCTTGTTGGCAAGAACTGTAGTATAGGTATTCTTCATGTTGTCGAATGCCTTCTGATCCTTAGTAACATTGGTCATATTGAGATAAACCAGCTGCATCATCGTCTCAAGATCCTTAGGAGTGGTAGTACCGCTCAAACCGTGACGGAAGGTAGAGAAAGAGAAATCTACACCACATTGCTTGCCGGCAAGTGCCTTCTCCAAATCATTGCTAGAGAATTCGCCCAAACCGCTCAATCCCCATACGGCACTGGCATTCTGCGCATTGATAGGGTCATTCTGATAAGCTGCATAACCGATGTTGGCAGAAGCAGCAAACTGAATCTCATCGTCCTTGAAGTCTGTCTTCTTGATAATTACTTTGGCTCCGTTGGAGAGGGTAAGCTTCTTGAAGCCCAACTGCTTGTTCTCCTCAGTCTTCTTGATTTTGCCTGCCTTAGGTACCTGAGCCATCAGCGGCTCCTGCTTCACATTGTCCACATAAGCCTCAAGCTTCTCGCTGCGCACCTGCTTCACTATGTCGGCAAGTTCCTGTTCGGTAGGATAAACGGCACCCTCTGCCTCGTGCATGAACACCATGCTTACAAGGTTGGTATCGGTAGTACAGATCAACTGCTTCACGGCACTGTTAACCACATCTACAGAAAGGCGTGGCACGACCATCTTATAGATCTGAGTTTCATCCTCTACAGAAGGAATTGGCTCGTTAGAGATGAAATGGTCAACATACTGAGTGGTAAACTGCTCATTCTTCATCTTGGCACGGTTCTCGTAAGTCTTGTCAACATGACTCATGAATTCGTCCTTGGCACGCTGATATTCAGAAGCAGTAAAGCCGAAATCATGCACGCGCTTAGCTTCGCGCATCAAGGCAGCATATGCCTCTTTCACCTTGCCCGGCTTAGCCACGCCTACCACTGAGAAAGCATCCTTTGTACTGGAAACCAAATAGTTGCCAATATCACTACCTCCCTGCAGGAATGGACAATCTGCCTCACGGGCCATCTCAGAAAAACGAGCATTGAGCATAGAGGTTGCCACATTCTTCAAGTAACCCTCAAGCAGATATGGCAAAGTACCTTTCAATGAATCAGGAGTTGTCTCGTTCTTCATCATGATGTTGATGATGTCATACTGCTGCTCCTTGTTCTTATCCACTACGTAGATGGCTGTATCGTTATCAGCTACAGGAACAGGAATCACCTTAGCAGCATCCTTAGGCACCTTAATGCCTGAGAAAAGCTCCTTGATCTTGCCCTCAATATGGTTAACGTCTACATCACCAACAACGATAATAGCCTGATTATCCGGGCGATACCACTTACGATAGTAAGCACGGAGTGTTTCAGGCTTACATCCGTCGATAACGCTCATCAAACCGATAGGCAGACGATAGCCATACTTCTCGCCTTGATAGAGTTTAGGGAGAGCACGCTCCAACATGAGCTGCTGACCTACCATACGCATGCGATACTCGTTGTGAACCACATCGCGCTCATCCTCGATGGCCTTGGTGGTAAGCGAGATGCCATTGCTCCAATCCTTCAGGATGAGCATACATGAATCTACGGCAGAAACACGGGCAGTAGGCACATCGGTGAAGTAATAAACGGTCTTGTCAACACTGGTATAAGCGTTCAGATTACGGCCATACTCCACACCGATGCTCTGCAGATAGTTCTGGAGGGTATTGTCCTTGAAGTGCTCAGTACCATTGAAGGCAAGGTGCTCAAGGAGGTGAGCCAAACCGCGCTGGTCATCGTTCTCATTAATGGAACCTACTTTCTGGGCGATATAGAAGCTGGCTACATGCTCAGGATAACTGTTGTGGCGAATGTAATAGGTCAATCCATTGTCAAGATGACCAATCTTCACATTCTTATCCACTGGGATAGGTGGCATCTGCTGCGCCATCGCTGTTCCCACAGAGAGCAGCAACAGTGCTGCTGCGAAAATTTTTCTTAATCTCATTCTTCTCTGTTTATTAATAAATATGTAATTATTAGCTATTTCTGCTGCAAAATTACATAAAAATTAAAAGATTTGCAAGCATTTGGAAGATTATCTTTCCAAAAGCCTGCAATCTTAACATAAAACTAACATTGAAAGCTCTTCATCCATGAGCCACAGAAGAGGCGGATAAGAAAGAGGATGCCACGGAAGGTAAGCTCCGTAGCCATGGCTATCCAAACTCCCTCCAAGCCATAGCTCTTCGAAAGCCCGTAAGCCAGGGTAAGGCGCACCAGCCACATCGTGCTCAAGTTGATGGCAGCGGGCTTCATCGTATCGCCAGCACCCACACAAACGCTATAGGTCACGATACTAGCAGCAAAGAACGGCTCTGCAAATGCCTCGATGCGGAGGCAGACTGTACCCAGTTCCCGGATACTCTCCACCGGTGACAGCACCCCTATCATCTCCGGCGCAAAGACATACATCACTACGCCCATCAATGCCATCACTCCCATGCCCAATCCTACCGTCATATAAGCAAAATTCTTGCAGAGATCCACGCGTCCGGCACCATGCGTCTGCCCCACAAGCGTAGATGCAGCGTCGCCGATACCGTAACCCGGCATATAACAAAGGCTCTCAGCAGTGATGGCAAACGAATGGGCAGCAATGGCAATATTGCCCAATGGTGCCACAATCATGGTGCTCACTATCTGCGCACCGCTCATCAGGATATTCTGTATGGCTATCGGGATACTTATCTTGCAGGCGTGCCTTACATATTCCTCTACCCATCTGAACGGTACCCTATCCTGACGGAAATTGAGCAGACGGTTCCTGAATGCCGAAAGATAGAGATTGGGCAAAGAGATGCTGATATACGCCAAAGCCGTACCCATCGCTGCTCCCACCACACCCATCTTCATAATATAAATGAAGAGATAATTGAAAGCCACGTCACATAGGCATATCAATACAGCCATGATGCTGGGCGTATGCATATTGCCTGCCGACTTGAGCATCATCTCGGAAATATGATACAGGAACACAAACGGCAATACTAGACTGTAAATCAGGAAATAGCGAGAGGAATTAGGAGCGATGTCCTCACCTCCACCCAGCCAATAAGGCAGATGGGAATGAATGCCTACACCGATAAGCGTAACGAAGAGGCTGAAAGCCACTCCACATATCAGGGCATGACGATATACCTGGCGAGCCTTCACCAGGTCGTTGGCACCAATGAAATGAGCTACCTGCACCGAGAAACCGGTGGCTGCTGCACTCAGCAAGCTACCTATCAACCAGGTTGTTGACTCGATAATTCCTATACTTGCCGAAGCCTCAGCGCCTAGATGTCCCACCATCGAAGCATCAATAAAGAACATCAGCACGGTAGAAATCTGTGCCAGCATGGAGGGTACACTCAAACCAGCGATGAGATTCAGCTTCTCACCGCCTGTCATCGGGCGCCCTAAGCGGATAGACTCCATCAGATAATCTGTCTTATTCTTGAATAGCATTTTTTCTTCTATTTATGAATTTACACAATCTATTTATGAGTAAAACGTAAAATCTATCAATTTATGATTTAAACGTAACCTATTTATAATTTAAACGCAAAAAAGGCGACTCCAAAAAGGAATCGCCATTTTTATTTTTTTTAATACATGTTTCGTACCTTTGTTTTTCCCAAAACTTATCTCCCACCGAAGCGGGACAGTACTGTCATTAACCTAGAATAAACAACCTATTTAACCTAACAAACTAAATACCTGTCGTCCTTGAATAAACAATCTTTCTTTACCTTAACTAACACCTAATATAAAAAAACTAACAACCTTAAACCTAAAAACTAAACCTATAAAATCTATTACCTAACTAAAAACCTAAAACTTATTTTTTCTGATGCAAAGGTACAACTATTTTCTGAAACTGCAATACTTTTAGCCGAAAAAATGCAGAAAACTAACATTTTTTTAATATAGACAGCGTTTTGTGTGCGAACACGAACACTTGTTAACACATCAAAAAGGTATGTTAACACAAAGCGTTCCTAAGAATGCCATCAGATGGCAATCCTAGGAACGCTCCTATTCTATCACCTATATATAATAAGGTGTAAATCCCCCAAAAATACTACTCTGTAATCCATTCTCCCTTGAGTGCCTGGGCAGCAGCTCTGGAACCCGGTATTACCTGACCCGGACGATAGTAGCTGTCGAGCACTATCTCGAAGCGAAGCATGGAATAGGCAGGGATTACGCTACTCGAACTCTGGGTAGAACCATAAGCCAGCTGATATGGGATATACACCAGCCAATGATCGCCGATGTGCATATTGAGCACGGCTGTGGTAAAACCATCTATCCAGCCACTCGCCAAATTGGTTGTTACCTGAGCAGTGGCCTTGTCGTAGGTACCCTCGAAGGTCTTATCGAATACATAACCTGCAGGATAAGTATCAGTGCCCAGCAATCTGCCAAGATAGCTCACCTTCACAGAATCGGTGTACATAGGGCATCCGCTGCCCTTGCCTTCCTTCAACACGCGAACCACGATGTGATCAGCATCCTTGTAGGAAAGCGGAACATCCATACCAGTCACATCCTTATTAGGTGTCTGGTTCTGGAGCGACCAGTTGCGAATCACCTTCCATTCGGTGCTGCCGTTGGCTATCTGCTGACGGGCATAAGCCAAAGTATCTTCAAAAGCCTGTTCGTTGCGTTGCTGCCAGTTGGCATACTCATCTACGGTGTTATCATCTTCGCTGCATGATGACAGGGCGAACACTCCCATCATGAGCAAGAAGAGATATTTAGAAATTCTTAATTTCATTACCAAGTTTCTTTAATACGCTAGTAATACTTACGCGTTCCTCGATGATGCTGCGGAGATCAGAGATTGCAACACGCTCCTGCTCCATGGTATCACGATAACGGAGAGTTACCTTATGATCATTTGGAGTCTCGTGGTCAACGGTAATACAGAATGGAGTACCGATGGCATCCTGACGGCGATAACGCTTACCGATGGAATCCTTAGGATCGCCATAGTGAGTGTTGAAGTGGAACTTCAACTCGTCAACAATCTCATGTGCCAACTCTGGCAAACCATACTTCTTATCCAATGGGAACACAGCACACTTAACAG
>ERZ1026870.1388-NODE-1388-length-10462-cov-8.918901_pt1 | contig 10462 bp, 8 predicted proteins | sample MGYA00380165_ERZ1026870 | MGnify/ENA primary metagenome ERZ1026870 (study PRJEB33269, sample SAMEA4719801) | human gut metagenome | biome: human-associated habitat; feature: organic feature; material: feces | place: Cameroon | collected 2013-10 ...
ATAAGAAGCTGGATCTGAAAGATGCCTATGACACCTTCTATTTCATGATAGAAGAAATAGGCTACTACTATGCGCCTTTTATCGACTATTTCAAGGACGATCTTAGGCCCATCTTTGAAGCAGGAAGAACTGTAAAGGAAGAGATAGAGAAAGCTATAAAGATCTTCAAGGATAGCGACAAAAAATTGCACATACGCTGCGAAACAGAATTTGAAGCGTTGCAAAACAACTACGGTTATCTGTTTGAATTTTGAAATTTGAATTGTCGGCAAAGCCGATTGTGAATTATTTAATTTTGCATTTTGATTTAGGTATTCTCAATTCAACATTGAACAAATCCTAATGCGCAAAGCGCACAATTCAAAACTCAACATTCAACAGTTGCAAAGGTATAATCTTGCGCAAGCGATGTCAAGAGTAAAGGGGAAATTTAAGATGTAAGCACTCAAATTAGGGCTTAAATTATAAAAAAAGGACGCATACCGCAATGCGCCTGTAAAGACAGCTTTAAATCATCACCGAGTAATTCGTAATTCAAATATGACTTTTACAGATAGAAATGAAATGCGCAAACAGATGTTTGCTGAAATGGAAGAGAAACTGTTTAAGGACAGCAAGCCCGAAGACAGTTCCTTCTACTATCACTCTTCCGAGGATCGTATAGTGTTGTCTCATGCCCTTTTTGGGGTAATGGCACAAAACATAAAAGGCAAGATGGCAAAGCAGAAGTTCCTCTTGTTGATCCGTCAATATCAGGAAGAGATGCTCGAAGCATACCTCACTTTATCCCCCGACTTCAGCGACTTGCTTCACTATTGCAATGTCCTTTACGATATGTTGCCCAATATCCTTATGAGTAGCCCATTCCGTAACGACAAAGATGCCCGCAGGTTGTCTGCAATAGCTCTTGTTGCCTGTGGTTATGGTGGCGACATGCCCGAATCTCTTTGCAATGAACTGCTCGACGACATAGACTTCTATTATAATAAGGTTAAATGTCGCAAGATAGAACGTATGCTGCCAGCACTAAGCAAAATGGTGATAGAAGAGCAAAACGACTTTGCAAAACAACATCCAGGCGTATTGTAAGACTTGCAAATGAGCCTATACAAAGGGCTATGCCCCAAATTGAGCACTAACGAATGTCAAGGCAGCCTGATGGATTGCTTTAACATCACAAACTATTAATATGTTTTTTTGAAAAATGTTGGATGTGCTAACTACAGAAAATCAGTAGTTACGTTCTAACGGTGATTTACGTATGCGTATGGTACGAAATTTAGGATCAAACCTTAGGGGACGACTAAGGAATACTGATTTACCTGTCTCCAAATGTTTATTTCCTCTTTTTGAAGCAGTCGTTAATTCTATCTACGCAATAGATGACCGAATAGCGTCTTTAGATTCGTTTGCTTCAACTGAGGGGAAAATACGAGTTACGCTGAATCGTTCTTCTGATAGTGACCTGTTCGGAGGAAAAGCAGAGCTATCTACTATAACGATTGAAGATAACGGTATAGGATTTGATGACAACAATTACAATTCTTTTTGCGAGTTGGACTCAATGTACCGTGTAAACAGAGGCTGTAAGGGTATAGGCAGATTACTTTGGTTAAAGTGTTTTGCGTGTGTTGAAATCGAGAGTTTCTACAAATCGGTTGATGGCACTATAAAAAATAGGCATTTTGCATTTACTCCAGATGGTATTACAGATTTGCCTGAAACAAGCACAGAAGAAAAGTGTATTGGTACAAAGGTTATTCTCAAAGATCCCATGAATGCCTACAAAAAAACAATTAGTAAGTATGGACAGGAAACTATAGCAAAATCATTGTTTGAGCATTGCTTATGGTTCTTCCTCCGTGAAGGCTCATGTCCCGATATTAAAATTATTGATGGATGTGATGTTACTAATCTTTCAGAAATATATGATAGCTATTTGTACGTCAACGACAACAATCATGTTTCATTTCAAATTGCAGGAGAGACGTTTGATATTCTTCATGTTAGATTGCAAAAATCAGAAAGCAACAATCTGATTTCTTATTGCGCTGGCAATCGAATAGTGAAAAACGAAAAGATAAAAGAAGTTGTAGGATTATACGATTCTGCAATAGAAACACAAGATTGTTCATTTTATTACAAATGCTTTGTTACATCTTCATATTTTGATGAGCATGTAGCCCCTGACAGATATGCCTTTCTTATACCTAACAAACCCGAACAGAATGCACAGATTGAGGGGTTAGAACAGATTTACTTTGATGATATTAGGAACCATGTTCTGGATAAGGTGAAAGAATTCTTATCTCCATATCTTGGTGAAAACATATTGGCAGGAAAAGATAGGTTATCACAGTATATAGATGTAAAGGCACCATATTACAAGCCACTTCTTGCTGGTCTTTCTGATGACGAGAAAGTCGTAAATCCGACATCTACAGAAAAATCTATCGATTTATATCTTCACAACAAACTTGTAGAGAGAGAACATCAACTTATAGAAGAAGGACATGATATACTAAAGGTCAGAACTGGAGAGTCAGAAGAAGATTACAGAAAAAGAGTTGATAAGTATTTTAATAGTGCTCAACAATTAAAACAAACAGATCTTGCACGATATGTTTTACATCGTAAGTATATCTTGGAATTGTTGGAGTCTGCATTACAAAGAGATGATAATGGGAACTATTGCAAAGAAGACAGAGTGCATGAAATAATCATGCCAATGCGGACAACAAGTGATGATGTCAAGTTCCAAGATAACAATCTTTGGATTATTGATGAGCGTCTGGTTTTTCATCACTATTTGGCGTCTGACAAAACATTCAAGTCTATGGAAGTTACGGATTGTGAGTCTAATCGAAGACCTGACATTCTTGTTGATAACATTTTTAACAATCCTTTGTTTGTTTCAGAAAAAGACACACCACCGTTTGCTACGATAAGAATAGTAGAATTCAAAAGACCGATGCGTGATAACATGGAATCAGAGGATAGCACCAAGAATCCAATAGACCAATGTATAGATTACGTTGAGAAGATAAGAGAAGGAAAAACTACCACCAAGAGTGGACGACCAATAAATGTGTCAGAAGAAATTCCTGCCTATTGTTATGTTATATGCGACCTCACACCAAGTATGCAGTCTGTTTGCAAAAAACATGATTTTAGGAAGACATATGATAGCTTAGGTTATTTTGGCTACAAGACAGAACTAAAAATTTATTTTGAAGTTATTTCTTTTGATCAATTGCTCAATTCTGCAAAAGAAAGGAATGCCGCATTCTTTGACAAAATTGGCATTTCTCACATATAAATATAACGATGGAAATCGGAATTCTTACCTTTCATTGGGCCATCAACTATGGTGCCGTCCTTTAATGTTATGCCTTACAGAAACATCTTGAATCTATGGGGCATGAAGTGAAGTGTAAGCACTCAATTGCTTCTGAGGAAGATGGAGGCAATACCGAAGGGTATCTCCATTGAACAGTTCTGTTCTCGCAATAAATACCTTATAATATATTATCACATACTAAATGGAACAGTTAGAAGCAAAAGATATATGTGCCGCCTTTTTAAATGGCTATATATATTGCACAATTACAGAGCAGCTCATTACTGGTAGGATTCAGAGTCTGGATCTTGATAAGCTCAAGAAAACGGCAGTTGAATGTATGAAAGATTACATCGAACACTCCGATTATTCTAATGAAGAGAAAGAGGAGCTGAAGAATAACTATGAGCATTGGGCAGACGTGACTTTAAAGGGAATTAAGCAAAGGTTGCATGATAGTGACAAATTGCATGAATAAGCAAGATACCAAAATTCCTAATTAAACAATTCAACATCGGCTTCGCCGACAATTCAACACTTAACATTCAACACTCAACATTGCCGTAGGCTTCAATTCACGATTGACCAACTCTCAATCACATGCGTAGCAGCGAATAACTCAAAAATCAACATTCAAAACTCAAAAATCCTAATTGGCATTGTCGAGCGAAGAATTTTCGTGCCAACGAGTGCAGAGCCAAACTTGTTTGAGCTATGCCGAGTGCAGCCGAAAATCACTTGTGTGTAAAATGAATGAAATAGTTAATAAACAAGTGAAATAATAATATATTATGCGTGATTTCAAAGACATCAAAGTCGCAGTAGCTGGTACAGGCTACGTGGGACTGAGCATAGCTACATTGCTATCTCAACATCATCATGTAACAGCTGTAGATGTAATTCCGGAAAAGGTGGAGAAACTAAACAATAAGCTTTCACCTATCCAAGATGATTATATCGAAAAGTATTTGGCTGAAAAACCATTGAACCTTGTAGCCACTCTTGACGGCAAGTCTGCTTATGCTGATGCCGACTTCGTGGTTATCGCGGCACCAACCAATTATGACCCGGTAAAGAATTACTTCGACACTACTCATGTAGAAGAAGTCATAGATTTGGTATTGGAGGTTAATCCCGATGCCATCATGGTCATCAAGTCAACCATCCCAGTAGGCTACACCCGTAACCTCTATTTGAAGTATGCGCAGAAAGGTGTTAAGAAGTTCAACCTACTCTTCTCTCCAGAGTTCCTTCGTGAGAGCAAGGCACTTTACGACAACCTCTACCCCAGCCGTATCATTGTTGGTTATCCCAAGATTATCAACAAGCCAGAGTTTGAGGCCGAGAACAAGGCTATCGAATCGGTAACAGATGTTGATATGTTAATTGAATCTGCTAAGACTTTCGCAGCACTTTTGCAGGAAGGGGCCATCAAGGAAAACATTGACACTCTCTTTATGGGTATGAAGGAGGCAGAGGCTGTAAAACTCTTTGCTAATACCTACCTCGCCCTTCGAGTTAGCTATTTCAATGAACTCGACACTTATGCAGAAGTAAAAGGTCTTGACTCAAAGGCAATCATCGAGGGTGTAGGTCTTGACCCACGTATTGGAACCCACTACAATAACCCTTCATTCGGTTACGGTGGCTATTGCTTGCCAAAGGACACAAAGCAGCTCCTCGCAAACTATCAGGATGTTCCACAGAATATGATGTCAGCCATTGTTGAGTCAAATAAAACTCGTAAGGATTACATTGCTGATGCTGTATTGCGTAAAGCTGGCTATTATGCAGAAAATGGACAGTGGGATGCAAGTAAGGAACAGGCTTGTGTAATTGGTGTCTACCGCTTGACCATGAAGTCCAACTCAGACAACTTCCGCCAGTCAGCCATCCAAGGCATTATGAAGCGTATCAAAGCAAAAGGCGCAGAAGTTATCATATATGAGCCAACACTTGAAGACGGAACCACTTTCTTCGGCAGCAAAGTAATCAATAATCTCGATGAATTCAAGGCACAGAGTAAAGCTATCATTGCCAACCGTTTTGACGATTGCTTGAAAGATGTAGAGGAGAAAGTTTATACACGTGATATTTTTAGAAGGGACTAAGAGATGGTAGAATATAATATTAACTTAGAAGGCAAGACAGTCCTCATTACTGGTGCAGCTGGTTTTATCGGAAGCAACCTCGTTAAACGTCTTTTTCATGATGTAAAGAACATTAAAGTGATAGGTATTGATTCTATTACCGATTACTATGATGTCAACATCAAGTATGAACGTTTGAAAGAGATTGAGGCTTTGGGACGGGACTGGACTTTTGTTCATGCTTCAATTGCAGATAAAGATGCTGTTAAGAAAATCTTTACCGAAAAAAATATTTCCGTAGTTGTAAACCTCGCTGCCCAAGCAGGTGTACGATATAGTATTACTAATCCCGATGCTTATATCCAGAGCAACCTCATCGGTTTCTACAACATTCTTGAAGCATGCCGTCATCATGAAGTAGAGCACCTTGTGTATGCATCCTCTTCATCTGTATATGGCAGCAACAAGAAAGTTCCATACTCAACTGACGACAAGGTTGACAACCCTGTATCTCTTTATGCCGCTACCAAGAAGAGCAACGAGCTTATGGCTCATGCCTATAGCAAACTCTACAACATTCCATCTACTGGCTTGCGTTTCTTTACAGTTTATGGTCCTGCTGGCCGTCCAGATATGGCATACTTTGGTTTTACCAACAAATTAGTAAAAGGCGAAATCATCAAGATTTTCAATTATGGCAACTGCAAACGCGATTTTACATTCGTAGATGACATCGTAGAAGGTGTTGTTCGTATCATGCAGCACGCTCCTGAAAAACAAAATGGTGAGGATGGTCTTCCTATTCCTCCATACAAAGTGTACAACATTGGAAATAACTCTCCAGAAAATCTTCTCGACTTCGTAACCATTCTTCAAGAAGAACTTGTACGTGCAGGAGTACTTCCAAATAACTATGACTTTGAAGCCCACAAGGAACTTATACCTATGCAACCAGGAGATGTGCCAGTAACTTACGCTGACACGACCCCACTGGAGCAAGACTTCGGATTTAAGCCAAATACAAGTTTAAGAGATGGATTGAGATACTTTGCGGAATGGTATGCAAAGTATTATAGAAACAGACAATAAATAACAGATTAATATTATAAAATTATGAGCATTTTTGCAGGTAAAACCCTAATGATTACTGGTGGAACAGGTTCCTTCGGTAACGCAGTGTTGAATCGTTTCCTTCGTACAGATATAGGTGAAATTCGTATCTTCTCACGTGATGAAAAGAAACAGGATGACATGCGCCATGAATATCAGGTAAAATATCCTGATGTGGCTAACAAGATTAAGTTCTTTATTGGTGATGTACGTGATTTGCAATCATGCCGCAACGCTATGCCAGGTGTTGATTATATTTTCCATGCAGCAGCATTGAAGCAGGTTCCTTCATGTGAATTCTTCCCAATGGAGGCTGTAAAGACCAATGTAATTGGTACAGACAATGTGCTTACTGCTGCTATTGAGGCTGGTGTAGGCGCTGTTATCTGCCTCTCTACAGATAAGGCTGCATATCCTATCAACGCTATGGGTATCACCAAGGCTATAGAGGAAAAGATTGCTGTGGCAAAGAGTCGCTATTCAGGAAAGACCAAGATTTGCTGCACACGTTATGGTAACGTAATGTGCTCACGTGGTTCTGTTATACCTTTGTGGATTGATCAGATTCGCAATGGCAACCCTATCACATTGACCGAGCCAAAGATGACACGTTTTATCATGTCATTGGAAGAGGCCGTAGATCTCGTTCTCTTTGCTTTCGAGCATGGTCAGAATGGAGACATTCTCGTACAGAAGGCTCCTGCTTGTACAATCCAGACTCAGGCAGAGGCAGTATGTGAGCTTTTCGGTGGCAAGAAAGAAGAAATCAAGGTTATCGGTATCCGTCATGGTGAGAAAATGTACGAGACATTGCTTACCAAGGAGGAGTGTGCCAAGGCAGAGGATATGGGCAACTTCTACCGTGTACCAGCCGACAATCGTGGTTTGAACTACGATAAATTCTTTAAGGAAGGTGACACCAAGCGTGCAGAAATTGAGGAATTCAACTCAGACAATACCTATCGTCTGAACCTTGAAGAGACCAAGGCAAAGATTGGTGCACTGGAATATATCAAGAAAGAGTTGAGTGGAGAGGGTAACTTCGTGCAGTAAACAATGCCATTATGAAGATTTTAGTTACAGGGGCCAAAGGTTTTGTTGGTAAAAACCTTTGTGCCCAACTCAATAATATAAAAGATGGCAAGGCTCGCTGTTACGGAGACCTCGCAATTGATGAGGTCTTCGAGTACGATCTTGACTCTACTACCGAGCAACTTGACCAATGGTGCAAGGAATGCGACTTTGTGTTCAACCTTGCAGGTGTCAACCGCCCCAAGGATAATGACGAGTTTATGAAGGGTAACTTCGGTTTCGCCTCTACCTTGCTCGACACCCTTAAGGCTCACAGTAACAACTGCCCCGTTATGCTCTCAAGTTCACAGCAAGCGTCCTTGACAGGACGTTTTGGTAACAGTGAGTATGGTCGTAGCAAAAAGGCTGGCGAGGATTTGTTCCTTGAGTATGGCAAGGAGACTGGAGCCAAGGTATTAATTTACCGTTTTCCAAACCTCTATGGCAAATGGTGCCGTCCCAACTATAATAGTGCCGTAGCCACCTTCTGCAACAATATTGCCAACGACCTCCCTATCACCGTCAACGACCCGAGCGTAGAACTTGAACTGCTTTACATCGACGACCTTGTTGACGAGATGATACATGCATTAAAAGGTGGGGAGCATCATTGCGAGTTTGAAGGACTTGAAGTTCTTCCTTCTACAGAAGGTCACTACTGCTATTGCCCTATCACTCACAAGGCTACGCTTGGCGAAATCGTGGAATTGCTCCATAAGTTTGCCGACATGCCTAAGACATTGATGATTCCTGAAATCCCTGCCGACTCATTTGCCAAGCGTCTGTATAGCACATTTCTTAGCTATTTGCCCAAGAACAAGGCTATCTTCGACTTGAAAATGAATGTAGATAACCGTGGTTCATTTACCGAGTTGGCCCATACGTTGAGCTGCGGACAGGTTAGTGTCAATATCTCTAAGCCCGGTATTACTAAAGGTGAGCACTGGCACAACACTAAGTGGGAACAGTTTATTGTTGTAGCAGGTCACGGACTTATCCAACTCCGCAAGGAAGGCACAGATGAAGTATTGAACTATGAAGTGAGTGGCGACAAAATACAATCTGTCATCATGCTCCCTGGCTACACCCACAACATCATCAACCTTTCTGACACAGAAGACTTGGTAACAGTTATGTATTGCAACGAAATCTTTGACCCCAATAAACCAGATACCTACTTTGATAAGGTAGAACAGAAATAATAAAAGGAACATGGAACTATTGTGCAAACCGAATACAAACATATGTATTTGATTTGTTGAGGTGCAGCCAATAGACGCAGAAAAAATCTATTTTATGCAAAAGCAACCCAAATTCGATTATTCAGATATAAAGTTTAAGGATAATGGCAAATTAAAGCTCATTATCGTTGTTGGTACACGCCCTGAGATTATCCGTCTCGCCGCTGTTATCAACAAGTGCCGTCAGTATTTTGATGTAATTCTCGCCCACACAGGCCAGAACTACGACTACAACCTCAACGGTATCTTCTTCCGTGACCTCAAACTCGCAGAACCCGAAGTGTATATGGATGCCGTAGGCGATGACTTAGGTGCCACATGCGGTAATATCATCAACTGCTCCTACAAACTCTTTGCCCAAACAAAACCCGATGGCGTCTTAGTACTTGGTGATACCAACTCATGCCTCAGCGTTATCGGAGCCAAGCGTTTGCACATCCCCATCTTCCACATGGAAGCAGGAAACCGTTGTAAAGACGAATGTCTGCCCGAAGAAACCAACCGTCGCATTGTAGACATCATCTCAGATGTCAACATGGCATACTCAGAACATGCCAGAAGATACCTTGCCGACTGTGGACTTCCCAAAGAACGAACCTATGTAACAGGTTCCCCCATGGCAGAAGTACTTCACAACAACCTTGCAGAAATCGAAGCCAGCGATGTTCATCAGCGTCTTGGTTTGGAGAAAGGCAAGTATATCCTCCTTTCTGCTCATCGTGAAGAAAACATTGATACAGAGAAGAACTTCCTTTCTCTCTTCAATGCTATCAACCATATGGCAGAGAAGTACGACATGCCAATCCTCTATAGCTGTCATCCACGCTCACGCAACCGTCTGGCAGCATCAGGGTTCCAACTCGACCCACGTGTCATCCAGCATGAGCCTCTTGGCTTCCACGACTATAACTGCCTTCAGATGAATGCTTTTGCTGTAGTGTCTGATTCTGGTACACTTCCTGAAGAGTCAAGTTTCTTTACCTCTGTAGGTCATCCATTCCCCGCTATTTGCATCCGTACATCTACAGAGCGTCCTGAGGCTATCGACAAGGGTGACTTTATCATTGCTGGTATCGACGAGAAGTCTTTGCTTCAGGCTGTTGACACAGCTGTGGAACTTTGTCGTGATGGTCAGTATGGTATTCCCGTACCTGATTATGTAGATGAAAATGTATCGACAAAAGTTGTAAAAATAGTGCAGTCGTACGTCGGCATTGTCAATAAGATGGTTTGGCGTAAGTTCTAAAAATATGGTTAGTTGTTGTACAGGTAGTTCTACAAAGGATGTGGTTCGATACCACCAGCAGCTACTTGTTAGAAAATAAGTATAAAGGATATGCTGATAAAATCAGTTATCATTAGAGCATTTTAGGGGGGTATCGTACACGCCAAACGATAGCATTTGGTCAATTACAACCTATTTTGCACGTAAGTAAATTGTAAGCATTCAAATTAGGATTTAAATAATAGAAAGAAGTTTTTTGCTGCTGAATTATAAAATGCCATTATGTACAGCAGTGAAGATTTTTGCCGTTTTCAATAAGTAAGAACAATGAAAGTTTGTTTTTCAAATCGTAGAGTAAAAAATGTAGGAAATAGTTAATACAAAG
>ERZ1026870.1393-NODE-1393-length-10429-cov-5.295065_pt1 | contig 10429 bp, 5 predicted proteins | sample MGYA00380165_ERZ1026870 | MGnify/ENA primary metagenome ERZ1026870 (study PRJEB33269, sample SAMEA4719801) | human gut metagenome | biome: human-associated habitat; feature: organic feature; material: feces | place: Cameroon | collected 2013-10 ...
CTTATATAATTTTCCCGAAACATGAATTAATTACCTTAAAATACTTGAATTACCAACTAATCATTTAAAAAGTATGAATTATCTTGCTAAAACAGCGCGTATTGCGAAGTTGTCTCTTCTTTGCTTAGCATTGGAGGCTGCGCCTACTTTCGCCGCTTCAGCTGGTGCGCAAAACGTGAGAATTTCACTTCACATGAAGTCTGCTCCTGTTCGCGACATCTTGAGTGTCATCGAAAAACAGGGCAATGTTTATTTCACTTACAACCTTAATCAAGTAGATGTAGCCCGCAAGGCTTCTGTAGACGTTGAGGGTAAAGACCTCAGCCAAGTACTTGATCAACTCTTCGCTGGTCAGAATGTTGACTATAAAATTGAAAACGATCATATCGTACTCTTTAAGAACGCACCGTCGCACGGCGCAGCTTCTGCTCAGCAGCACCGCAAAGTGACTGGTACAGTTATCGCAGCAAACGGTGAACCTATCATCGGTGCTTCTATTCTTGAAAAAGGTACTAGCAATGGTATTATTACAGACCTCGACGGTAACTTCGAACTTACTCTTACTCAGGGTGGCGAACTTCAGATTAGTTATGTAGGCTTTATTACACAGACTGTGAAGGTTACAGACAACAAGCCGTTGAAGATTGTTTTGAAAGAAAATACTAAACTCCTTGACGAAGTCGTAGTAATCGGTTACGGTACTCAGAAGAAGTCAGACGTTTCTGGTTCTGTTACTACCGTTCAAGGTGATAAATTAAATAAGATGCCTACCGCAAATGCTGAAGCTGCATTGCAAGGTATGGCTCCGGGTCTTGCCGTAAACTTCGGTAGTGGTGCTGCCGGTTCTTCTCCAAGCCTTCAGGTACGTGGTGTTACCTCTTGGGGTACTGATAACTCTCCGTTGGTTATCATCGATGGTGTTCCGGGTGATATGGCTTATTTGAACCCTGAAGACATCAAGTCAATGTCTGTATTGAAAGATGCCGCTACAGCCGCTATCTATGGTGCTCGTGCTGCTGCCGGTGTTATCTTGATTGAAACTAACCGTGGTTCTGAATCTAAACCGAAAATTTCATTCTCTGCTTACTGGGGTATGGACGACCTGCCTAAGAAGTTGGAAATGTGTAACAGCGCAGAATTTATCAAGGTTCGTAAGATGGCGTTGACAAATGGTGGCATCGATAAGTCAAAATGGCCGAAATATGTTGCCGCTTACGACGCAGATCCTACTCAGTTCGCTGATACAGACTGGCAAGACGAATACTATCGCCGTGGTTTCGTACAGAAATATAATGTAGGTTACACTGCAGGTACAGAATTTACAAATATCGCGCTTTCTGCATTCTATTCTAAAGAAGACGCTGTAGTAATAGGTACTGGCGATGAAAAGATGGGCTTCCGTTTGAACTCTGACGTTAAGCGCGGTAAGTTCAAAATGGGTGAAAGCATCAGCTATAGCCGTTGGAAAGCCGATTTGGAAGCAAACTCTGGTTTCCCTGGTATCTATCAGGTTACTAACATGGAACCTCTTGCTTTTGTTTATGACTCTAATTGCGAAGGCGGTTACGGTGGTGCTATTCAGGGTATGGGTATGAGCGACGCTTGTAACATGGTTGGTTATAATAATTTGGTTGATTATACAAGTGCAAACGACTATATCTCTGCATCTGGTTACATTCAGTTTGAGCCGATTAAGGGATTGGTAATTAAAGCACAGGCTGCTCGTAACATTTACTTCGGAGAAACTCGTACTTTCAAGCCGACTTATCAGTTGGGTGCTATGAAGAGTAACGCACGTGCTACATTGAATGAATCAACTTCAAGAACTCAGAACGATTTGTTGGAAGCTACAGCTAACTATAGCACTACTCTTTGGAACGACCATGAATTGCAGCTCTTGTTAGGTGCTTCACAAGAAGAGAAGACTTACAAAACAATCTCTGGTTACGGTGAAGACTTTGAAAGCAACGATTTGTCAGTTCTCGATCAGGCTAAAGAAAACTACAGTGCCGGTGGTTCACACACTCGTAGCGGTTTGCGCTCTGTATTCGGTCGTTTGAACTACAACTATAAGATGCGTTATATGTTGATGGCTTCGTTCCGTTACGATGGTTCTTCTCGTTTCGCTAAAGGTAACAAGTGGGGATTCTTCCCATCAGTATCTTTGGGTTGGAATGTTGCTAACGAAAACTTCTGGGAAAACATGAAGGATAAGATCAACGCATTCAAAGTTCGCTTGAGCTATGGTGGTTTGGGTAACCAGAACATCGATCTTTACAAGTATATCCCTACTTTGTCGGGTAATACATCTACTTTGAACTATCCGTTCGATGGTAAGACTACTTCTTTGGGTTATGCCATTACTTCTTTGCCTTCAACTAACATCAAGTGGGAAACTACTATCTATAAGAACCTCGGTATCGACCTTGCTTTCTTCGGCAATAAGTTAGAGTTCTCTGCTGAAGCTTATATCAAGGATACACGCGATATGCTTTCTTCAAAGAATATCAGCCTTTGTACCGGTTTCGGTTCTTTGACCGTAAACGATGGTAAATTGCGTACTACCGGTTTCGAAATCCAGACTATCTATCACGGTAGCGCAGGTCAGTTCAAGTACGATTTGGATATGAACCTTAGCCACTATAAGAGTGTATTGAAATCTATGGCCGATCCTAACTACCTCTATGAAAGCGGTGCAGCACGTACTTACGTAGGTGGTGAAATCGGTGAATTCTGGGTGTATAAAACAGCTGGTATCTTCCAGAACGAAGCAGAAATTAAGGAATGGAACAATGCTCATGGACGTACAGCTATAGATTCTGAAACAAAAAAAGAGATCTGGATACCTTTGCAGCCAGATGCAAAACCTGGTGATATCCGTTTTGAAGACCTTAACGGTGACGGTCTGTTAGATAGCGGCGATAAATATAAAATCGGTAGCGGTGTACCTAAGGTTTCTTTGGCATTCAACGTAAACTTGGCATACAAAGACTTTGACTTGGTAGCTAACTTCTACGGTAACTTCGGCGTTAAACGTCATAACTATACTAAGTACTATCTGCAGAGAATGGATCAGAACTTTAACTATGGTAAAGACTGTTTGAACGCATGGACTCCTGAAAATCCGAATACTGATATACCTCGTGCCGTACAAGGTGACCCGAACAGTAACTCTCGTTTGGCAAGCGACCGCTTCATTGAAAACGGTGACTACTTGCGCCTTAACAACTTGCAGTTAGGCTACAACTTGCCTAAGAAAGCTTGCACTAAGTTGGGCATCAGCAACCTCCGCTTCTACGTAGGTGCTACTCGTCTCTTCACTATCACTGGATATAAGGGATACGACCCATCTACAGGTTCTACAGTAGGTGAAATGGGTATTGACTATGCATCATCACCATTGAGCCGCACATACATGGCTGGTATCAAATTTGGTTTTTAATCGATAAATTGAATAGAATATTATGAAAATAATGAAAAACATATTGTTGTTGGCTGCTTTGTCTGGCGGTCTTACAATGACTTCATGTTCTGGTTCCTTTTTGGACGAAGATATGAACCCCAATTATCTGTCACCTGCTACTTTCTGGAAGAGTGAGGGCGATATTATGAAAGGACTGACAGCTGCTTATGGTGGTATGCAACCTAATGCAACTTGGGCTGTACCATTCAAACGTTATATTGTGATTGATAACTATCGTAGTGATGAGCTTCTTCACCGTGCCGACGTTAGTTCTTGGATGGCTTTGGCTAACTTTACCAATGACGCTACAAATAGTGTTACAAGTCAAGAGTGGACTAACTTGTATAAAGGTATCAACTACGCTAATCAGTGCATTGACAATATTCCTAATGTACCGGAATCAAGTAGTGAAGTAGCTAGTTTGAAAAAACAGGCAATAGCAGAAGCTCGTTTCCTGCGTGCTTTCTATTACTATCGTCTTTTCATTAACTTTGGTGAGAACTTGCCTATATTCCTTCATCAGTTGGAAGGAACAGAAGAAGAATTCTATCCTGATCAGGCTGCTCCGGGTGAAGTGGTAAAACTTATAGAAAAAGAATTGACCGAAGTACAAGCAGATCTGCCCGAAAAATATGACGCAGACAATGGTGGACGTGCTACACGCTACGCTGCAGCTGCATTGCTCGGTAAGTTCTATATGTTCCGTCACGAATTGAAAAAAGCAGAAGCTGAATTCAAGAAACTTATCGGTAAGTTTGAGTTGGTAGATAATTACTACGACAACTTTGACGGTATGCATGAAAACAATAAAGAATCAATATTGGAAGTGCAGTTTACAGGTGATGTAAGTGGTGGTCATTCTGAATATAACGTATTCGCTATCCACTTGGCTTCATTTAATGCTATTTACAATGGTTACGCAGGTTACGAAGAAGCTTATCCTTCAAAATGGCTTTACAATACTTTGATGGCTGATAAGACAGTAGAGGGTAAACACAGTGACCGTGCAATCGGTACAATCATCTTCGACGATCCAGATTGCCGTCCTTTCTATTATGAAAAGGGTAAATCATTCAGTGACTATCATAAAAAAGGTGAATACTTCTGGCATAAGTATGTACATTATGATCCTTCACAGGGCCCGTACTGGGATAACAGTGGATTCAATGTTCCTTTGATTCGTTACGCTGATGTACTTTTGCTCTATGCTGAATGTTTGAACGACCGTGGAGAAACAGCAGAAGCTATTGGTTTTATTAATCAAGTTCGTGACCGTGTGAATGTTCCTAGATTGCCGCTGGATATGAGCAAAGACGCTGTCTTGAAACACTTGCAAGATGTAGAACGTCCTTGCGAGTTGGCTCTCGAAGGCTCACGCTGGTACGACCTTATCCGTTGGGGTATTGTAGCGCAAGCTTTGAAAGACCACGGGAAACCTAATTGCGCAAGCTTCGTGGCAGCAAAACATACAAAGTTACCTATTCCTCACGAGGAGTTCTTGATGAACCCTGACTGGAAACAGAATGAGGGATTCAGTAAATAATCGTTTTTACAATTCTTAAAATTCTGAAAGGGGAGGGTTCCCTCCCCTTTTTTATTACCTTAATTATTTTATATGAAAACCAGATCAATGCTTTTGAATGGAGCGGCACTGCTATGCCTTGCTACAGCATGCTCTCCGTCTTCGTCAGAATCGAACGAACCATTGCTCTCTCAACAATCAGACTTTTATAATCTTATAAATGTCAAGAATGTGCCTACTCAGCCGCGTAACCCTTATGTTATGCTTAATCTTTTTGCTGACTTGGGTTCATGGTCGGGATACGCACTTCCTGAAAACGAGAGCAGCGACTACGCCGGCGCATTTATCGGCCCTATGGCTATGACCGGACGCGGTTGGGTGTCGGCAACTATGGCTCAGCCTTTCATCCAAGTCAACGGAAACCCTTACGACTTGGCTCGTAACATACAGACCAGCAAATATCTGCCCGGACGTTTGGTGCAGGAATTCAGCGACGAACAACTTCAAGTTAAAACCGAACTCTGCTTTCTTTCTTCAAGAACAGTGTTGGTACATTCTTCAGTAGAAAACTGCAGCAATCAGCCTCTCACATTGTCTTGGACTTGGAAAGGTGGATCATTCCCCGAAACCGTAACTTGGAGCTTCGAAGACCATCAGGCTACAGCACTCCGTCTGAGAGATTCGGTACGTGTAGCTACTCGCTTCATTACTGCAGCAGATGTTACCCCAGTGGGCAAAGACAGTCTGCGTGTAAACGAAAAATCTGATTTCGTATTGCAACCTGGAGAATCGTACACATCAAACTATACTCAGACTTTGATGTTACGTAATGAAGATATGCAGGCAGAACTTGCTAAATGGCAAGCTCCCGATGCAGAACAATGCTTGAAGCAGAACGCTGAACGTTGGAACGGATGGCTCGCTTCATTGCTGAACGGAAAGAGTAAATATCTGAAAGATAATATGTATCGCCGCGTGATTGTTAAAGCTATGATGACGCTTAACAGTAACTGGCGTTCGGCTGCCGGTGATATCTTGCACGCAGGTAGCAACCCATCATATACTGGCTTCTTGGGCGGTATATGGTCATGGGACTCTTGGAAAATCGCTTCTGCCAACGCTCTGTATAATCCAGAAATGGCTAAGGACGAAATGCGTACTTTGTTCGACCACCAAGCTCCTAATGGCATGGTGCCCGACTTTATCGGATATAATCGTCGATATAACAACTGGCGTGATACAAAACCACCTGTAGCAGGATGGGGCGCAATGAACGTATACCGCGCATCTGGCGACAAGGAATTCTTGGCAGAAATGTATCCGAAGTTGATGAAGTTCCATCGCTGGTGGTATGCAGAACGCGACCACGATCATAACGGTATCTGCGAATACGGTTCTACCGACGGTACTCTTATAGCAGCTGCATGGGAAAGCGGTATGGATAATGGCGTACGTTTTGACGACGCTGTAATGCTTCAGAACGGCGAAAACGCTTGGTCAATGAATCAGGAAAACATCTGCTTGAACTCATTCCTCTATGCTGATAAGTTGGCTTTGGCTGAAATGGCAGAAATCCTCGGCAAGAAAGACGAAGCCGCACAGCTTAAGAAAGAAGCAGAAGTAGTAGCAGAACATGTACGTACTAAGATGTTCGATCCTGAAACCGGATTCTTCTATGACACACGTCTCGAAACAGGCGAGTTCATCAAGGTGATGGGAGCAGAATGCTGGTTGCCGCTTTGGGCTGGTATCGCTACTCAGGAACAAGCTAAGGCTGTTATGGAAAAGATGATGGATACTAACAAGTTCAATTCAACTCTTCCTCTTGGAACATTGGCTGTAGATCATCCGCGCTTGCGCCCGGTACGTGGATATTGGAGAGGTCCGGTATGGGTAGACCAAGTTTACTTCGGTATAACTGGTTTGCGTAAATACGGCTTCAACAAAGAAGCTGACTTCTTGACAGAGAAGTTTATCCGCAACGCTCAGGGTCTTACTACCGACGGTACTATCAACGAAAACTATAACCCGTTGACAGGTGAACAGCTTAATGCACCTAACTTCGGTTGGTCATCGGCTACTATTATAAAGATGCTTTTGGAGAATTAAACAACTTCAATTTCTAATACCTTAATAAAATAAACATGAATAATAAATTGAAATTTACGCTATTCGCATTGTGCGCTCCTTGGATGGCAATGTATGCTCAGTACAACGGAGAGCCTATGCAGAAACCGCAGGAGCAGGCTAAGCAGCAGCAACAGCAGGTGGTACAGCGTAACAAATATCCTCACTCTGATAACGACTGGGAAAACTTTAATGTACTTCATATCAACCGTCTTCCTTCGGCTGCTACATTCTTGGGTTATCCTACCCGCGAATTGGCTCGCGAAGATAACAAGGCTAAATCTCCTTGGTTCCTTTCACTGAACGGTACGACCAGCGTCCGATGGATTTCTGGAAAACAGGTTTCGACCTTTCTTCTTGGAATGATATCCCCGTTCCGTCTAACTGGGAAATGGAAGGATATGGATATCCATTCTACGTAGGTTCAGGTTACGGTATCAAGAAGAACCCACCGTTGATTGCAGTAGAAAACAGCCCTGTAGGTTCGTACAAACGTACCTTTACTATCCCTGCCGACTGGAAAGGAAAACAAATCGTGGTTTACTTCGGAAGCGTTGCCTCTTCATTCTATGTATGGGTTAACGGAAAGCAGGTAGGCTATTCGCAGGATTCTAAGACTCCGGCTGAATTCGATATCACTCCGTATGTAAAAGCTGGTGAAAACGAAATCTCTGTTCAGGTGTTCAAGTTTAGCGACGGTTACTATCTGGAAGACCAGGACTTCTGGCGTTTGGCAGGTATCCAACGCGACGTATATGTTTACGCTCGTCCGAAAGTACACGTACGCGACTTTGAAGTTGTTACCGACCTTGACCGCACTTATACCGATGCCGATTTCCATCTCTATGTAGAATTAGGAAAAGCCGACGGTGGCAAGATTAGCGGAGCTGAAGTAGAAGCCGAATTGCAGGATGCACAAGGCAAGACTGTATATAAAGAAACCAAACGTTGGAATCCTAAGGAAGATGTTCTGCATTTCATGCGTCACGTAGAAAAACCGCTTTTGTGGAGTGCCGAAATTCCTAACCTCTATAACTTGCAGATTGCTTTGCGCGTAGGCGGTAAGGTACAGCAGTACATCTCTCGCAAGATTGGTTTCCGCGAATGCGAAACTCGTCATGCACAGCTGTTGGTTAATGGTAAGCCTATCTATATTAAAGGTGTAAACCGTCACGAACACGACCCATATAAGGGACACGTTGTAGACGAAGCGTCTATGATACAGGATATCAAGTTGATGAAGGAACTTAACATTAACTGTGTACGTACTTCTCACTATCCTAACGACCCACGCTGGTATGAACTTTGCGACGAATACGGACTTTATGTAGTAGACGAAGCAAACATAGAAAGCCACGGTATGGGATATGATCCTAACAAGTGCTTGGCTAACCAGCCTGAATGGGAACCAGCATTTATCGACCGTACAGAACGTATGTTTGAGCGCGACAAGAACCATCCGTCTGTAATTATCTGGAGTTTGGGTAACGAAACCGGTGAAGGATGTAACTTTGCGGCTACTTACCGCTGGGTACACGCTCACGACCGTTCACAGCGCCCTGTTCATTCAGAAGACGGTATCAAGGGTCCTTACACTGATATCTTCTGCCCTATGTATAAGAAGATTGATGTGCTGATTAATCACACCCTCTATTTGCCTAATAAGCCGTTGATTCTTTGTGAATACGCTCACGCAATGGGTAACAGTATCGGTAACTTGCAAGATTACTGGGATGTAATAGAGAAGTATCCTTCTTTGCAGGGTGGACATATTTGGGACTGGGTTGACCAGGGATTCGCAACTAAGACTGCCGATGGCAAACCGTTCATGGCTTACGGTGGTGACTTGGCTCCTAAGGGCGTTCCTAGCTCGGCTAACTTCTGTATGAACGGTATCATTGCTGCCGATCGTACTCTCAAACCACACGCTCACGAAGTGAAACGCGTATACCAGAATATTGCATTCCGTCTGGCCGACTATCACGAAGGCTTGGTAGAATTGCAGAACAAGTATTTCTTCAAAGACTTGAAGGACTTCAACTTCTACTGGAAGTTGGAAGGCAACGGTGAAGAGTTGGCTAAGGGCCAGATTGAAAACGTTGCTTTGGCTCCACAACAAAAGGCGATATTCCGTACATCTTTCCCGAAGGTTACACCTGCTCCTGGAGTAGAATATTTCGTTCGCTTCTATGCTTGCTTGAAGAATGACGAAGGTTTGTTGAAAGTAAACACAGAATTGGCGGACGCTCAAGCTGAATTGCCATTCTATCAGCCGCTGCAGGCAGCTAAGCAAGCTGGCAAGGTAGATATGAAGCAAACAGCTGAAAGACTTTCTCTGTCGGCTAACGGCTCTGAAGTAGAATTTGATAAGGCAAACGGTGCTCTTTGCTCTTGGAAACAAGCAGGCAAGGAATGGATTAAGTCTCCGTTGCTTCCTAACTTCTGGCGTCCTGTTACTGATAACGATATGGGTAACGGCATGAACTACACTCTCCGTGCTTGGCGCGAAGCTGGTAAGAACGCTCGTCTTGAAGAGATGACTCACCACGCTTTGAACGAAGGCGGTTATGAAGTGGTTTCTACTTATCGCCTTGACAGTGTAGCTGGTTCTACATTCAAGATTACTTATCGTATGCAGTCTCGTGGTTGCCTCGATGTAGAATGCCTCTTCATCCCGGCTAACGATACATTGCCATTGATGCCTCGTATGGGTGTCAGCGTAGGTTTGGCACGCGAAGCTTCTCAGATGAGCTGGTTGGGACGCGGTCCTCACGAAAACTACTGCGACCGTAACACTTCGGCTTACGTAGGTCTTTACCACGGTGCCGTTAAAGATGAATGCTATCTTTACGACCGTCCTCAAGAAAATGGAAACAAGACAGACGTTCGTTGGATGTCATTGACCGATGCACAGGGTGCAGGTTTGATGGCTATCGGACAGCCGTTCCTCAGCACAAGCGCATGGCCTTATGATCCTGCATCTTTGGATGAACCGGGTCTCCGCAAGAGCCAGCGTCACCAGAGTGATGTTCGCGAATCAGACGTTATCACTTGGAACCTCGACCTTAAGCAAATGGGTGTAGGTGGTGATACCAGCTGGGGTGCATTCCCTCATCAGCAGTACTTGATTCCGGCAGAACGCCAGTCGTTCTCGTTCCGTCTCTGTCCTGCTCGTTCAGCAGATGGCGCAGCCGAAGGCAAGCAGTATCTGAACATGAAACCTTAATATAGGCTTTTGTACATTTTCTTATAGATTTACCCGGTCCGGTGCAGTAAGGCGATTAAGCCACTGCATCGGACCTTTTGTTGTTTTGTAT
>ERZ1026870.1396-NODE-1396-length-10396-cov-5.065081_pt1 | contig 10396 bp, 6 predicted proteins | sample MGYA00380165_ERZ1026870 | MGnify/ENA primary metagenome ERZ1026870 (study PRJEB33269, sample SAMEA4719801) | human gut metagenome | biome: human-associated habitat; feature: organic feature; material: feces | place: Cameroon | collected 2013-10 ...
GAGCGTAAATGCTCCATGTGCGTGTGCGCAGCTCCTGGTTGGTATCGCGCGGCGGCACTGCCACATCATCGCCCGCCGTCTGCGCCTCAGCACCTATCACGGCAAACGCTGTAAACAATACGCCTAGCACTATACGTGCCCATCTGCCACTGAATAGCGAAATGAGCGGTTTGGTTCGTCTTGTTTTCATAGTTTATAAATTTTATGTTTATATTATATTGTAATCGGGCGTGTTAAAACAAACTCTTTATCCACTGTAAGAACGATAGCTTACGTGGTTTAGGCTCGGTGGGCGGCTTGCCGTACATCGTTCTGCCCCTAATACAAGCGCCACGCCTATCCATCTCTACATTAATCATCTCGCGGATTGTATCGAGTAGCTCAGTGCGGTCTTCAAGAAACTGCTGAGCATCACCGGTCTTGCGTCGCTGTCCGTCATGCCTTATGTTATTATCTGTTTTCATCATAGCAATTAGGTTTTCTTGTTGTCTCAAAATTACCCATATACTTAATTCGCCTCTTGTGCTAATCGGACAGAAATATGTTCTAATCGGACATTTTGCATTGTGCGTAATTGTTCTAATCGGACATAAAAACAACATAACAACCTGATACACAATATAGAACCATGAACACAAAACGATAAACCGCCATACATCGACATAAAATAAAATTTGGTTTATGAATCACTGTTTTCATAGTCATTAGTACCTGATAAAACATCTTTCAAAAGCACGAAAAACGCTAACCTACGCATTTATTATTATAGCACGGCATCAATAAATTCCAGCAATAAGTAAGCTGATACGGATAATTTTAATTAAATTTGTCTACTCAAAGTCATAACAACCATGTGTGTAATAATACTTCTAATCCTAATCTGCACGGTAATACCAGTATGCGCATCAGCCGACAACTCATCGGAACAGGCCATAGACAACCATCCGTATTATCAATACAAGCAGTTATCGATAGAAGATGGAATACCCGCATCTATAACATCTCTACATAAAGACAGCTATGGCTCATTATGGATAGGCACTCCAACCGGACTGTTCCGCTACAACGGAGAGAGAATAAGGAGATACCACTTCCCCGCCCCGATGAGCAACGACCGACAATATGTCTTTTTTCAATCGGCCGACCAGCAAAACCGAATCTGGATATGCACTACCGAAGGCCTATGCCACTACGATATGAGAGAGGACTCGCTTAAAGTAATGAACAGAAACGGCAAGCCTCTGAAAACACGGTTCGTACTTCCGTATAACGACCGCCTGCTGATATCGGCCAAGGATACGCTTCTGGTTTACGACAGCAAAAGACTGAAAGAGGTAAACCACATAGTAATGCCGCACTGCCAACTTACGGCAGCCATAGTAATAGGAAAAGACTCTATACTAGTTACCGATAACGCCCAAAAGATACAGCTGGTAGACTTGAAGCAAGGCAAGGTGATTAAGTCGCCACTACCCGAAGACGAAAAAGCATTCTGCATGCTGCGCGACTCGCAAGGACGACTCTGGTTGTCGCACTACGGAAAGGGAGTGAAATGTTTCGACCAGAACTACCGTCTGCTACATGAATACAACTCTAAGAACTCGGCTATGTACAATGACGCCGTAATACAGATGGCTGAATGGGATAATACTATATGGTTCGCTTCGGACGGAGGAGGTTTACAGGTAATATGGCCAGAAACTAACCGTATGCAGGTATTTTCTAATCGCCTGTCGGACCAATTTCCGGCAAGCTCGATAGCGTGCCTTTGTCCGAGCAATGAAAACATCTGGGTAGGAACAGTTCACGAAGGAGTGCTTAACATAGAAAGCGGATTCATGACCACTTACATGAAAGCCGCCTGGAGAAAGGCTGCCGGACTATCTGCCAAGTGTACGCTTTGCCTATGGGAAGACACCGACGGACGTATCTGGATAGGTACAGACGGAGGAGGCGTAAACAGCTACGACCAGAAAACACAGAAATTTACACACTACCCAGCCACATTCAATGAAAAGATAGTTTCAATCTGTCCGCTATCGGAACAAGAGCTGCTAGTATCTTGCTATCAGAAAGGACTCTTCAGGTTCAACAAGAAGAGCGGAGCGCTAACACCTTTCGCTCTGCCAAACCCTACAGCCGAACAAGAAATGAAAGACGTAGGAGTACCCGTTAATCTGTGGACCACAAAAAACGGAGATATAGAAATGTCGGGAAAGGTAACATACAGATACTCGCCAGCAAGCCGACGACTTACGCGCCTACAGCCAAACTTCGAAACAAGATCGTCTTGGACTCCGATAGGAACATACAACGGATACAATGTACTCTTTGACCGCGCAAACATCTTCCTGCACAACCCGCAAACAGATGAATTCAAGAGCATTATACACATGGAAGCCCAACAGATGCTGGCAGCAGAGGTGAGTAAGGACGGCAAACTATGGGTATCTACAACCGAAGGAGTGGAGTGCCACGACCTTAACAAGGGATACATGGAACGCATATTATTGCCCAACAAGAATGACATCATAACATCTATTATAGTAGGCAACGACGGCACCGTATGGATGGGTTCAATGAGCGGCATATACGCATACAACCCACAATTGAAGCACTTCATGCTATATACGGAGATGGACGGAGTAATGCCAAACGACTTTCTGGCGAAGCCTACGTTATTGAGCGGCAACGGGAATGTGTACATGGGCGGCACAGGCGGACTGGTACGCATAAACACCGCGCAGGTACATACCAAAAAGATAGCGCACGTAAGCTTCCCGATAATAGAACTGCACCAAGGTGAGCAGACATCGTACTCCGAGCCGGGAGATGTAATTAAGTTGCCTTATAAATTCGCTCCGATACAGATACACCCGTTGCTACAAGGCGATAATATAATGCAGCCCAGAATGTACCGGTTTTTCATAAACGGAGTAGAGAACAATGTTACCGAGACGGAACACCCGCATTTTACAGTATACTCACTTGCACCGGGAAAGTATATGCTTACCGCACAGTGCACGCTGCCAAACGGCACGTGGTGCGAAGAACAGATACTGCTGAAGTTAGAAGTAAGCCCGCCATGGTGGAGACAAGGGTGGTTTACCACGCTGTGCTTGCTGTTTACGATAGCGGTAATAGCAGTTTGTTTCAAGCTGCATAGCTACTACATAAAGCGTAACCTTCAAGAAAAAGAGCGGCAGATTTATAAAGACAAGGTACGCGCGCTTATCAACATAAACCACGAGCTACGCACGCCGCTAACGCTTATATATACGCCTCTAAAGCAACTGGCGGACAGTAAATTATTACCTCAGGGCACCCGAGAAAACGTGTATAAGGCTTTTCAGCAGGCACGTAAGATGAAGACCATAGTAAATATGATACTTAACCTGCGAAAGATGGAAATGGGGAAAAATATTCTTCATTTATCGACCGCACATCCCAATGAATGGCTGAAAGACGTACTCGACAGTTTCAGAGATGAATTCTCACTGCGAGGCATCACGCTGCAGTTCATCCCATCGCCCGACGTGGATGAGTTACTTTTCGACCAGATACAATGCGAGATTATCATTCATAACTTACTAAGCAACGCCTATAAGTTCAGCCCAGAAAATACTACTGTAACTGTAACCACGGAGATAGAGAAAACAGAAGACGAAAAGTTTCTACGCATCGCCATAAAAGATGAGGGTGTAGGCCTGGATGAAGATGATATATCGAACTTGTTCACCCGATTCTATCAGGGAAGATACCAGAATCAGGGAGCAGGGATAGGACTATCGTACGCCAAGCAGCTGATTTATCTGCAAGGAGGACGCATTGGGGCGTACAATAATAATGAAGGTCCAGGAGCTACTTTCTTCTTTACGCTTCCATACAACCAAAAGGCGGAAAACATAGCGTCGGTGCCGCAAGCGTATATAAATGAAGCGCTCGACATTACCGGCGGCAACGAAACAAATACGCATCTGCCTACCATAGAGCATAGGTTCAACTCTGTGTTACTGGTAGATAGCGACCCTGATTTCTGTCTGTACATGGCCGAGAACTTACAGGTACTGTTCGACAACGTATACGAAGCGCACGACGGCATGGAGGTAATACCGCTACTCACCACGCACGTGCCGCAGCTTATTATAAGCGAGATAAAGTTGCCGCGCATGAACGGACTGGAGCTGTGTAAATATATAAAGGAGAAGCCGGAACTGAGTCATCTGCCTATAGTATTGATAACATCGTGCGTAGACGACTATAACGCTGAGCAGGCGTATAATGCCGGAGCGGAGGCGTTTACCACCAAACCGTTCGACATGAACTTGCTGTTGATCAAATTACAGAATATCATGTTGAATCATAATCTTATAAAGAACCGCTATGCACCGGCTGTACTGCAGATAGCGCCAAACAAGAGTAATGCGCAAGAGAAGAACGAGCAGTTCTTATTAAGCGTAACGCGCATAATAAACGAGCATCTGAACGATGTGGATATGGACGCTAACTTCATAGCCGCGGAAATGGGCATGAGCCGAAGCACGCTTTACAACAAGCTGAAGGATACTATGGATATCAGCTTGAATACTTATATACAGAAGTGCAGAATAGATTGTGCCTGCAAATTACTTGTGCAGACTTCGTTGTCTGTAATAGAGATTTCAGAAAGAACGGGCTTTAAGCACCCGCGTAACTTCAGTACGTTATTTAAGAATACCGTAGGGGTTACGCCTACGGTATTCAGAAAGAATAATAAATAAACTATATTAGTCTTTATATACGTTGCGTATCGGGTCATCGTATTGCTCTTGCAAACGCAACATTTCTTTTTTCAGGTCCTTGGTGATTTCTTCGGTACCCGGCTTACCGAAGATGTTATGCATCTCGGCAGGATCTTCTTGCAGGTCGTATAGTTCCCAGCAATCTATATCGTTATAGAAATGAATTAGTTTGTAGCGGTCTGTACGCACTCCGTAATGACGGCGTACTGCATGCTCGGCAGGATACTCATAGAAATGATAGTAGAGCGATTTACGCCAGTCGGCTGGATGTTCGCCTTTAAGCAACGGCAAGAATGATACTCCGTGCATATCCTTAGGTACTTCTACACCAGCTAAATCTAGGATGGTTGGTCCGTAGTCGATGTTCTGCACCATCTCGTCGATATCGCCTTTCTTACCTCCCGGCAAACGAACCAACAACGGTGTGCGGAATGACTCTTCGTACATAAAACGCTTATCAAACCATCCGTGTTCGCCCATATAGAAGCCTTGATCGGAAGTATAGACTATCATGGTATTATCAAGCAGATTATTCTCTTCGAGGTATTTAAGTACTCTACCTACGTTACGGTCTACCGAGTGTATTACACGCAAATAATCATGCATATACTGCTGATACTTCCATTCTGCCAACGCCTTACCGGTAAGCTTATCTTTCTTGAACTTAGCGATGATAGGATCATAATGCTTATCCCAAGCAGCTTTCTGTGCAGGGTTAAGGGCATTATACATACTGCGTCCTATAGGTTCAAGCTCCTTAGACGAATGAATCTGGTTTTCCTTATCTGCCAACTTCAAATCGTACACCAAATCCATATCCTTAATGATACTCATCTCCTGCTTAGAAGCCGGAATTCGTCCTTCGTACTTATCATAGAAGTTCTCCGGAAGAGGATAAGTAACATCGTTATACAAGTCGAGGTCGCAAGTATCGGGCATCCAAGTACGGTGCGGAGCCTTGTGGTGAATAAACAGACAGAAGGGTTTCTCCTTATCGCGGATGCTATCCATCCATTCTATAGCCAAATCTGTAACGATGTTAGTGGCGTAACCTTCGCGCTTTATCTTTTCGCCATTCTTAATGAATGTAGGATTATAATAGAGGCCCTGTCCTATCAGGATATCCCAATAATCGAATCCTGTAGGTTCTGAAACCAAATGCCACTTACCTATCATGGCTGTTTGGTAGCCATTAGCACGAAGCAGCTTAGGGAATGTCTGCTGATTGCCATCGAAAGTAGTAGTATTATCGGTAAAGCCGTTGGCGTGACTGTGCTTACCTGTCAGCATACAGGCACGGCTTGGTCCGCTGAGTGAATTAGCCACAAAACTATTCGTAAAACGAGCGCCTTCATTGGCGATACGGTCGATGTTAGGAGTCTCAATGAATCGCTGGTCGTATGCGCTGATGGTTTGATACGAATGGTCATCGCACATTATATATACGATATTCATGGGCTTCTTAGGCGCTTCATCACCTTTCTTCGTCTTACAAGACGACAATGCACCCAAAGCGACGGCTCCCGTCATAGCACACATAAGTGTGGAAGTAACTTTACTGTTCATATTTTAGATGTATTAGGTTAGTCTTAAAAAAACCGCAGCCGACGTACCATCAACGGTATGCCGACTGCCCAATTATCAACTCTCTCTTATATAATTTACCCGGATTACCAACCGGTACCTTTTGTCTACCTTAATAGCGACATACACTTTCAATCTTGTAGCTTTTCTTGTTGAAATGTCTTTCAGTATGCCTCTGGATTTATTTCTGATTGCAATATTAGCATTTAAGATACGCTTAAAACTCTTTATACGTACAATTGAAGTCTGAAATCGTATAAAATTCACCTCTTGGACAGTCTTTTGGTACATATTAGACTTTATCGGACGGTTTACGCACGTCGCTTCTGTTTTTTTTAGCCATAGCACACCTCTATTTACACCGTTACAGTTCCCCTTTATCCGGTTTTTTATCTATTTTTGCCCTGCGAAACAAAACCCGAAACTACGATGCGAAAATTAATATCATTACTCATCATTATATTATGTCCGCTACTTGCCGCCTACGGACAGCAAGCACCAAAGTACGAAATACGGGCATCGTGGATAACTACATTGGGAGGATTGGACTGGCCAACCAGGAAAGCTACCTCGAAAAGCGGCATAGAAGCGCAAAAGAAAGAGCTGTGCGATATACTTGACCGACTGAAAGCTGCCAATTTCAACACGGTGCTACTGCAGACTCGTGTGAGGGGCGACGTAATCTACCCATCGGCTATAGAAACTTTCACAGAATCATTGGCGGGGAAAGAAGGACGCTCGCCGGGATACGACCCTCTGCAATTCGCCATAAACGAATGCCATAAGCGAGGCATGGAGCTGCATGCGTGGATGGTGGCAATCCCCATAGGCAACAACCGGCAGATAAAGTTGCTCGAAAAGAACTCGGTAGTAAAAAAGCAACCGTCTATCTGCATACATTATAAAGACAGTTGGTATCTGGACCCCGGAAACCCTAAGACAGACAACTATCTGGCTAAATTAATAAACGAGGTGGTATCACGCTATGATGTGGACGGAATACATTTCGACTATATCCGCTATCCGGAAAGAGCAAAAGATTTCCCCGACCATGCGTCATACAGAAAGTACGGAAAGAAGAAAGACCTGAGCCAATGGCGCAGAGAGAATATGACACGCATAGTGCGCCGCTTATATACAGAGGTGAAACAACTTAAGCCGTGGGTAAAGGTGAGCAGTTCGCCTATCGGGAAATATAATGATACCGGAAGATACTCCTCATCGGGATGGAACGCTTATAAAGAGGTGTATCAAGATGCGCAATTATGGCTGAAGAACGGAATACACGACGCACTATTCCCGATGATGTATTTCCAAGGTAATAACTTCTACCCTTTCGCGCTCGACTGGCAAGAGAACAAATCGGGCAGATGGATTGTTCCTGGATTAGGGATTTATTTCCTTCACCCCAAAGAGCAAGACTGGAAACTGGACGAGATAGCCAGGCAGATTTATTTTCTGCGTAACATAAAAGCCGACGGAGAAGCTTACTTCAGGAATCGCTTTGTAATGGATAATACCAAGGGACTGCTGGACGAACTGCAAGAGCACTTCTACGCTAAACCAGCAGTGGTGCCGCCTATGACGTGGGCAGACAGCATAGCGCCAACAGTGCCTACCGATACCCGACTGAACATCTTAGACAAAGGAGTAAAAATAAGTTGGAAAGCATCGACCGACAATACGCCGAAAGGCGGAGTGTACTACCGCATCTACGCATCGAACACCTATCCGGTAGAGACCAACATGGCCGAAAACATAGTAGAGACTCGCATTGACGGAACAGAATACACATTCTGCCCTGCATCACCTTGGCAAGAAAAAATGTATTGGGCAATAACCGCCGTAGACCGCTGCGGTAACGAAAGTGAAGCCGTACAATTGGTATCTCCGTTCTGACAGACGAAGGAACAACCATTTTTTGACGATAATATAATGTATAAGTGCAAAATAAACTGTAATTTTGCGCATCATTGTTTAAAATATATACATCATGAGTAACCAACGATACATGCAGCGTGGCGTATCGGCTTCGAAAGAAGATGTACATAACGCCATTAAGAACATTGACAAGGGTATTTTTCCGCAAGCGTTCTGTAAAATCATCCCCGATATCTTGGGAGGAGATCCGGAGTATTGCAACATTATGCACGCCGACGGCGCCGGAACTAAATCGTCTTTAGCTTATTTATATTGGAAAGAAACCGGCGACTTGTCTGTTTGGAAAGGTATCGCACAAGATGCTTTGATCATGAACATCGACGACCTGCTATGTGTGGGTGCGGTAGATAATATACTTGTATCGTCTACTATAGGACGAAACAAGCTGTTGGTTCCGGGAGAAGTTATCTCGGCCATCATTAACGGTACCGATGAGTTGCTGGCAGAACTGCGCGAAATGGGCGTGGGAGTTTATGCAACCGGAGGCGAAACTGCCGACGTTGGCGACTTGGTACGTACTATCATTGTAGACAGCACAGTGACTTGCCGTATGAAACGTGCTGACGTAATTAACAACGCCAACATCCGTCCTGGTGACGTGATTGTAGGTTTGGCTTCTTACGGACAGGCTACTTACGAAAAGGAATACAACGGCGGTATGGGTAGCAACGGTTTGACCAGCGCTCGTCATGATGTATTCAGCAAATATCTGGCAGAAAAATATCCGGAAAGCTTTGACCACGCAGTTCCTTCTGACTTGGTTTACAGCGGTGGCTTGAAGTTGACCGACGAAGTAGAAGGTAGCCCAATAGACGCAGGTAAGTTGGTATTGTCACCGACTCGTACTTACGCTCCGGTAGTCAAAAAGTTGCTCGATGCACTTCGCCCACAAATTCACGGTATAGTACACTGCTCTGGCGGTGCTCAGACTAAGGTATTGCACTTTGTAGGCGATAACTGCCGTGTTATCAAAGACAACCTCTTCCCTGTTCCTCCTTTGTTCCGCACTATCAAAGAACAGAGCGGCACCGACTGGGACGAAATGTACAAGGTATTCAATATGGGTCATCGCCTGGAAGTTTACTTGTCACCGGAACATGCCGAAGAAGTTATCGCAATCTCTAAATCGTTCAACATCGACGCTCAGATTGTAGGACGCATTGAAGAAAGCGACCATAAAGAGCTTATCATCCGCAGCGAATTCGGAGAATTCACTTATTGATAACCATCGACTTAATTAATGGCAGACAACAATACATTATTAGAGAAACTTGAAGGGCTGGTAGCACGTTTTGAAGAAGTGTCTACGCTCATAACCGACCCGAATGTAATAGCCGACCAAAGACGTTACGTTAAGCTCACCAAGGAATATAAGGACCTTGGCGACATAATGAACGCACGGAAGCAGTACATACAGTGCATCGACGGACTGGAAGAAGCCAAGATGATGATGAACGAACCGGACCCGGAGATGAAGGAGTTGGCACGCAAGGAAGCCGCTGCCTACGAAGCAAAAATACCAGAACTGGAAGAGGAAATAAAACTGCTGCTTGTACCCGCTGACCCGCAAGATGACCGAAACGCTATCTTAGAGATACGTGGCGGAACCGGAGGTGACGAGGCTGCTATCTTTGCAGGCGACCTATTCCGTATGTATAGCAAATACTGCGAAACAAAGGGATGGAAGCTGGAGGTATCGAGTGCCAACGAAGGTGCAGCAGGAGGATTCAAAGAAATAATCTGCTCTGTAACCGGAGACAAGGTGTACGGTACACTGAAGTATGAATCGGGAGTACATCGCGTACAGCGAGTGCCAGCCACAGAAACCCAGGGACGTGTGCATACATCGGCAGCATCGGTAGCGGTACTGCCCGAAGCGGAACCTTTTGACGTGGAAATTAACGAAGGCGAAATTAAATGGGATACATTCCGAAGTGGTGGAGCCGGAGGACAGAACGTAAACAAGGTGGAATCGGGTGTACGACTTCGCTATAACTGGAAGAACCCTAACACCGGCGTAGTGGAGGAAATATTGATAGAGTGTACCGAAACGCGAGATCAACCTAAGAATAAGGAAAGGGCTTTATCGC
>ERZ1026870.1409-NODE-1409-length-10309-cov-5.897698_pt1 | contig 10309 bp, 8 predicted proteins | sample MGYA00380165_ERZ1026870 | MGnify/ENA primary metagenome ERZ1026870 (study PRJEB33269, sample SAMEA4719801) | human gut metagenome | biome: human-associated habitat; feature: organic feature; material: feces | place: Cameroon | collected 2013-10 ...
GAGCTCAAACCCGCATAGGACAAGGGTTTGCGCAGCTTTCACGTCTAAATCGATCTGCAGTCATTTCCTGCAAGTCATGCACCTCGAAAAGAGCGGGCGCATATTGAGAGCATTCGGCACGAACTTGAGACCTCCGGGCATCGTCCGAAATCAGGCACCTTGCTACCATGAATTCAGCGGTTGACCATAGTCCGCCATACCCTAGCCCCTCGGAGAATTCTCATGCAAAAGCGCCGTCTTTTCACTTCGGCCGCCCTTGCCGTCGCAGCACTCGGCTGCGGCGCAGTCTTGGTTCCTCATATTCTGCAGTCCGCCGAAGCAGCCTCTGCTAATACCCGACGCATTGCGGTCGTCTACTTCACGAAGTCAGGCAACACACAAAGCCTCGCCGAAGCCGTCCGAGCCATGACGGGCGCCGATCTTTATCGCATTGAAACAATCGAACCCTATCCCGACAGCTACGGCCCGGCCACCGAGGTGGTGAAGGACGAACTCGAGCGAAAAATCATACGCCCCATCAAGCCGCTCGCCGTCAACCTCGCTCTCTATGACGTCATCGTGCTCGCCACGCCAACCTGGTGGCACCACGTCGCCATGCCGTTGCAGACTTGGATCAAGTCAGTCGACCTTCCGGCAAACAGATCCTCACCGCCAACACGCACGGAGGCGGAGGTCTCATGGAAACGCGGCGGGACTTCGAGACGCTTCTTGCAGGCAAAAACCTCGGCACGCACCTCACCGTCTACGGAGGCGTGCGCCCTCAGGACAACCGCGTCCGCAGCTGGCTCATGGAAAACGGCTGCCTGCCATGATGGCGGCCAACCTTGTCGAGCGCCGGCTGCCTGCGTTGTACTCTGACGGGATGCCGGGTTTTGCAGGCGCTTTCCAACTAAACGAAATGTCAGTTTCCGGCGGCCTGCCGCCGCGGGCAACCCATGCGCGAGGCCTGAGCGCGGCTCGGCTCCCACGTCAAGTCTGAACGCCGCGGATGCGCCGGCGGTAGTTGGCGGGAGAGGTGCCGAACCAGCGCACGCAGGAGCGAGAGAAGTTGCTCGGATCGGCAAAGCCGATCGTGTAGGCGATCTCGGTGATGCTCATTTCGGAATGCGCCAGGGCATCATGGGCGAGCTGACGGCGGCGGCCGTCGAGGAGCTCGGCAAAGCTCACCTTCTCATCCTCGAGGCGGCGCTGCAGCGTGCGCGCTGACAGATTGAGCTTCTTGGCAACCGCGTCGATCTTGGCGCTCTCGCCCTGCTCGATCATGATCTGGATTTCCTCCTCGACGCGGGTCGTGAAGGAGCTCTGCCGCACGCGGTTGATGTAGGCGCGCACCACCTTTTCATTGGCCTCGCGCAGCATGGCGTTCGAACCCGCATAGGGCTCCATGACGTCGGCATAGGAAAACCGGATGGAGTCGGGCGCATCGCCCGTCGTATCCACCTCGCAGCCGAAGTGCGCGTTGAGACGCCGCCGATCCTCCTCCGAAAGCTTGGACATGCGAAGATGAACGGCGATGGGATGCACGACGTGCTGGGAGAGCGAATTGGCCTGCCGGAGCACGAAGGCGAGCACGGCAAGGCGCGCGGCGTGCTTGGCTTCGGACCCGTGCAGCGTGCCGATGGCAAGCGTCGTCCCGTGACGGTCATGCGCGAGCGACATTTCCATCGTGCTGGATATGACCTTGCAGTAGCGGGCGATGAGTTCAAGAACCTGCGCGAGCGAGTGGCTCGTCACGATGGCCAGCCCAAGACCGTGGAGCGTCGCCACCTGCATCTCCTGCCCGCACCGCATCCCGACCAGATCATCGCGCGTAGCGCTCACGAGGAGCTCCCAAAACCGCCGCACGTGCATGGCCGGGAAGCGCGCATCGGGCACCGAAAGCATCGCCGCATCGAGTCCCGCCTTCGCGAGCAGTTCCTCCGGATTGAGCCCGTAGCCGCGGGCCGTCTGGCAGATCGAGCGGATCCAGCTCGCGAGGATGCTGTCGCCGAGCGGAAGGCGCGAATCGCCCTCAAGATGATCGTAGAGTTTGTCCAAGGATTTCGTGTCCGGCATAGAGCCTCCCAGCAGGACATCAAGCGTAAACAATTAGCGGCACCTATTGTGCCACAAGCGTTGGCAATGCGTCTTTCCTTTTTGCAACTTCAAAAAAGGCCGGATCGACCTCCGTCGAACCGGCCTTTTCGTCCGGAGCCTGCGGGCGCCGGAGCACGGGTCCTCACAACCCGGCGGATCAGGCGTACTGCACGCCCTTTTCCGGGACCACGCGGGTGCCGGCCTTGCCTTCAAGGATCAGGTCGATTTCGTCAAGCGCGCCGATGACGGCGGTCTTGCCGGAACGTTCGACGAAGCGGCAGGCGGCCTCGACCTTCGGGCCCATGGAGCCCTTGGCAAAGCCGAAGGCGCGCATGGATTCCGGATCAGCCTGGGCGATGCGCTTCTGGGTGGGCTTGCCCCAGTCGATGTAGGCGCCGTTGACGTCGGTCGCGATGACGAAGAGGTCGGCATCGATCGACGAGGCGAGGAGCGAGGAAGCAAGGTCCTTGTCGATCACGGCTTCGGCGCCGACGAGGTTGCCTTTCTCGTCGAAGTAGGTCGGCACGCCGCCACCGCCGCAGCAGATGACGACGTGCCCGTTCTTCACAAGGGTCTTGAGCGGATCAAGGCCCCAGATGCGCTTGGGATCAGGACTCGGAACGACGCGGCGATACTTGTCGTTGTCGGGCGCGATGGTCCAGCCCATCTTCTCGGCGAGCTCTTCGGCCTCTTCCTTCGTGTAGACGGGGCCCACGGGCTTTGTCGGGTTCTTGAAGGCCGGATCTTCGGGATCAACCTGAGTCTGGGTGAGCACGGTGGCGACCGTGGCGGACTTCGGGATGAAGTTGACGAGTTCCTGCTGGATCAGGTAGCCGATCATGCCGACGGACTCTGCGCCGAGAACGTCGAGCGGGTACATCGGAACTTCCTTGTACGCATTGTTCTGAAGCGCGATGAGGCCGACCTGCGGGCCGTTGCCGTGCGTGATCACGAGTTCGTTGCCTTCATAGGCCTTGGCGATCTTTTCGCAAGCGATGCGCACGTTGGCCTGCTGGATGTCGCAGCGCATGGGTTCGCCGCGTTTCTGAAGGGCGTTGCCGCCGAGAGCGATGACTAGACGCATTTGAATGTCCTGCTGAAAATTTGAAGTGGTGGCTTTTGTTTGACGGTCTTTTCGTCCGGAAGACCCGATCCGAGCGGGACGCAGGCCTTCCGGGTTTGGACGAATCGGCCGGACGGGATCAGTTCACGCCGACGACGGCCGAGAGGAGCGCCATGCGAAGGGCAACGGAGAAGCCGATCGCGCGGAAGTAGAGCTGGTGCTCGGTGTTGTCGATGCCGAAGTCGAATTCGCCCGGATTGCGCGGCAGCGAGTGGTGAACGCCCACGGTCTTGCCGGTCTTCGCCTTGATGTTCTTGAGCATTTCGAGCGAGACGTAGTAGTTGGCCATCTTCTTTTCGAAGTCGGCGCGGTTCGGGTCGTCCTTCTTCACGGAGCAGCCCGGCAGATAAATGAGGTCGACGTTGCGGTCCATGTAGAGCTCTTCGTTCTGCTTCATCGAGAGGTCGAAGTGCTCCTCAAAGTTCGCGCCCATGGCCTGCAGCTTCTGGCGCACGATTTCGGGCGTGCGCAGTTCGCTCGTGCCCGTGTAGACGATCTTGGCGCCCATGGCGGCAAGCGCGAGCGCGAAGGACTGGCCGGAGCGGGCGCGGGAGAGGTCGGGCGTGGCGATCGCGACCGTCACGTTGGAGAGGTCGCCGAAGGCGCGCCAGCAGGTGTAGGAGTCAAGGAGACCCTGGGTCGGGTGCGTCACGTGGCCGTAGCCGCCCGAGATCACCGGAGAGCAGTGGCCTTCGATTTCCTTCAGGGCGCCGAGCGCTTCCTGGTCGTTCGGATGGCGCATCACGATCACGTCGGCGTATTCGGACGTCACGCGAAGGCTGTCGGCGAGCGATTCGTTCTTGGCGACGGACGAGTTGTGCGTCGGGTCGGCTTCCGTGATCACGCTGCCGCCCAGACGATGCATGGCGTTTTCATGCGAGCAGCGGGTGCGGGTGGACGGTTGGAAGAAGAGCGTGTAGAGAACCTTGCCCTTGAGCAGGTCGGTGCCCGTGCGCATGAAGGGCTCGAGCATTTCCGCGGCGCGGTAGAGGTTCAGGATTTCGTCGCGGGAGAAGTCGTCGAGGAACGTGATGTTGCGGCCGCGCATGTGCGTGGCGTCGAGGACTTCGCGGATGTCGCGGGCTTTGAAGGAGGCGTCGAGTGCCATGATGATGGTCCTTTGATTCAGGTGGTCGATCCGCTCCGGCCGAAGACCGGAGGCATAAGGCCGGGAGCCGGAGCGGGGTCGGTTGTCAACAAGAAGGCTTGGGCGTCAGATTTCGACGTCGCGGTTGCAGTCCTTCGAGTAGATGTAGGAGAACGGGCCGCGGCCGATGCCGTAGGCGGCCTGCACCGAGAAGGCGCCCATCCAGAGGAAGTCTTCCTTCTTCGTGAGGTACCAGTTGTCGTCGAGGAGGTAGGTGCCTTCGCCTTCATAGATGTAGGCGCCGTGTTCCTGAACGTGCGTTTCGCAGATGTTGTGGCTGGCACCCGGATCGAAGGAGAGGATGTGCATGTTCATGTCGAAGGCTTCGTCGAGCGGGAGGAAGTCCTTGACGTGCACGTTGGCCATTTCGTCGTAGTCGCGGAACGGCACTTCGTTGATGTTGCCGAAGACGGTCCAGGGCTTGAGTCCCTTCGGATGTTCGATGTAGGCCTGCTTGTAGAGAAGGATGCGGCCTTCCTGACCGTTGACGTTCTTGAAGCCGATGCCGACGCCGGCGGGCGCATAGGCGTAGCCGCCCTGCGTGAGCTTGCGGGTTTCTTCGCCGACCGTCACTTCGAGTTCGATGCCGCCGTCGAGAACGTAGAGGAAGGATTCCTCATGAGCGGCCGTAGCGTACGGGTAGTCCGTGTGGGCGTCGGGACCGAGCGTGCCGATGAGCTGCACAAAGCCCGCCCCCATCTTCGGCGTGCAAAGAATGGTCATCTTGGCGCCGACGATGCCGGGGATCGTGTTGATGACGCGGCCCTGCGGCGTGATGATCGCGAAGCTGTCGCGCTTGACGATAGAACGATTGGAAAGCAGATCCTGAGGATAACCGGGCATGGCATTTCTCCTTGAAATTCAGGTAGTTCGAATCCGGCTGCCGTTCATCGGCGCCGTTGATGACAATATAAATTCAGCAACCCCGCCTCTAGGCCCACGCCGCGACAACCTCTTGTCATTTCACGCCACAAGAGAAGGCCTGAAATTCACTTTGCCGAACCGGAAAAAGGAACGGCCGGGCGGTTCTCAAACCGTCCGGCCGCAAAGGTTTTTTTCGATGTCCGAAGGCTCAGCCCGCACGATCGCGCGCAATTGCCCAATAGGCGGCCGCAGCCGTCACGGAACCGATGAAGAAGGAGAAGTTGGAGATGCCCCAGCTGTCGGGCGACAAAATGGCGAGAATGCTGAGCACGGCCGCAGGGACGAGCGCGAACACCGCCTTCAGGTTGACGCCGCGCGTGTACCAGTAGGGGCCTTCCACGTCAAGGCTGAAGAGCGCGCAGACGTCGACCCGGCGGCGCTTGACGAGGTAGTAGTCGACGATCATGACGCCGTAGACCGGCCCGATGAAGCCCGCAAGGGTGTCGATCGTGTAGTGGATGACCTCGGGCGTGCTGAAGAGATTCCAGGGCAGGATGAGGATCGAGGCAATGGCCGCGATGAAGCCGCCTCGGCGCCAGGTGATGTACTTCGGGAAGACGTTCGAGATGTCGAACGAGGCCGAGACGAAGTTGGCGACGATGTTGACGCCCACCGTGGCGGTGAGGAGCGTGAAGCCCAGAAGCAGCGTCACCCATTTGTTGTCGAGGTGCCCCATCACCTGAATGGGATCGATGAGCATCTCGCCGAAGACGGCGGGCGTGCCGGAGATGGTGATGACGGCGATCGAGGAGAAGAACACGAAGTTGACGGGCAGCCCCCAGAAGTTGCCGCGGCGCATGTCGCGGATGCTCTTCGAGTAGCGCGAGAAGTCGCCGAAATTGAGCGTCGGTCCGGCAAAGTAGGACACGATGAGCGAGATCCCGACGACGATGTTCCAGGCGATCTGGCCCGACGAGAGCTCTTCGTCGGAGAGCGAGAACGAAATGTTCTCCCAGCCCGCCTCGACGATGATGTAGATCATCAGAACGACCATGACGACGTAGACGATCGGGCCCGCCCAGTCGATGAAGCGGCGGATGACGTCCATGCTGCAGAGAAAGAGCGCCGTCTGCAGGAGCCACATCGTCAGGAAGCAGATCCATCCGAGCACCGAGAGGCCGAGCACGTGGGTTTGCGCGAGCGACTGCGCGGACGGGATGAAGTAGAGCACGATGACGAGCATCGCCGCGCTCGCCAGATACGTCTGAATGCCGTACCAGACGATCGCGATGATCCCGCGGATGAGGGCCGGAATGTTGGAGCCGAGCACCCCGAAGGTCATGCGGCTCATGACGGGAAACGGCACCGCGCACTTCTGGCTCGGCACGCCGATCAGATTGGCGAGCACCTGAACGATCAGGATCCCGAGAATCAGGCTCACGAACACCTGCCAGCCCGCGAGCCCGAGCGAAAAGAGCGTGCCCGCAAAAACGTAGCCGCCCGCGCTGTGCACGTCCGACATCCAGAATGCAAAGATGTTGTACCAGTTCCAAGTCTGCTTCGTCGGCAGAAGATCCTCGTTGGCGAGGAAACTTCCCCTGCAGGCCTTTCTCACCGCTTCGATGTCTGTCATTCTTTTCTCCTTGCGGCACTTCATTTCCGCCGGTCCGCGAAAAGAGCCGTTGTACGAATGGTTGGGTATCAATGTAGGGAAAAGCGCCCTCGAGGTCATTGCCTCGCCGCGACAACTCATTGTCATTTCATGTCAAGCGTCGCAAAAGGACAGAAATCCGCCGTCAGGCCGTTGAGCGGCAAGGCTTGAGCGCGATTTTGCTGGCGTCAAAAGACAGGATTTCGGCCAAACGGGGTGCAAAACGAGACCCAGGAGGGGCTTTCCGAATTCATGTCAAAAAAAAGAGGACGCCCTCCTTCGTCCGTTGACGGGAAGGCGTCCCCCAAATGGCCGGCACCCGATGCCGGTGCCGGCCGGAGGAGCCGATGAGGTCTGCTCAATCAGCGGTCTTTCATGAAGTCGGTCATGAAAGCGGAATTCGGCGGCCGACGGCTTCGCCGACGATGCCGTCCTCGAGCGTGTAGACCGTCGCGCCGCGCACCATCGTGCGGGTGATGCGGCAGTCGATGCGGCGGCCCTCGTAGGCGCTGAACTTGTTCTTGTAGTAGAGCTTGTCGGCCGTGACCGTGTAGCTCTGCGAAGGATCGATCAGCACGAGGTCGGCGTCCATGCCGAGCGCGATTTCGCCCTTGCCTTCGAGACGGAAGCGCCTTGCCGCGCGCGTGGAGAGGGCCCGCGCGAGCACGACGGGGCTCACGTGGCGCTTGAGCACCGCCTCGTCGAACATGGCGTCGACGCAGTTCTGGCAGCCGCTGATCCCGCCCCAGGCGTCGAACGCATTGGGCGAGGACTTCAGGTCGATCGTGCAGGGAGAGTGGTCGGAGACGAGCATTTCGATCTCGTCGTTGGCGAGCATCTTCCAGAAGACTTCCTGGTGCCGCCGGTCGCGGATCGGCGGGGAGCACTTCGCCTTGGGGCCGATCGCGTCAAGCTCTTCCGTGCAGAGCAGGAGGTAGTGCGGGCAGGACTCGAAGCTCGCGTCCACGCCGCGCGCCTGAGCGCGCTTGATTTCCTCGACCACTTCGGCGCAGGTGCAGTGCGCGATGTGGATGCGGCAGCCCGCGGCTTCGGCAATGAGGAGCACGCGGTGCACGGCCTCGACCTCGGTGAAGATCGGGCGGGAGGCGACGTAGTCCGAGAGCTTGGTGAGGCCCGCCTCGCGGGCCGCCCTGCCGAGGCCGTCGGTGATGGCTGCGTTCTCGCAGTGCACGACCAGGAGACCGTCCTTTTGCGCAATGCGGCGGCAGCCTTCGTAGAGCTCGAAGTCGGTGACGTTCTTGAAGTCGCCGGGCTTGCCCGAGCCGCAGGTGGCGACGAAGGCCTTGAAGGCCGCGACGCCCGCGTCGGCGAGCGGCGCCAGATCGTCGAGATTCCACGGCACGAGGCCGCCCATCGGGGCATAGTCGGCCCAGCACTTTCCTTCGGCGCAGCGAAGCTTGAGCTCGAGCGTCTCGACGGTCGTCGTGGCGGGGATCGTGTTGAGCGGCATTTCCACGAAGGACGTGATGCCGCCCGCGGCCATGGCCTGCGTGCCGGTCTCGTAGCCTTCCCATTCGGTGCGGCCGGGTTCGCTCACGTGCATGTGCGCGTCGACCATGCCGGGCATCACGTACTGGCCGGAGGCGTCGATCGTCTCGCGTGCGTCGTCGGGATTGAGTCCGGTCGCGAGCGCGGCGATGCGGCCGTCGCGAATGCCGATGTCAAGCGTTTCCTCGCGGTCCGCGAGCACGACGCGGCCGTTCTTGATCAAAGTGTCGAACATGTTCTCGTCTTCCTTAGAAATTGAGGCCGAAGACCTGCTGCAGATAGAGTGCGCCGCAGGCGATCACGCCGATGATGAGCATGAGCGGAGTATAAAAGCGGAGCCACTTCGTGTACTCGACCTTCGCGATCACGAGGGTCGCGATGAAGAAGCCCGAGGTCGGGAAGAAGATGTCGGTGAGCTGGCCGCCCCAGGCGTTGGCGCTCACGATCGCCTGCTGCGAGACGTCGAGAAGAGAGCCGAGCGGCGAGAGAATCGGCATCGTCAGAATGGTGAGCGCCGTGGCGCCCGGGATCAGGGCGTTGAAGATCGCCTGCTCCCAGAACATGCCGATCGCGGAGAATGCGGGCGGAATGGTGGCCATCATGCTTTCGAGCCAGAAGACGATCGTGTCCGTGATCACGCCCTTGTCCATCACGACGGCGATGGCCGAGGCGACGCCGCACAGGAGCGCGCCCACCATCAGGTCGTGCATGCCGGCATTGATGTCGTTGCAGATCTGCTGCGCGGACTTGCCCGCCACGGCGGCGGCGATGATGCCGATCGCGAGGAAGATGCCGCCGATCGCCTCAAAGCCGAGGTTCATCGAGAGGATGAGATAGATGGCGATCGGGAACAGGATGAGGCAGGAGATGCCGGCGTAGATCTGGCGCTGCGTGAAGGTCATTTCCTCGACGGCGCCCGCGCCTTCTTCGGCGAGCTTCGCCTTCATTTCGATGTCGGTGTCGTACGTGAGGCTCTTCGTCGGATCCTTCTTGACGCGTGCGGCGTAGACCATGACGTAGAGGATCGAGACGACGATCACGATGGCGAGCACGACGGCGCGAAGGCCCGAGCCCGAGAACATCGTCACCTGGGCGATCTGCTGCCCCATGCCGACGGACCCCGGAATCGTGATGCCGAAGGTAAAGCCCATGCAGGGCGCAAGAAGCGCCACGGCGGTGGCCGTCATGCCGTCATAGCCGAGGCGGTAGAAAAGCGGCAGGAAGACGGGCAGATAGGCGAGCGACAGCTCGGGCACGCCGATGAAGGCTGCAAGGAGCGAGAGCACGAGCATCAGCACGGGCGCGACGAGGAATTCGGACGTGCCCACGGCCTTGGAGAGCTTCTGCACGCCGAGGTCGATGAGACCGGCGCGCTTGATGAGGCCCATGCAGGCGCCCACGAGGAAGGTGAGCACGATCACGCCCGCGGCGCGCTCGAAGCCGTAGGGAATGGCGCTCACGACGTCGAGCCATCCGGCCGGATGCTGCGGCACGGGCTTGTAGGTGCCGGCCACGACAAGGTTCTGCACGCCGTGCGCCGTCTCGACGACCTGGCGGTCGTACTGGCCGGCGGGCACGATGTAGGTGAGAAGCGCCATGAAGAGAATGAACGTGCCGAGCACGATGTAGATGTCAGGCATCTTGAAGCCCTTCTTCTTCGGGGCCTCCTGCTTCACGTCTTTGGGTTCGGTCATGATGAGTGTCCTTTGTTTGTCTGTCTGTTTTTGTCTGTCTGTTTTGGTTGGTTGCTCTTGGGAGCGCGGGGCCTTGCCCTGACTAATCCGGCCGGGCGGCGGAGGACCTGCCCGCGCGTCCGGCCGGTGCTCGGAGCGGTGCGCCGGTCAGTTCACGCCGACGACGGCGGAAAGAAGCGCCATGCGAAGCGCAACGGAGAAGCCGATCGCGCGGAAGTAGAGCTGGTGCTCGGTGTTGTCGATGC
>ERZ1026870.1411-NODE-1411-length-10305-cov-3.357171_pt1 | contig 10305 bp, 5 predicted proteins | sample MGYA00380165_ERZ1026870 | MGnify/ENA primary metagenome ERZ1026870 (study PRJEB33269, sample SAMEA4719801) | human gut metagenome | biome: human-associated habitat; feature: organic feature; material: feces | place: Cameroon | collected 2013-10 ...
GGGGTGATGCACGATGACAGAGCCGAAGTATCTGATTTGGAGTAACTACTCGTTAGATTACGAGGATTGGCGTGAGGATCTGGAGGCAGAGTATCCGGAACTTTCCGAACAGGAACGAGAGGAAAAGATGTATGAACGGAATGGCGAATATCTGGACGATGAACGCATGAACCTCGATATTCAGCTGGACAAGCCGATTCTGGTGATTGTTGATCTCGGCCTCTGGAATGGACGATACAGCGGTTACAAGGAAATCAAGAGCGGCAATATCAAGGACTGCCTGTTCTCGGAGTGCGACTATGTAACCTGGTATGTTGACAGGCTAGGCGATATGCGCTGTGATGCGGTTCACCATGATGGTACCAACCATTATCTCTATCGAACCTATAAGGACGGTGTCAGCGATGCGCAGATTGAGAATCTGAAAGAGAAAATTTATCGTGGCACCGCAACAAGGGCGGATATTACGCGCATAACCCGCCGGCTGGGCGATGAAATCGGCAAGGTCTATGGCTGGGATTTCCCGAAACAGAGCTTGTCAAGTGTGCAAAGAGATGCACGATGATGGAGGAAGGAGCGTATGGATAAGAACGCAGCACTGTGCGTGTATCTGAAGAAATATCATACCGGAAAAGAAAAAGCTGTTCCGAGCACAGAGCTGGAGCAGCTTTTTTCCTTGAACGGGCGTAACCTGCGCCGCAAGATCAATCGCTTGCGTCAGGATGGCGTTCCTATTTGCAGTGACCGGAGCGGATACTACTTCGCAGCAAATCAGGAAGAAGTGAATGCAACAGTCTTTCGTTTGACTGGACTGGTGACGTAAATATCCAATGCCCGGACAGGACTGCTGTATTCTTCGCTTTTGGGAGAGCTGCCGCTTCCCATTGAGGTGACAATTCAGATTGATGATGGAGGAGGTGAACAAGATGCCGAGCAAGTATCAGGTGATTACAGAGATGGAGTCAGAACATCTGCGGACTCTGACAGTAGATACAAACCACTACATGGACTTCTTGACCACTGCGGCCAATAATTTCAAATATTCGTTTCAGGAGCAGCTGCTGATTTTTGCACAGAAGCCTGATGCGACAGCCTGCGCCGAAGTCAGCTGGTGGAATAAGCATGGTCGCTGGGTCAACCGCAATACCAAAGGCATTGCGCTGCTGGTCGATACGGATGCACCGTATAAGCTGCGTCATGTGTTTGATGTATCCGACACCAACAGCAGAGCGGGCAAAGAAGTTCCCATCTGGAAGATGGAACAGAGATTCGTTGAGCCTGTCAAAAAGGTTTTGGCAGAACGATATGAGGTTGATGCCCATGAGTCACTGGAGGATTGCCTGCTCAATGTGGCGGTCACATTCGTTAATGATAATTATCAGGATTATCTGGCAGAGCTGATGGAGGCAAAAGCGGGCAGCCTGCTGGAAAAGCTGGACGAGGACAATACACGCCTACAAATGCTGACCGCACTCAGTTACAGTGTCGGCTATATGCTGCATATCCGCTGTGGACTTCCGGGCAGAGCATATTTCGGAAATTCTCTGGACAAGGTCTGCAATTTTAATACGCCAGAGGATATCTCTATTCTGGGAGCAGCAGTCAGTGATATGTCTGAGGTTCTGCTCCGCGAAATCGCAGTATTAGTGCAGGATTTGCAGCGAGAAGAAAGAAATCAGAATCGCACATTTGAGGTTCCGGCGGACAGCCGGTATGATGTGAACAGAACAGCAACAACAGAAGGGAGCGCTGAATATGGAAGTGACCTACCACAAGGAGGGCGAGTATTACCTGCCGGATCTGATCGTGCCGGAGACACCGAAGGTTGGGAGGTATGGAATGCTGCGGCGGAGATTCCTTCGGGAGAACCGGAACGGCACGTACACAGCGATGCTGCTGACCGGCAAGCTGAATCAGCATCTGGAGGAGATCGACCGTCAGGCGAACGAGATGATGGAAACGCTGACCGCGCAGATGGCGAAGCAGGAGGGCGTGAACGAGAGCCTGAAAGCGGAGAACCAGATGAAGTGGGTCGGGCTGATGAACAACATCCAGGCAGTAGCGGAGGAAATCGTGCTGAAGGAACTGGTGTACCGGTAACGCGAGATATTGGCGCTGCCACGATGCGGGCCGTTGGCTCGACCGGATTGGAGGTCTTTCACGATGAGTGGTACAAGGACTCCAAGGCGCCGTATTTCCACTCCGATGAGGAAAAGAATGAGCTGCTGCGCACCGGTGACGCGCTGAAAGACCATCGGACAGAAATTGCTTCATTTTTTGCTGACCATGAGGACAAGAATGAACGTGCAGATTTTATCAAAACGTTCTTTGATAACACGTTCACCGAAATGATACTGAGCAACGGTCAGCGGGCAGGCTACCGAGCCTATGATAGGGTACTTATGATGTGGCGAGGCTCGGCAAGCGACCCGGAGCAGAGAGTGATTATGAAGTGGAGCACGGTTGCCGACCATATTAATGGAATGATCGTGCTGCATGAGTGGCTTTCACCGTATGAAGCAGTTTTGCCCAGCGTAAATGAACAGCTTTCTCTAATTGGCGAAGCCGAGTCCCCAAAAGACTCGGCTTTTGTTATGCCGCAAGAGGCGATTGATTATGTACTCAGCAGTGGCAGCGGATTTGAAGATGGTAAACGGCGCATCTATCAGCAGTTTCTTAAGCAGGAAGGAACGGAAGCGAATGTTCAGTTTCTGCGGCGAGAGTACGGAGTCGGTGGCCATTCTGATGCCATTCCCGGTACAGACTACTGGCTGGAGTATGATGCAAAGGGGCTTCACCTCAGCAAACTGCATGATGACGGCAGCAAGGCAGTTAATCTGTCCTGGAATGTTGTTGAGAAGCGCATTGGTGAATTGATTGCACTGGGACGGTATCTGAGCAAGGCAGAAATTGAGCGAATCAGTGCGGAACAGTCTTCACCGAAAGCGGATCAATCGACTGCTGCCTCGGCAAACGAAGAAGAACCGGTGCAGCGGCACTACTCACTTGGCGATAAGGTTTATCTGGGCGTTAAAGAATATGAGATTCTTGCAATCGACGATCATATGGTTCGGTTGTATGATTCGGAGTATCCGCTATTCAACGAAGAACTGAGCCGCAGTGACTTTGATCGGCGTATTGCAGAAAATCCGCTGAATGACCAGCCGAAAGGAAACAGTGGCGAGCAGGCAGCCGGTGTAAAACCGCAGGCAATTGGCCGATTGGACTATCTGGACTCGAATGGACATGTCGGAGAGCAGGTGGAATATGATGACGAAATCCAGCTTGTCGAGCAAGTCAAAGAGGATGCAGATACAGGTGCACCGTTTACCATTACCTTGTATCGTGACCAGAAAGGCACTACCATTCCACAGGATTTCCTTGCAGACCTTGGAACACAGCCAAAGGACTTTGCCGTCGTGGACTACGCAGAGGGACACAGAGAATATCTGCTGAACGAAAGCATACGCATGATCAACCTGTACGCACTGGAGTGTTTCAAGGAGGACGCGGATTTCAACGATTTGACCGCAGTGCCGCTGGTTTACACCACCTCGGGTGATGGCGAGCACAGTATTCAGGTGGATGCTGACCTTGAGCACTGCCGTATGCTTTATGCAGTGGATGATAAAGAGGTTGCCCTAATTCAGTATGCAGATTTAGATGACATGAATGAGTTCCTCGTGAATATGACATTTGATGAACTCGTTGCCTTTGCAGAACACGAATATGCCGCCCAGCATAAAGAGCCTGAACAGATGCAGGAACCTCAGCTTACACCGCCGACTGTAAGAAAAAAAGACAAGGCAGCACCGTTGACACTGCTGCCGGATATACCGGATGCAGAACGCTCAGAGTACCACATTTCTGATGATTTGCTGGGTGTCGGAACGCCGAGCGAGCGGTACGCACGAAACATTCGTGCGATTACCACACTGAAAAAGGTGGAGGATGAGAATCGCTTGGCAACACCGGAAGAACAGTCGGTGCTTGCTCAATATGTCGGCTGGGGCGGTTTAGCAGATTGCTTTGATGAGCGCAACAGTCACTATGCCGAACTAAAAGCGCTGCTTTCTGATGAGGAGTACGGAGCTGCGCGGGAATCGACGTTGACAGCGTTCTACACGCCTCCTGTTGTAATTCGGTCAATTTATCAGGTTTTGAAACGGCTTGGATTCCAGCGTGGTAATATTCTGGAGCCGTCCTGCGGTGTTGGCAATTTCATCGGTATGCGTCCGGATAATCTGGCCGACTCGAAAATCTATGGTGTGGAGCTGGATAGCATCAGCGGACGAATCGCGCAGCAGCTTTATCAGAAATCTTCTATCGCTGTTCGCGGGTTTGAGAAAACAGATCTGCCGGACAGCTTTTTTGACGCCGCTATTGGCAATGTGCCGTTTGGCTCTTTTAAGATTGTGGACAAGCGGTATGACAAGTATAACTTCTTGATCCACGACTATTTCTTTGCCCGCACCATGGATAAGGTGCGGCCCGGCGGTATTATCGCCTTTATAACCAGTAAAGGCACGATGGATAAGGAAAATCCGTCTGTACGCAAATATCTGGCGCAGCGAGCGGAGCTGCTCGGAGCAATTCGCCTGCCCAATAATACGTTCAAGGATGCAGCGGGAACAGAAGTCACCGCAGATATTCTCATTTTGCAGAAGCGTGACCGCATGGTCGATCAGCTGCCGGCATGGGTCAACCTTGGCATTGATGTAAATGGTTTGCCCATGAATCAGTATTTTGTAGATAATCCGAGTATGGTGCTTGGAACCATGCAGGAAGTGAGCGGTCCTTATGGTCCGGAAACGGCCTGTCTGCCGATTGACGGCAGCAGTCTGGAAGAACTGTTGACGGATGCAATTCAAAATATCAACGGGTCTGTGATGGAATACGAAGTTGATGACCCGGAAAGCGAGGAAGAAGATCGATCTATCCCGGCTGACCCATCCGTACGCAACTTCAGCTTTACCGTTGTGGACGGTGAAGTCTATTATCGGGAAAACAGCATCATGCACCCGGTCGATTTGTCTGTAACCGGCGTAAACCGGGTCAAAGGCTTAATTGCAATCCGCGAGTGTGTCCGTAAGCTGATCGAATATCAGACAGAAGATTACCCGGATATAATGATTCAGCAGGAACAGGCTAACTTGAATACCCTGTACGATGCGTTTGAGAAAAAGTATAAGCGCATCAATACCAGAGCAAACAAATCAGTTTTTGGAGATGATAGTTCCTTCTGCCTGCTTTCTTCACTGGAAGTTCTGGATGATGAGGGAAACTTCGTGCGTAAGGCAGATATGTTCAGCAAGCGCACAATCCGGCAGCATACCGAAATTACCAGCGTTGATACCGCATCGGAAGCTCTGGCGGTTTCCATGGGCGAAAAGGCAAAGGTCGATATGCCGTATATGATGCAGTTGACCGGGAAAACGGAAGAAGAAATCTTTGCAAACCTCAGCGGCGTTATTTTTCAGAATCCGCTTTATGAGGAGAACGGCAGTCAGGCGAAATACCTTACCGCAGATGAGTACCTTTCGGGCAATGTGCGTGAAAAACTGGCAGAGGCTCGAAGATCGGCTGAAAGCGATCCAGTATTCGCAGCGAATGTGACGGCTTTGGAAGAAGTTCAGCCGATGGACCTGACTGCAAGCGAGATTTCGGTTCGTCTTGGTGCAACATGGCTTCCGGAAGATGTGGTGCAGAAATTCATGTATGAGTTGCTGGATACCCCGTATTACGCGCAGTGGAAGGTGAAAGTGCATTATTCCCGCTACACCGACGGGTGGAATGTAGAGGGTAAGTCTTATGACCGCAGCAACATCAACGCGACCAGCACCTATGGCACAGACCGTGTGAATGCCTATAAAATCATTGAGGAAACGCTGAATCTGCGTGATGTGCGGGTATTTGATTATATCGAGGACGAAACCGGCAAACGAGTACCGATCCTGAATAAGAAAGAAACAGCAATTGCTCAGGGTAAGCAAGAATTGATTAAGCAAGCATTTCAGGATTGGATTTGGAAAGACCAGCCGAGAAGAGAGCGACTGTGCAAGCTCTACAATGAGCAGTTCAATGCACTGCGCCCGCGCGAGTACGATGGCAGTCACCTGAACTTTGTTGGTATGAACCCTGAGATCCAGCTGCGGCAGCACCAGCTAAACGCAGTTGCGCACATTCTTTACGGAGGCAATACGCTGCTCGCACACGTTGTGGGGGCAGGAAAGACTTTCGAAATTGTTGCCGCAGCACAAGAGAGCAAACGGCTTGGACTGTGCCGAAAATCGCTGATTGTCGTGCCGAATCACCTGACAGAGCAGTGGGCGGCAGAGTATTTGCAGCTGTATCCTTCTGCCAACATTCTGGTTGCAACAAAGAAGGACTTTGAAAAAAAGAACCGCAAACGCTTCTGCGGCAGAATTGCAACCGGCGATTTTGATGCCGTTATTATCGGCCACAGCCAGTTTGAAAAGATTCCAATGTCCGTTGAGCGGCAGCGTTATATTCTGGAGCAGCAGTACAATGAAATTATGGACGGTATCCGTGAACTGAAAGCACAGAACGGAGATCGTTTTTCGGTCAAGCAGCTGGAACGCTCCAAGAAAACGGTACAGGCAAAGCTGGAGAAGCTGAACGACCAGAGCCGAAAAGATGACCTTGTTACCTTTGAGGAACTGGGTATTGATCGACTATTTGTGGACGAGGCACATTATTATAAAAACCTCGCCGCATTTTCTAAGATGCGGAATGTGGGCGGTATCAGTCAGACGGAGGCCCTGAAATCCAGTGACCTGTATATGAAAATTCGCTATCTGGACGAGATCACAGGTGGCAGAGGAACAGTGTTTGCGACGGGTACTCCAATCAGCAACAGCATGGTGGAGTTGTACACGATGCAGAAGTATCTTCAGTATGGAACGCTGAAAGAGAATAATCTGCTGCATTTTGATGCCTGGGCAAGTACTTTTGGCGAAACTGTTACCGCCATTGAACTGGCACCGGAGGGAACCGGGTATCGGGCGAAGACACGATTTGCCCGGTTTTATAATTTGCCGGAGCTGATGTCACTGTTTAAGCAGACAGCAGATATTCAAACAGCGGATATGCTCAAGCTGCCGGTCCCCAAAGCAAATTATCACAATGTTGTGCTGAAACCATCGGCCTATCAGGTGGAAATGGTGAAGGATCTTTCGGAACGTGCCGAGCGTGTGCGTAATCGTATGGTTGATTCCAGTGTAGACAATATGCTGCTTATCACAAACGATGGCCGCAAGCTGGCACTGGATCAGCGGCTGATGAATTCCATGCTGCCGGACGATGAAAACGGTAAAGTCAGTTCCTGTGCAAAGAATGTCTTTGAAATCTGGCAGAGGACTGCGGAACAGAAATCAACGCAAATGGTTTTCTGCGACCTGTCAACGCCGCATAACGATGGCAATTTCAATATCTATGATGGCATTCGGGATAAGCTGCTGGATATGGGTATCCCTAAAGATCAGATTTCCTATATTCATAACGCAGCCAGCGAATCACAGAAAAAGGAACTGTTCGGCAAAGTCCGCAATGGTGAAATCCGAGTGCTGATCGGCTCAACGCAGAAAATGGGTGCCGGTACGAATGTCCAGAAAAAGCTCATCGCCCTGCACCATGTCGATTGCCCATGGCGACCGTCCGATTTGCAGCAGCGTGAGGGCCGCATTATCCGTCAGGGCAATGAGAACCCGGAAGTTGAGATTTACACCTATGTAACAGAGAATACTTTCGACAGCTACCTCTATCAGATGGTTGAGGGAAAGCAAAAGTTCATTGGTCAGGTCATGACTTCCAAAGCACCGGCCCGGTCGGCGGAGGATATTGATGAAACGGCACTGTCTTATGCCGAAGTGAAAGCACTCTGCACCGGTAATCCGTATATCAAGGAAAAGATGGATCTGGACATTGCAGTTCAACGGCTGAAAATGCTGAAAGCAAGCCATTTGAGCCAGAGATATGCACTGGAGGATAAGATCGCAAAAGCGTTTCCAGATCAGATTGCGGCGCTGGAACAGAAAATCAGCGGATACAAGAGTGATATTGAATTGCGAGAGGCACAGACAATGCCAAATGAAGACGGTTTTTCTTCAATGGAGGTCGAGGGAACCGCCTATATCGAAAAGAAAGCTGCGGGCAGCGCATTGCTGGCAGCGGCGCATAATATGATAAGCCCTGATGCGATTCCAATCGGAATGTATCGGGGCTTTGCCATGGTCCTCTCGTTTGACACCTTTGCAAAGGAGTATCGACTGAATCTGAAAGGCCAGCTCAGTCATCCGATTTCTCTTGGTACAGATCTGTTTGGCAATATCCAGCGCATTGATAATATGCTTGCCGGATTGGAAAGCGATCTCCAGCAGTGCGAGGCACAGCTGGATAATGCGAGGGTTCAGCTGTCCAATGCCAAGGCGGCAGTGGACAAGCCGTTCCCGCAGGAAGATGAACTGAAAACCAAGCTGGCACGACTGGACGAACTGAATATCCTGCTCAATCTAGATAAGCGGGAGAACGAAATTGTGGACGGCGAGCCTGATGAGAGCGAACCGAAAGAAAAGAAACGCGATATGGAACGATAAGGAGAAGATGATAATTTGACAACAGCAATGAGTCTTGGCCTGCTGTTTATCGCTAAGATGGCAGACAACGCCTTGAGCACCGTAAAAACGATTATGATTCAGAGAAACCGGAGTCTGCTGGCAGGCGTAGCAATTGCGCTTTCCAGCTTTCTTTATTTCTGGATTACACGCAGTGTGGTGTTGGCAGACAGCCTGCTGACAACGCTGACGGTAGCGGTAGCCAGTGGTGTTGGCTGCTTTTTGGTCAGCGGCATCAATAACAAGCTGTCCAAGGATCGCACCTATGTCAATGTGGTGATGTCTGATGATATGGCAGCGATGCAGGACTTTCGTGATTATCTTGCTAAGCATCATATTACAAACGTTGCTTCGGACAGTTATACGCTGGACTGGAATCGCAAGACACTAACGGTAACGGCATATGCAGAAACCAAAGAGCAGAGCCGAATCATCAATTCATATATGAAAAACTCGGATACCAAATATAAACGGGTGATTCACAAAGCCTGAATGAACTTGCGTAGGGGAATCTCCTCCCCTACCCTACATAGCTGCTTTCGTGTCAGCTGTGAATTGAAATTAGGAAGGTGATGGTAATGAACAACGAGAAACTGAATACTGCGCTCTATCAGAAGATGGAGCGTGAGCAGGACAAATATCGCAAGTGGCTCGTTCAGTGTCCGCCAGAGGAAATTCTTTCCCATGCTTATGAGTATGTTGTGCGCGAGGATATTCTGATGTCTATGGAAGAATTGAATCTGCCGGACGATCAGGCGACGGCCGAGTCGTGTGCAGAGCGGAAAGCGGCAAAGGACCGGAACCGGGAGGCGAGGTAATGTCGGTTGTATCAAAAGAAGAAATCGCCAATGCCAGAGAGATGGATCTGCTGTCATACCTCAGAGCGAATGAACCGGACGAGCTGGTGCGATTTTCGGGTGAAACGTACTGCACCAGAACGCATGATTCGCTGAAAATCAGTAACGGAAAGTGGTATTGGTTTTCGCAGAATATCGGTGGTCGGTCGGCGCTGGATTATCTGGTTAAGGTGAAGGAGATGTCGTTCCCGGAGGCAGTGAAAATGCTCAACGGGCAGGCTGTTCAGCCGATATGCTACGAGAAACCGCCGCCTGCCCCGAGAAAGCTGCTTTTGCCGTCATTGGACACCAATACAAGCAAAACAGAGGCGTATCTAAAGAGCCGAGGAATCCATCCGCAAATCATAGCATATTGCATTCAACACGGATTGCTGTTTCAGTCAGAGAACGCCAATGATGTTATTTTTGTCGGATACGATACCAAAGGAACCCGGCGTTATGCGGCGCTGCGCTCCATGACTACGGATTACAAGGGCGAGGCAACCGGCAGTGATAAGCACTTTTCCTTTGCACTGGTTGCGGATGACAGACCAGTTAGAGAGGTTCATGTCTTTGAGGCCGCGATTGATGCCATGAGCTATGCCTCGCTGAAAATCATGTATCACAAAGACTGGAGAAAAATCGCGTATCTGTCGCTGGCAGGCGTGTTTGCGAGCAAACGGGCGAATGTAGTGCCGGTGGCGCTGGAGCAGTTTCTGAAAGACCACCCGCAGATTACGAAGGTGGTTCTGCATCTGGATAATGACCGGGTGGGTCGGCAAGCGGCGGAAAGTATTATGGGCGGCTTAGATAAGAAGTATACGGTCCTGAACCGC
>ERZ1026870.1412-NODE-1412-length-10300-cov-38.132650_pt1 | contig 10300 bp, 9 predicted proteins | sample MGYA00380165_ERZ1026870 | MGnify/ENA primary metagenome ERZ1026870 (study PRJEB33269, sample SAMEA4719801) | human gut metagenome | biome: human-associated habitat; feature: organic feature; material: feces | place: Cameroon | collected 2013-10 ...
AGGGGGTCGTTGGTTCAAGTCCATCTTGAAGCGCCATTTAAAAAGCCTCGCAAGTGAAAACTTGCGAGGCTTTTTCTATTTGTATCTTCTGAATCTCCACCACATCATCACGCCCGCCGATGTCAGTCCGAACGGGAATGCCATCCACACGCCCATCAGTCCGTAGCCCAACACGAAGCCGCAGAGGTAGCCCACGGGTAGCGAGATGACGAAGAAGGCGATGAACGCAATGAGCATCAGTGGCTTCACATCGGCGATGCCGCGCAGCGCGTTGGCGTAGTTGATCTGCATACCGTCGCCAAACTGATAGATGAAGAACGGCAGGAGCAGCGTAAGCACAGTCGACGACACCTCCGTGCTGTCGGTGAACCACGCACCTATGTGGTTGCGCAGCAGGAAGATGGTGCCGCCAAGCACCACCTCGAGCATCACCATCAGGTGCAGACCCGCTGTCACCGTGTGGCGCACGTTCTGCACGTCGCGCTGTCCGTGGAAGTAGCTTGTGCGCACAGCCACCGCAGCCCCAAGTCCGTAGTAGACCATGAACGTGAACTGCGAGATGGTTGTCATCACCTGGTGCGATGCCAAGGCAATGGTGCCGAGCCAGCCCACCATGATGATGGAGAGCGAGAACGATGCCGTCTCCATACCCATCTCCAGCGCAATCGGGGTGCCTAACGAGTTGAGGCGGCGCAGCAGCGGACGCGACCAACCGAGCTTGAAGAAACCCTCGCGGTACGCAGCAAAACGACGTGAGCGCATGAAGACAACGACGAATATCACCACCATGATGATACGCGAGAGCAGTGTCGACACGCCTGCACCCACAACGCCCATCTCCGGTGCGCCCATCTTGCCATATATAAAGATGTAGTTGCCGAGGATGTTCAGCAGGTTGCCCGAGAGCAAAATCCACATCGATGTGCGCGTCAGCGTGATGCTATCGGTGAACTGCTTGAAGGCGTTGAACAGCATCACGAACGGCAGCGACGCGAACAGCACCATGTAGTAGGGGCGCATATAGCCCAAGAGTTCTACGGGCTGTCCGAGATTGCCGAGGTTGAAGTAGAGCACCAAGAGTACCGTCATCATAGCCACCGCTGCCAGCGTGTTGGTAAGCAGTGAGCAGCGCAATGCCTGACCCGCTTCAGCCTGCTCGCCACGACCGAACAGAGCACCCACCACTGGCGTCAGTCCGTAGGAAAAACCTGTGCCCGTGATGATGGCAAGGTTGATGATGTTGTTCACGAACGATGCCGCACCAAGCTCCGTAGTGCTGTGGTGTCCCACCATCATTGTGTCCGCAAAGCTAAGGACAATCATGCCCATCTGACCAATCATAATGGGTATGCCGATGGAGAGCAGTGTGCGGTAGTGCTGGCTCATGCTTATAGTGCTGTTACCAGAATTTGTTCTGCTCTTCGTTATATTCATATCCTATTGCTGCAAGTTGACTGATTATCTGTTGTTTTTCCACGTTTAGGTCGTCGCATAAAGCGTCTAAAGAGGGGTAAGTGTCGCGCAAGTGCGTGTTGATGACGCTCAGCAGCATCATCGGATCTTTGGGTAGTCCAAGCATAGTGTCTCTGATTAATTATTCGTTACCTGATAAAATTCGAACTGCAAAGTTACTCATTCTTTTACAAACAAATGGTGTTAATGGGTTTTGTTGTTGTCAAAAGGTTCAAGAAATTACCATTTTTTAAGGCGCATTGTTAAAAAAGCAAGTATTTTCTTGCGCTTGTCGCTTTTTTTACCGAACTTTGTGCCGACTATAGCCCTCTTGAATTCAGTTAGATATGGGCTTAGTAGTAATAAACAAAAACGAATATTAATGGTAAAACCATTCTCACTTATCGCTATCGTGGCGTTCGCCACAACGCTCACATCATGCTTTAAGGACGAAGCACCCAACAACGAGTGCGATATCGTTGAAGCACGCATCCAGGTAGAGAACCCCGACGAGGTGTTCTTTCAGCAGTCAAACGCCGAACTATTGGGCATCGAGTCGACAAAGACCGACCTTATCTTCCCCGACCTGCGCCCAAACAGTGATGTTACCGCACTGCCGGTCTACTTCAAGACAACCCCTGGAGCGACAGTTTCTCCCGAAAGTGGCTCGGCACAGAACTTCGCTAACGGTCCCGTGACATACGTCGTAACGTCAGAAGATGGTCAGTACAGTCGTACATATCGTGTGTTTATCAAGGCTGAAGAGGCTACCCCAGACCCTGGTCAGCCAGAAGATAAGCTTGCATACATACACTACGACTTCGAGAACTACTCGCTCGACCCTGCTACTTCAAAGTTCTACATGTGGAGCGACTACGAGAATGGATACAACTGGGCGACCGGCAACCCTGGTTTTAGTATAGCCAGAGGTTCTGCAAAGCCCGACCAGTATCCGACAACACCTCTCGCTGAGGGCTACGACGGAGCTGCCGTGAAGCTTGAGACGTGCGATACCGGACCGTTCGGCGTCATTGTGAACATGCGCATCGCTGCCGGCAACCTCTTCACCGGTGTGTTCGACTCAAAGTCGGCTACCAAGGAACCGCTTATGGCTACACACTTCGGCGACGGATCGTACAACCAGATCAACTACCGCCCCGTGACTCTCTCCGGCTACTACCAGTACACACCGGGTGCAACGTTCAAGGACAAGAACGCCAAGGTGGTAGAAGGACGCATCGACCGAGGCGACATCTACGCCGTAGTGTTTCGCAACGTCGACAGCGAAGGCAAAGCGTTCTATCTCACGGGCGACAACGTGCTCACCTCGCCGCAGATAGTAGCATTGGCACGAGTGCCCAACGTGGTGAAGACCGAGGGCGGATGGAAAGAGTTCGCAGTCGACTTCAACTATACTCGCGAGCTCGATGCTGCCATCCTTGCCAACAAGGGTTACAGCATGGCGGTCGTGTTCACCTCAAGCATCGAGGGCGCAGCCTTCGAGGGTGCTGTGGGCAGCACGCTGCTCATCGACAAGGTAAGCATTGCATACAAGAAGTAAGAAAACAAGCAAAATGAAGAAAACAATAATAGCTGCAGCCCTTGCGCTGCTCTTCGGCGCGCACAGTGCGTCAGCATTCGGAATATTCGACAATCTGAACTATCAGGCACGTCTCGGCTACAACATCGGTGGCACAATGCCGATGGGTATGCCTGCCTCTATACGTGGTCTCGATAGCTATAAGCCGAGGCCAAGCTTCACTCTCGCGCTCGATGCCTACAAGCCTCTCACCAAGAAGTGGGGTATGATGGCAGGCTTCCACTTCCAGACAAAGGCGATGGAGACCGACGCTCGCGTGAAGAGCTACTCGATGGAGATGCGTCAGGGCGGCGAGTCGCTCAGCGGACTCTTCACCGGCAATGTCGTTACAAAGACATCACAGCTCGTCGTTACGCTGCCTCTGCAGGCTACGTTCAACGTGTCGGATGCCGTGCGCTTGAAGTTCGGACCTTACTTCTCTTACGCGCTCAATAACGAGTTCTCGGGTTACGCCTACGACGGCTATCTGCGCGAGGGCGACCCAACTGGACAGAAGGTGGAGCTCGGACACAACGAGGGAGAGCGTGGCGACTACGACTTCTCGAGCGATATGCGCCACTGGCACTTCGGCTTCGACTTCGGTGCCGACTGGTACTTCTCGCAGCGCTTCGGTGCTTATGCCGACGTGCAGTGGGGTATGTCGGGAGTGTTCCGAAAGGAGTTCAAGACCATCGAGCAGACCATGTACCCCGTGTATGCTACGCTCGGTGTGATGTACAAACTCAAGTAAGTTGTGATGTTGATGTGTTGTGATGTTGTGATGTTGATGTTGTGATGTTGATGTGTTGTAATGTTGACATTAGTTTACAACTTAATGGCAAATCTCACCATCTCACCATCTCACCATCTCACCACCTCACCATCTCACCATAACACCACCTCTTCACCATAACACCAAAATTTAATTAAACCTTTTAAAATTACAAGCTTATGAAGAAAATCTTTACTCTTTTAGTCCTTTTGATGACTACACTTTGTGTGTCTGCACAGCAGTATTACAAAGGAAAATTCTACTCTAAGTTGAACGAATTTAGTGATTATGAAACAACCGTAGCCGTAACTCAGGGCGAGGGCGGCAAGTACACACTCGTGTTCGAGAGCGTAATCTTCGGCAACGACGACTTCGGAAAGTGTACATTCGCCGGAATTGAGAACTATAAGTGGGCAGGCGGCGGCAGCTTCACCTTCTCTAACGAAGGCGGCAACCTCGGCGCAGCTACAAAATACTATTTCGAGTTGTCTGACTATCTCGGCAAGTCAACTATCGACGACGAGAAGATCTACATCACATTCAAATACTTCCAGGTTAACACAACCAAGGAGTACAGAAACGTAGTGTTCGAAGGCACACGCACAAGCAGCGGCGGTGGTGGCACAGGTGGCGACGACAAACCGACAATCACCGGCACAGAGCAGTTCACAGCTGATGTGGTTTCTGTATTCGAGGGCGGTCAGGCAGGCAACGTTAAGTATCCTAACGTAGTGGCAAAGGTCTGCGAGTGGAGCGACGGTGCGCAGAGCATCGAGATTGAGCACATCGACACCGAGAAGGGCGCTATGTCAGGCGTACTCCTGAAGGGTCTTGAGAAGAAGACAGTTGACGGCGAAGTGACATACACTGGCACCGTAGAGCCGGAGATCGAAACTCTTCCTAACTTCTACGACGCTTACGTAAACCTCAAGGCTAAGGTTGAGGCACGTATTGACGAAGGTGGTGACCTCTATGCTACAATCGTGTTCACAGACGAGAGCGAGCCTTCGTTCAAGCTCACAGCATGGTTCAACTACGTAGAGCCGTTCGTTCCGGCAGAGCCGTTCTCAGTAAATGGTGCTCTCGCTGGCTACACGTATAATGATGGCGACCAGATGAACAACAACCAGACAACAGTCACATTCACCGAGACTGCAAAGGATGTTTACACCCTTTCGTTCACAAACGTAGCTATTCCTAAGGGCGTAGACCTCGGCACTGTTTCGTTCGAAGGCGTTCAGCGCACTGGCAGCGATAGTGAGGCAAGCTTCACAAGCAAGAAGGGTAAGGCTAAGACAACAGCTACACACCCATTGTACACAGAGCTTCCCTATACTGACTTCGAGTTTGTCGTAGGCTTTGACGCAGAGAAGAAGGTGACAAGTTGCACAGGTAAGTTCGTTGTTGACAACTGGGACGAGGCGGTTTCTTACACATTCAGCTTCACTCCGACAGAAACATCTGTGAACACAGTAGTAGCAGCCGACGGCACCGTTAAGCACATCTACACACTCACTGGTGCGAAGGTTACATCTCTCCAGCGTGGCGTGAACATCGTGCGCACAGCCGACGGCAGAACACTGAAGGTTTTGAAGAAGTAAATTGCTATTAATTAATAAATAAAAAAATGAAGAAGTTTTTTATGACACTCGCCGTTGCTGCGACAGCATTCATGGCGACAACAGCTAACGCTCAGACAAAAGAACAGTTCACCGACGATCTCGAAATCTCGCTCAATGGTGCTCCACAGGAACCTGTTAAAGGAACAACAGTTGAGCTTGAGCATCAAGCTGATGGTACATCTACATTCATGCTCAAGAACTTCACTTTCGGAATGTTTGAGGTAGGTGATGTAATAGTTGAGGGTATCAAGGGCGTAAAGAATGGCGACGCTACAACTTACGACTTTGAAGGCACTGCAAAGTTGCCGAGCAACACAACGCTTGCGGAAGCTCTCGGACACCAAATTCCTCTTACACTCCACTCTGTAGTAGAAGGTGGTAAGCTCTATGCTGAGATTTCACTCTCTGTTCCAATGGGTGAAGAAACGCTTAAGGTTGACTGCGTATTTGGCAAGAAGTCGGAGACAGCTATCAACGGCGTAGTAGCAGGCAAGACCGCTCCGGTGGCTGTGTTCAACGCTACTGGCGCACGTCAGAACGGCTTGCAGAAGGGTCTGAACATCGTTAGCACCGCTGACGGCAAGACTGTTAAGGTGTTGAAGTAATATAGACACGATACAACAAACAACTATACGGGGTGTGTTAAAATGGGTTTTGATGATGTTAAAACTTGTTTTAATGCACCCCGTTTGCAATAATATTGCTATATTTGAGCAATCTAAACTAAAGATAATATGAAAAAAGTTCTTTCTATAGTATTCTTCCTGATGACCACACTCTGCACATTTGGTCAGGTGTTCACCGACGATTTGCATGTTACAAGTGGAGGAGGCAGAACTACCGACTACACTCAGAAGGAAGTGGAGCTGAAGCGAGTGGCTGGCAGTAGATACACGGTGACATTTAAGAAACTCGCCCCAATGGCATACAAGACGTTTGGCGACTTTGTAATTGATGGCGTTATGTCTACAGTTGATGCAGAAACTGGCGTTACAACCTTTGCCACTTCGACCACCGAGGGCAAATGGGTAAACGTTACTTCTTCAGCTGCTACCGGAGGCGTAACCGAGGGAAGCAAGTCTACACTCACCTCCTTTACGGCTACACTCTCTGCTGATAAGTCGAAGTTTGTAGCAGAACTCAACTTTATGACAATGGGTTCGGACGTGAGCGTGGTGTTCGGCAAGCAAATCGACACTGCCATCAACACCCTAACCACTGCCGACGACAACACCTACGTCGAGATATACAACCTCGGCGGAGTACGCATACAGCACCTCCAGCGTGGCATCAACATCGTGCGCACAGCCAACGGCAAGGTAAAGAAGCTGCTCGTGAAGTAACCCCAGGGGGTGCATTCAGGGGGTGCACTTGTCTCAAGTGCACCAACCAAGCAGCAGTGCCAATAGCTCTGTTGGTGCAGTTGGGACAACTGCACCCCCTAAGGTGCACCAACCAATTAAAAGCTAATAATACAATTTACTAACATTAATAACTAACAAAACAGATTTCTTATGAAGAAAATTTTATCTCTTATCGCATTGTTGGTGGTGACGTTGACAGCGTTCGCTGAGACCACAAGCGAGAAAATTATTCCCGACGGCACTCAGCCTAACGGAGGTACCATAACACCTAAAGCAATCACAGTCGACTGGGCTACCCAGAAGATTGTAGCGAATGTAGATTTGACAAACTGTCTTACCGGCACCAACGAGCAGATCTTCGCTATCTCTACCAACAGTGCGGATATCGCAAACTGGGATCAGGAAAGCGGAAGCACACTCCACTTCTTCTACAGACAGAACTTTACTGACTGGGGTTCTACAACTGCCGATGTTCACAAGTTCGCTGTTCAGTATCGCTATAAAGGCGATAACGGTGCTACCAACCGTTTCTACGAGGTGAAGGACATTTCTAACTGCACAATCGTAATGGACAAGAATGGCGTCACTATTGATGGCACACTCGTGTTCGAGGCTTCTCTTATGCCGCAGCTCTACAAGGAGGGCGCTAACCAGCTCTACTTCGGCTCTTTGCGTGGCGAGCATCCGTACGCTACCTACAAGTCTGTAGAACTTGTAACAGAGGAGGGTGGCTCAACACCTGGTGAGACCGCTTCGTACGAATTTACAAGCAATGTGGAGACTGTTTACTGGAAAGAAATTGCTACGGACGATTACCTCGATTTCCACCAGTATGTTAAGGATGCAAAGCTTCAGCTCGTTAAGGAACTTGACGGCACATACACAGCTACTCTCAAGGACGTAGTAGTAGGCGAAGACCGAGTTTCTCTTGGTGATATCGTTATCGCAGGTCTTGCGGCTACAGAGAATGCGGGCACACTTAAGATTGATGTTCCTGAAAGCAACATTACAATCAGCGCTCCTGGTTCACCATACGATGGCAAGTCTATGATTATTAAGGGTGGTATGATTGACGCAACACCTGCTGCTGATGCAGACAGCAAGGGTTCTGCATCTGTTAAGCTCACTATCATTGTCGGCAACGGCGACATGATCAGCTACGAGTTCAGTGATGATGTTTACGTTCCGAACATTTACAACTTCACAAGCAACGCTTATGTTAAGGCTGGTGATGAGGTTACTAACTTCGAGGACGCTCAGGCAGTGCTCACAGAGTACATGGAAGACGTTTATATGGTTAAGTTTAAGAAACTCACTTTAGGCACTAAGACCGAAGACTTCACGATCGAAAACCTCAACCTCAAGCCGACAAAGGACGAAGATGGTAACATTACCTTCACTACATCTGACACAAGCGGCTTCTGGAACGACGCTGACGAGACAGAACTCAACTTCACCGACTTCTCTGCTTCTGTAAAGGTAGGCGAGAACGGCTTCGAGGGCTTCGTTTGCAAGTTCACAACAGAGAACGGTCAGTTCGTTTACGGCGAGAAGGCAGAGACACCGGAGCCGCCGTCAGTAGTTGAGACTAAGATCTTCAGCGACAAGCTCAACTACACATTCAGGGGTACTATCGGCACAAACGATCCTCAGAAGCTCACAATCGAGTCGCTCGGCAACGACCGCTACAACGTTATCCTCGCTAACCTCAATTCTGTAAACGTTCTCTCTGTGAACGTAGGTACTATCAGCTTCAAGAATGTCGCAGGTAAGACAGAGAACGGCATCACAACTATCGAGGTTGCGAATCCAGAGGTTACATTCACAGATACTGATCAGGAATTGGTTGACTCTAAAAAGGGCAACCTCAAGGTCATGTTCAATAACGACAAGGCTTATCTGAACGCTTCTGGTGCTGTTAAGATCGTTTCGTTCGGCATGTCTTTCGATTACACTCTCGTTTACGGCACTGAGTTCTCAACAGAGGAACCGAAGGACGACTACGCTATCAACTTCGACAAGGACGCAAACAGCACACATAGTAGCCGTGCCCTCAACAGCTTCTCTCTCCAGCAGACAGGCAAGGACAAGCAGACAAAGAGCGTTAAGACTTCAAAGGCTGCTTACGAGGATCATACAGCAGACGAACCGTTCACAGTTGAGGCTGGCAGCGAACTGACAGCTTCGTTCGATTACACAGGCGAATGGATGCATAGCTTCGTTTACATCGACTTCGACAACGACGGCGACTTCTCTTATAAGGAGGGACAGTGGGATCAGACTGGCACCGATTTGGTAGCATTCAGCTTCTACTCTCTCGACTCTAACCCGAAGAACGATACATCTGGTTACAACTCGGTAGGTGAGGAACTTACCGGAGATGCTCGCAATACTTATGCAGCACCTTCGTTCAAGGCTCCTGCTAAGGCTGGCGAATATCGTATCCGCTTCAAGTTCGACTGGAACTGCATCCTCCCTGGTGGTTCAAGCACTATCCTCGAAGACGGTGGTGGTGTTTGGGATGCAACTCTTAAGGTTGTAGAGCCGGTTGTTGACGGCATCAGCACAATCAACGTTGAGGCTGCTAACGTTGAGGCACAGCTCTTCACTATCGACGGCGTTAAGCTTTCTAAGCTCCAGAAGGGTCTGAACATCGTTCGCACCGCTGACGGCAAGGTTAAGAAGGTACTCGTGAAGTAATCTTTCAGTGCACCCACTGAAAACACTCATAAGAGGGCATGGCATTCCGCCATGCCCTCTTTTCGTTGCTCCCCTCCCACAGACACATCGTAGGAGGGTATGGCATCCTGCCATACCCACGCCACCCTCTTAGGGGGTGCAGCGGTCTCCGCTGCACCAACCAAGCAAACTCTGCACCAACATTACAATCCTCCCACGGAATTCACCGAATTCACAGAATCTTCTGGCGGAGAAGAGCCTCCCACGGATTTCGCAGATGCTCACAGATTTTTCTTCTCTGCCAATAACTTCTTCGTTCTTCGTTCTGTGTGGAGATAGTTTAGTGGCAGCGTGGGTATGGCAGGGATGCCATACCCTCCTATGGTTAGCATTGTTTTGCGATGAAGTGGAATTCATGTCGTGCCAATACTCAATTTTCTTCTTCGTTACTAACAGCGTATGATGTGAGTGAATAGGCTGTGGTGACTCCCGAGAACTGGATAGGATGGGTTGTGTATGGTGCTACAAAGCTATAAATAAAATCGAGTAGATGAAAATATCTACCATATCTTCCAGCCAGCACATAACCTCCTGCGTATCAGTGAAGTAATGGCTGGAAGATACCTGACCAATAGGGGTTATCTTCCAGCCTATCTTCCAGCCTATCTCCCAGCTCATTTTCCATCCGTCTCTCTGCTAATATGTAGGGTAGGGGTTCGTTCGTTTCTTGATTGTTTGTTCGTTTCTTGATTGCTTGTTCGTTTATGGTGTTTTATCGTAGCGTGGCAATCTTGTTGTTGTAGCGTGGCAATCTTGTTGTTGTAGCGTGGCA
>ERZ1026870.1418-NODE-1418-length-10276-cov-5.371979_pt1 | contig 10276 bp, 9 predicted proteins | sample MGYA00380165_ERZ1026870 | MGnify/ENA primary metagenome ERZ1026870 (study PRJEB33269, sample SAMEA4719801) | human gut metagenome | biome: human-associated habitat; feature: organic feature; material: feces | place: Cameroon | collected 2013-10 ...
TTCGACTCGTCGACGCCCGCTACGAGGTGGTTTGATGACGAAGTTGCTCAAGCTCGAAGACGTCAGGCTGGACGTTCACGACGGCGCCTGCATGCGCACGCTTCTCGACATCGAACACTTTCGCCTAAGTCCCGGCGAGATGCTCGCCGTTCGCGGCGCAAGCGGATCAGGCAAGACCACCTTTCTCAAGCTCCTGTCGGGCATTGCAACGCCGACCCGCGGACGTGTGACTTACGGAGACACCGAAATCTCCGCGCTCCGCGAATCCGAACGAGACCGCTGGCGCGGTCTGCACGTCGGCTTTCTCTTTCAGGACTTCAGGCTCTTCGACGGCCTCACCGCGCTCGAAAACGTTCTGCTTCCCTTCACCTTCCGCGCCCGCACCCTGTCAGACGCTCAAAAGCGCGGCGCGGCGGAACTTCTCAATCTGCACGGCGTCAATCCGAACACGCGCGCCGGCCTTCTCTCCCGAGGCGAAATGCAGCGCACGGCGCTCGTCCGGGTGCTGATGCAGTCGCCGAGCATCATTCTTGCTGATGAACCTACGGCAAGCCTTGACGCTGCCCGGGGCGAACAGGCGGTCGACGCTCTCGTCGCAGCGACCGAGACGCTCGGCGCCTCACTTGTGCTTGTGAGCCACGACGAACGCGTGCTCAGCCACTTTGAGCATCAAATGACGCTCTCAGACGGACGCCTCACCTCAAGGATCTGATTCATGAACGTCCTCATGCTTCTCAAAAGCGAACTGCGCCGAAGCGCAGCCGTGCTTGCCGGCATCGCCGCCGTGCTTGCGCTCTCGCTATCGATTTCAATCGCAACCGGCATGACCGACAGGATGTTGAGGCACGCCTCAGCTCAAGCCGCGGACAGGTTCGACCTTCTGATCGGCGCAAAAGCGAGCCCTGCGTCGCTCCTGCTCGGCACCGTCTTCCTGCGCGACGAACCGCTCCCCCTCGTCCCGCTCTCCGTCATGAAGGATCTTGACGCGGCACACGGCGTCAAATGGGCCGCGCCAGTCGCCTTCGGCGACCGTGCGGGCGAGCACCCCATCGTCGGCACGACGTCAACGCTCGTCACCTTCGGCGGAGAAGTCAAGCCCACGGAAGGCCGCCTCTTTGAATCGCCCTTTGAAGCCGTCGTCGGCGCCGAAACACCCTACCGCATCGGCGACGAGATCGTCCCCATGCACGGCCGAACGCCGGGCGCAGGCCGCGCACACGATCACGGACACCTCAAAGTCGTGGGCAAGATGCCCGCAGGAGGCACGCCCTGGGACCTAGCCATCATGATTCCGATCGAGGCCGTCTGGGCCACCCACTCCATGACGCCGCATGAGGCGTTCCCCCATGAAGACCACGACGACAAGCACACGCACCCGCTCGGCGTCTTTTCCGAAGACGACTTCAAGACGCTTCCCGGCGTCTCGGCCGTCGTCGTGAAGCCCGACTCCTTCGCGAGTGCCTATCGGCTTCGCCAACAGCAGTCCCAGCGCACGCTCGCGGACCATGACGGCGGCACCATCAGCCTGATGGCCGTCTTTTCGGGAGAGGTGCTCGTCTCGCTTCATTCGCTCCTCGGCGGCGCGAGCACGGCCGTCACGATCACGGCCCGTCTCACGCTCCTGGCAGCGCTTGCCGCCACGCTCATCATGGGGGTGATGCTCGGCGAGCTTCGCAGGCCCGCACTCGAACAGCTTCGCGTCCTCGGAGCCCCTCAGCGATACATTGCGTGCCTCGTGTGGTGCATCGTCATGACGGTCGTCGCAGCAGGTACAACGGGCGGTCTCCTCATCGGCTTCGTCGGCGCCGAAGTCGCCGCGGGACTTCTCACCGCTGAGACCGGCGTTGCCATGTCCCCCGTCATGGGCATGCCCGAAGCCGAAGCCGCCGGCGCGACGCTTCTGGCGGGCGCCCTCTGCTCGCTCATTCCCGCCTGGCTCGCCGGCAGGCGACCGATCCGCTGACGCGTCGCACCTTCAGCCGCACTCTTCCTGCGCGCCCGTCTTCATCATGAGGAGTCGGGCGCTTTCGCCTGCTTTGCGTCATTCAATCTTCACGCAATCTTCTTCAAGACGTCAGCACGACGTCACGGGACCGTCATGACGCTCTGGAAGAATCCTTTCCGCAGGCTCCCGGGCGAAGCCGATCCGGCAGCAGCCTCAACGGTGAACCATGAATGATCGTTGTACGAAGCCTGCTCTGCACACATCGTGCAGACGTTGTTTTGTGAAAGGAATGCCATGACTCAGATTTCCCGTCGCTCTCTCTTCGGCACCGCCGCAGCCGCCTCCGTTCTTCCGGCCGTAGGCGGCCTTGCCGCCTTCAGCCCGATTGCCGCAGCTGCCGCCGCTCCCAAGAAGGCCCGCACCATTGCCGAAATCACCGCCATGTCGCCGGTCGACATGGCCCGCGAGAGCGACGTCGTCCAAACCGCGTACGAAATCATCCGCACTAGCGCCGGCCGCCTGCGAAACCCGACGCTCAGAAAAACCGTGCTCGACATTCTTGAGAATCCTGCTCCGACGATCGCCTCCGCCGATGAAGGCGCGGTGCTCTCCGCTCTCAAGAAGGAAGGCCTGATCGCGGAGAGCCGTACGTCCGTCTTTCCGAAGACTGCCGACGCCTCGCGCTCTCCGCAGCCCACGTGGAGTGCGCCCGGCTCGGGCTACGGAAGCCACCACGCGTATCCGGGCGGCCTCTGCACGCACGTCGCCCTCAACGTCGTTTCCGCCGAATCGCTCGTCGCCGCCTATGACAACATCGACGGTCTCAAGCTCGACTTCGATCATGCCGTGGGCGGCGAAATCCTTCACGACCTGCACAAGCCCTGGGTCTTCCAGTGGGAGGCCGACAACGCCTGCCGAAAGGAGGAAGCCCTTGCGGGCACGGGCGAGCACCACGTGCTGAGCATCGCCGAATCCATCAAGCGCAAACTCCCGGCTGAATTCGTCGTCGCCCAGGCCTGCGCCCACGAGCATCCGGGCAGCGCCTCCGGCGAGGCTCAGATCGTCGGCTGGCTTCGTGCGGCCGCGATCATTGCCGGCGTCGATCCTGTCAAGACGGGCCTCCTCGCCGCCGACGGCAAGACTCTGCCGCTGCCGCGCCGCATCGAAGGCTGGGTTGTGCATCTTGCCGACCACGACTGGGTCATTTCCGTGCCGGCCTGCCAGTGGGTCGTCAAGGCGCTGCGAAGCCTCGCCGAGAAGAAGTGGGGCGTGCGGGACGAAAATACCTTCAACGCGCTTCGCAACTACGTGCTCTGCAATCTGACGGCCATGCGACTCTACGGCATCCTGTCCGCCCAAGGCGAAGAAGCCTTTGCCGCCGACGTTGCCCGCATCGTCAAGGCCTGAGCGCCCAACAGCCGCGCCTTGGACGCGCATTGAACCCTTCGGCTGCAAGCAGCCGGTCAAGGCCGCACCGAAGCAGTTGAGCCCGGTGCGGCTTTCTCGCATCAAGACTAGTCCGACTAGAATGACGGACCGTCCTCAGCATTCTCAGGAAAGTTCCTCCATGACGACCTTCCGTCCCATTCCGAGCACCGGCTTCATGCCGCTTGTCGCCGTGTTCGATCTTGACCACACGCTTATCGCAGGAGACGCCACGATCAGCTGGACCGACTATCTCTACGAAAGAGGCGTTGCGACCAACCCCGTCTACCGCGAAATCAACGACCGCATGAAGGCCTCCTACCGCGCCGGCACGCTTGACATCGCCGCGTGGCTTCGCGAAGCGGTTCCCGCCTATTCGCATCTCGACGAAACCCTGCGCAATAAGCTCGTAGACGACTTCATCGAGGAGAAAATTCGGCCGATCGTCTATCCGCAGGGGCTCGAGACCATTCGGGCAGCAAAGGCGGCGGGCATGCTCACGCTCATCGTCTCCGCATCGAATGCCTTCTTCGTAAAGCCGATCGCCGACAAGCTCTTCGGCGTCGATGAGGCGCTCGGCACGGAACTCGTCGTGCGCAACGGCCGCATCACGCCCGAACTTGCAGGCACGCCAACGTTTCAGGAGGGCAAGATCGCACGTCTTTGCGGCGCGCTTGAACGCCGCGGCCTGCGTCCCTCCGAGACGGTCTTCTTCACCGACAGCCGCAACGACCTGCCGCTCGCCCTGGCCGCAGGCGACTGCGTCGCGGTCAACCCGGACCCCGTGCTGCATGCTGCCGCACGGCAAAACGGCTGGATCGTGACTGATTGGGCACTCTGATCGACCAGACGAGACGAGGCACGGCGCTTTTGCCGACAATTAGACGGCATTGATACGAAGGCGCACGAACATTGGGGTATAGAACCTATCTGCTATGAGCGGCGTACAAACTTGGCGAATTCGCTGCGACCGCCCCCGAACACTTCGGCTATATTGCACTCTACGGACGGGGCGCCTTGCAGGAGGCGCTCCGGATCCGCCAAACGAACAGACAGAATCTCAAAAGGACCGCCTTACCATGATGTTCAAGAAAGTTTTCGCCGCTGCCGCCTCCGCTCTCGCCATCGCCGCCTTCGCGGGCAACGCCATGGCCCGGGACACGCTGCGCATCGGCACGGAACCCACGTTCGCCCCGTTCGAGTTCCTCGACACCAAGACCCAGGAATTCTCCGGCTTCGACATCGATCTCATCAAGGCCGTCGCCGACAAGGCCGGTTACGACGTCAAGGTCATGAACATGGGCTTTGACGCGCTCATCCCGGCACTCTCCGCCGGCACGATCGACGTGATTGCTTCTGGCATCTCCATCACCGAAGAACGTCAGAAGAAGGTTGACTTCACCTCGCCCTACTACCAGTCGGGCCTCTCCTATCTGATCCGCAAGGCCGATGCCGACAAGATCAAGGGCTTCGGCGACCTCAAGGGCAAGACGCTCGCCGTGCAGATCGGCACGACGGGTGCAGCCTATGCGAAGAACGTCGAGGGCGCCCGCGTCTCCGCCTTCAACACGACGAGCGAGGCCTTCATGGACCTCAACGTCAAGAACTCCGATGCCGTCGTGCTCGACCGTCCCGTCCTCGCCTACTTCCTGAAGACGAAGCCGCGCGTTGCCAAGAACCTTCAGCTCTCCACCGACGTGGCCGACGCCGAATACTTCGGCTTCGCCGTGAAGAAGGGCAACGCAGAACTGCTCCAGAAGCTCAACGCCGCTCTCGAAGAACTCAAGAAGTCCGGCGAATTCGCCAAGATCGAGGACAAGTGGTTCGCCAAGTAATCGACTGAACGCCTCTCACGCACAGCCCCTGCGCCGCGCCGTCAGCGCGGAGCGGGGCCGAACTGACGAAAACCTTCACGTCACCCGCAGTCCGGTGAGGCAGTCATAAGCAACAGTCCGACGCACAAGGCCGACTCAAACGATTTTCTTACGTCCGAAGCCGCATCCCCCTGCAGCCTAGGAACTCTCGGGCCGTTCAAGCGAACGGTATAAAAAAACCGGGAGCCGAAAAGCTCCCACCCTAAGCCCCGGAGGGCCTTACAAATGCAATTCAAGCTCGCACAAGCCGGCTTCAAGACGTTCGCCGGCGTCCTCATGAGCGCCGCCGTTCTCGGCGGCATGTCCGCCAACGCGTTCGCCGAACGCCTGATCAAGGTGGCGACGGAACCGACGTTCCCGCCCTTTGAATTCGTCAACACTCAGACGGGTGAAGTCTCCGGTTTTGAAATGGATCTCGTGCGGGCCGTCGGCAAGGAGCTCGGCGCCAAGATCGAGTTCCAGGTTCTCAGCTTCGACGCCATCATTCCGGCCATGCTCTCGGGCACCGTCGAAATGGGCGCCGCAGGCTTCTCCATCACCGAAGAGCGCAAGAAGCGCGTTCTCTACTCCGATCCGTTCTACACTTCCGGACTCTCCCTCGTCACGACGAAGGCCAAAGCCGGCGCCGTCAAGACCATGAAGGATCTTGAAGGCAAGACGATCGGCGTTCAAATCGGCACCACGAGCCACAACGCCGCCAAGAAGGTCAAGGGCGCCAAGATTGTGACCTTCAACACCGCAGGCGAAGCGATTCTCGACCTTTCCATCGGCGGCAGCGATGCCGTGATCAACGACCGTCCCGTGACGGCCTACATCATGACGCAGCAGCCCAAGCTGGGCACGCAGCTCGTGCATCAGCCTGAAACCTATTCCGCCGACGACTTCGCCTTCGTCTTCCGCAAGGACAAGGCTGCTCTCAAGGACGAGGTCAACGCCGCGCTCGCCAAGTTGAAGTCCAACGGCGAATACGACAAGATCTACGAGAAGTGGTTCGGCAAGAACTGATTTCAGTCGGCTCTACGCTCCATCCAGACTGCCTGACGCAGCCATGCCGGCATGCTTCCGCAAGGAACGTGCCGGCATTTCTTTGAGACGGCTCAAGGTTTGGCCTCTGCGGTTAGACATCGCGGTCGCCTGTCTGTAAAATTCAGCAAATTTTGCCTTACACTTTTACCATTGCATGCCGCACCGGACATCTCCCCTCATGGAGAGCCTCCCCCGCTCTTCGTCCGGGGCTGGACGCGAACCACAATCAGCTTAGAGGTCACCCGTCATGGAATTTGATTTATCCCTGATCACCAACAGCCTTCCCCTTCTGCTCAAGGGGGCGGGCCTGACGCTTGAGATCACCGCGCTCTCCGTTGGTCTCGGCCTGATCATCGGCCTTTTCCTTGGTCTTGCGCAGCTCTCGAAGAGTCCCGTCTTCCGATGGCCCGCAAAAATCTATGTCGACGTGATCCGCGGCACGCCGCTCCTGATTCAGATCTTCATCATCTACTTTGCCCTGCCGAACATCGTCGGCGAGCGCATCGACCCGTACATCGCCGCCGTCGCGGCCTGCTCGCTCAATTCCGGCGCCTACATCGCTGAAATCTTCCGCGCAGGCATCCAGTCTATCTCGCTCGGCCAGATGCGCGCCGGTCTCTCGCTCGGCATGACCTATCCGCAGACGATGCGCTACATCGTGCTGCCCCAAGCCGTCAAGCGCATCATTCCGCCGCTTGGCAACGAATTCATCGCCATGCTGAAGGACTCCTCTCTCGTGTCCGTCATCGGTTTCGAGGAACTGACCCGCTCCGGTCAACTCGTCATCGCGGAAACCTACGGGACGATGGAAATCTGGACCTGTGTCGCCATCCTCTACCTCATCATGACGCTTACGATCAGCCAGCTCGTCGGATGGCTTGAAAAGCGCTACCGCCTGAGCGACGAACGCTAACCGAGACGATGCTTCCGAAGCGCCGCGCCCCTCCCGGGGACGCGGCGTTCTTCATTCCGTTCCCGAACCCGTTCGAGCCCTTGAACATCAAGGCCGGCACCCGGTTTTCAACCCCGCCGCGCCTTGTGAGAAATTTTCCTTGCTTTACACTTGCACCGAGCCCCTGCAGTCGGTACAATCTCCGCTTTCACGGCTCGAGTCTCAACGCTCGTGTCCGCAAGTTTCCATACCTTTTTCTTTATTCAGGAAAACAAATGTCCGTTGAAATGAACAAGTCTGAGATCGTTGCCAAGTTCCAGCGCGCTGAAGGCGACACCGGCTCTCCCGAAGTGCAGGTTGCTCTTCTCACCGCCCGCATCAACCACCTTACGGACCACTTCAAGGTTCACGCCAAGGATCACCACTCCCGCCGCGGCCTTCTCCGTATGGTCTCCCGCCGCCGCAAGCTGCTTGACTACCTCAAGCGCACCGACCTCAATGCTTACCGCGCCCTGATTGAAGCCCTCAATCTCCGTAAGTAAGACGGAACATTTCTCCCTGACAACGGCCTGCCGAACGACGACAGGCCGTCGTCGCATCTAAAACCCACGTCGATCGTTGACGGCACACTTTCTTTCCGCGCGAGGCTACCGCGTTGCGACATGAGCTTCCCTCCCTTCCTGCACAAGGGAATGAGAGGATCAAGGGGAGCTGATGCCGCAGCGTGCCAAAGAGCTTCGAACTCAAAAGGCTCTTGCGCCGGAAAGTTGATGAGCAACGTCAGCGACGACGACCATGCACAGAGGAACCCATCATGACGATGTTCAACAAAGTGTCCAAGTCCTTCCGCTTCGGCAACCACGACGTGACGCTCACCACGGGTGAAATCGCCCGTCAGGCCACGGGTGCCTGCGTCTGCCAGATGGACGACACGGTGGTGCTCGCCACGGTCGTTGCCAAGAAGGAAACGAAGCCCGGCCAGGACTTCTTCCCGCTTACCGTCGACTACATTGAAAAGACCTACGCTGCCGGCAAGATCCCCGGCGGCTTCTTCAAGCGTGAAGGCCGCCCGTCCGAAAAGGAAACGCTTACCTCCCGCCTGATCGACCGACCGATCCGCCCGCTTTTCCCGGACGGCTTCTTCAACGAAGTCCAGGTCATCATCCACGTTCTCTCCGCCGACCCCGCCGTTGATCCGGACATTCCGGCCATGATCGGCGCCTCGGCCGCCCTCGCCATCTCCGGCATCCCGTTCCGCGGCCCGATCGGCGCCTGCCGCGTCGGCTACATCAATGACGAAATCGTCATCAACCCGACCACGGAAGAACTCAAGACCTCCCGCCTCGACCTCGTCGTCGCCGGTACGGAACGCGCCGTCCTCATGGTTGAATCCGAGGCCGACATCCTCCCGGAAAAGACCATGCTCGAAGCCGTCATGGCCGGCCACAAGGCCATGCAGGTCTGCATCCAGGCCATCAACGAGCTCGTCGCCGAAGCCGGCAAGCCGGCTTGGGACTGGCAGCCCGCCCCGAAGAACGAAGCCCTCGTTGCCCGCATCGTCGAACTCTGCGACGCCGGCCTCAAGGAAGCCTATGCCATCCGTTCCAAGCAGGCCCGCACGGAAAAGCTCCGCGAAGTCTATGCCGCCTGTGAAGCCCAGCTCGCCGCCGACGCTGAAGCCGCCGGCACCGAAGCTCCCGACATGAACGAAGTGCACGGCATCCTCTTCGAACTCGAAGCCAAGCTCGTGCGTTCCAACATCCTCAACGGCGAACCCCGCATCGACGGCCGCGACACCCGCACGGTCCGCCCGATCGAAATCCGCCAGAGCGTGCTTCCGCGCACCCACGGCTCCGCTCTCTTCACCCGCGGCGAAACGCAGGCGCTCGTCCTGACGACGCTCGGCACGAAGCAGGACGAACAGATCATCGACGGCCTGTGCGAGGAAACGCACGACCGCTTCATGCTGCACTACAACATGCCCCCGTTCGCCACCGGCGAAACCGGCCGCGTGGGCAGCCCGAAGCGCCGCGAAATCGGCCACGGCCGTCTGGCCAAGCGCGCCCTCAAGGCCGTTCTCCCCACCGCCGAGGAATTCCAGTACACGATCCGCGTCGTCTCTGAAATCACCGAATCCAACGGCTCCTCCTCCATGGCCTCCGTCTGCGGCGGCTGCCTCTCCATGCTCGATGCCGGCGTTCCGCTCAAGGACTACGTCGCCGGCGTCGCCATGGGCCTCATCAAGGAAGGCAATAAGTTCGCGGTCCTCACCGACATTCTCGGCGATGAAGACCACCTCGGCGACATGGACTTCAAGGTGGCCGGTACGGCCGAAGGCGTGACCGCTCTCCAGATGGACATCAAGATCGAAGGCATCACGGCCGAAATCATGCAGGCCGCTCTGGCTCAGGCCCACGAAGGCCGTCAGCACATCCTCGGCAAGATGCATGAAATGGCCGGCGGCGGCGCCAAGGAACTCTCCGACTTCGCCCCGCGCATGATCTCCTTCAAGATCGATCAGGACAAGATCCGCGACGTCATCGGCAAGGGCGGCGCCACCATCCGCGCCCTCACCGAAGAAACCGGCACGACGATCAACATCGAAGACGACGGCACGGTCACCATCGCCAGCCCGGATACGGCCCGCGTTGAAGAAGCCCGCCGCCGCATCGAGATCATCACGGCCAAGATCGAAGTCGGCCAGATCTACGAAGGCACGGTCCAGCGCCTGCTCGACTTCGGCGCCATCGTCCAGCTCCTCCCCGGCAAGGATGGCCTGCTTCACATCAGCCAGATCGCCAATGAGCGCGTCAACCAGGTCTCCGACTATCTCAAGGAAGGCCAGCAGGTTCGCGTCAAGGTCATCGAAGCCGATGAAAAGGGCCGTGTGCGCCTTTCCATGAAGGCTCTCCTCAAGGACGAAGCCGCCCAGGCCTAATCCCTGAGCCCATCCGGGCTTGAAGACACGAGCCCGGCCCTCCCTTCGGAGGGCCGGGCTTCTTGCATCAAAAATCATCGGTTTCACCAAGGGTCAGCCGCGTGCTTTGAAGACTTGAGGAAAACCGTATAAAATGCGAGGGTTATGCATTGTCCGCGTCAAAAACGGACCATCCG
>ERZ1026870.1420-NODE-1420-length-10270-cov-5.445521_pt1 | contig 10270 bp, 8 predicted proteins | sample MGYA00380165_ERZ1026870 | MGnify/ENA primary metagenome ERZ1026870 (study PRJEB33269, sample SAMEA4719801) | human gut metagenome | biome: human-associated habitat; feature: organic feature; material: feces | place: Cameroon | collected 2013-10 ...
GTTTTTATTTGCAAAAATTAAGACTCCGTCATCGGATGGCTGCAAGTTGGGTTAACAATGATTAACTTGACAGGCGTGCTTTCCTCGATTATTATTTGTAAATTTGCCACATATAAGCATTTTACAGTTGCCAACCCATCAATACGTTTCCACTCATGAGATACCTTGATCCAAAAGCCGACCTCACATTCAAGAAGATATTCGGTGAGCACAAGGACCTGCTCATCAGTCTGCTCAATGCCTTGCTGCCTTTGGCAGACGATGAGCAGATAGAGAGTGTGGAGTATCTGTCGCCAGAACTCGTGCCCGAAACCTACGTCGGGAAAAACAGTATTGTGGACGTAAGGTGTCGCGACGTCAAGGGCAGACAGTTTATCGTCGAGATGCAGATGCTATGGACGGAGGCGTTCAAGCAGCGCGTCCTCTTCAACGCCTCCAAAGCCTTCGTACGACAACTGGATAAGAAGCGCAAGTACGAATTGCTGCAACCCGTCTATTCGCTCAACCTCGTCAACGAGACGTTTATGAAGGGCTATCCCGATGAGTTTATCCACAATTATAGCGTGGTGCATGAGTTCCACAGCGACGAGATCATAGAAGGTCTCCACTTCACCTTCGTAGAACTGCCCAAGTTTCAGGCACACTCCCTCAAGGAGAAGAAAATGGCCGTACTGTGGCTGAGGTTCCTTACGGAGATCGACGAGCAGACAAAGCAAGCGCCACAGGAACTTCTGGACAATCCCGAGACCCGCAAGGCGCTAAAGGCCGTGGAGGAATCGGCAATGACCAAAAACGAGCTCCTCGCCTATGAGGACTTCTGGGACAAACTCGGAGCAGAACGCCTGCTATTTGTGGACTCCAACAGAATCAACAGGGAGGAAGGAAGAGCCGAAGGACGGGCCGAGGGAAAAGCAGAAGTTGCACGCAACCTGCTGCACATGGGAATGTCTGTTGACGATGTGGCCAAAGCCTGCGGAGTGACAAAAGAAGAAGTAGAACGATTAAGATAGTATAGTTCACATGAGATACCTTGATCCAAAAGCCGACCTCACATTCAAGAAGATATTCGGTGAGCACAAGGACCTGCTCATCAGTCTGCTCAATGCCTTGCTGCCTTTGGCAGACGATGAGCAGATAGAGAGTGTGGAGTATCTGTCGCCAGAACTCGTGCCCGAAACCTACGTCGGGAAAAACAGTATTGTGGACGTAAGGTGTCGCGACGTCAAGGGCAGACAGTTTATCGTCGAGATGCAGATGCTATGGACGGAGGCGTTCAAGCAGCGCGTCCTCTTCAACGCCTCCAAAGCCTTCGTACGACAACTGGATAAGAAGCGCAAGTACGAATTGCTGCAACCCGTCTATTCGCTCAACCTCGTCAACGAGACGTTTATGAAGGGCTATCCCGATGAGTTTATCCACAATTATAGCGTGGTGCATGAGTTCCACAGCGACGAGATCATAGAAGGTCTCCACTTCACCTTCGTAGAACTGCCCAAGTTTCAGGCACACTCCCTCAAGGAGAAGAAAATGGCCGTACTGTGGCTGAGGTTCCTTACGGAGATCGACGAGCAGACAAAGCAAGCGCCACAGGAACTTCTGGACAATCCCGAGACCCGCAAGGCGCTAAAGGCCGTGGAGGAATCGGCAATGACCAAAAACGAGCTCCTCGCCTATGAGGACTTCTGGGACAAACTCGGAGCAGAACGCCTGCTGTTTGTGGACTCCAACAGAATCAACAGGGAGGAAGGAAGAACCGAAGGACGGGCAGAAGGACGGGCCGAGGGAATTATAGAAGGCTGCGCCAAAGTGGCCAAAAACTTATTGAACCTTGGAATGGCCTTGGACGAGGTTGCCAAGGTCACAGGATTGGACATCGAAACGATTGAAAAAATGAAATGACGAGGAGTCGCCCAAGACAGATCGTGGAAAGGTGAGGATTTTCAATTATCGGTAGGAAGCAAACGGATTTCATTCGACCTCCTACCGATTTTTTTTGCTTTGACAACACTAAACGTCAATAGTTACCGACCAGCCTCATCTCATATCCTTCGATATTTTTTATACCCAAACCGGGCTAAAACAGTTTGTCCACATCCACCGACAACCCCACCTGTAGGGCAATGCCATCAGTAAGCGGACAATTGAGGTAGTAATACTGGGGGCGATAATTGAAAAGATTGTCGAGAGCCGCCGTCACCTTGACCGCAGGTCCGAAACGCTGCACCAGCGAGAGCTTCCATATCGTGTAGGCTGGGTATGAGACATTCACCATTCCCGCGCTCACGTCATAATAGTTTTTATACTCCACGTTGTCCGTACCTGAGAGGATGCGGCCATTGAGCCCGATATTCAGGCCATACGATTTGGAGAAATCGTGGTCGTAGTCGATGCGCACATTCACCGCGTGAGCACGTGCGGGAATATACTGGTTGTTGATGGAGTGGCCCTCCTTGTCTGTGGGAAGCTGCTCTTTGGTATAAGCATAAGTCAATCGCGCCGACACGCCATTGTTCCAACGAGCCTGGGCCCCTACTTCGCCACCCCAAACGCGATAGTTGTCCAAGTTGGCATAGGGAAGATAAGGCAGGCGGTCGGTAGCCGACTTGAAATAAGGGGCTGCCGTAGCGAGTTTGTTGACGACGATATTATAGTAAGCAGAGGCCGTGAGGTTGTAGTGTCCCTTGCTATAGTCTGCCGACAGATTGAAGTTATGGCTCACCTCGGGGTTCAACTTGTCATTGCCCTCAACGATCCATATCCCCGACATGTCGAAGTTGTAGTACTTCTCCTTCAGTGTCGGTGCCCGAAACCCCATACCGTATCCCGCACGCAGCGAGAGGTTGGGCAGAAGACGATAGCGCAAGTTGAGTTTGGGAGTAAGGCGGGAGCTTCCCCCATCAGAAAAATAGTCATAGCGCACGGCAGCAACCACCTCCAGTTCGCGGGTAGCCATCCAGTCGTATTGGGCAAAGACATCGAAGCAATCTTGCTGGCGCGTGTCTCCTACAAGGTAAGTGTTGAAGAGATAGTCGTGCATGAAGTCCGCACCCATCGTCAAGACATCACCCCCTGAGAACGTATGGCTGTATAGTCCCCGAAACGTATTCTGCACATTGCTGTAGTCGCGGACATCCAGGCGGCGAAGTATCTGATAGTCCGACTTGTCATACTGGTCGAAGGCATAATGCACCTGCAGCACGTCGTCGTCAGAAAGTCGCCAGTCACAACGCAGTCCGCCAGAGAAATCACGATAGCGCTCCGCGAGTCCTGCCGTGCGCGAAGTCTCACGAAAGAAATAGCCAGCCCTGCCCGTGAGGCTCAATGCCGACGAAGGCGACCAAGAGACCTGTTCCCTCAGATTGACACTTTTGTCGCCATAGATGGTGGTGACAACACGCGTCACGGGATGGTCCGCGCTGTGAACGTCAAAATCATCCGTAGCATTGTACCGGGCCGTCAGCGTATTACTCCAGTGCTTTCCCCTTAGTCCGAAAGTGCCCCCATAGCGCCGTCCACCATGTTTCGAGAGTCGTCCATTCAAATTCAGAGCCCAAGGCTGGTCCGTCTTTTTCGTAATGATATTGACCACACCTCCTACGGCATTGCTGCCATAGAGTGCCGAGGCCGCTCCTTTCACGATCTCTATCCGCTCCACGTTGTCCATAGTCAGTCGCGAGAAATCGACATCGTCCATTGTCTCGCCTGCCAACCGCTCACCATCAATCAAGAACAACACCCCCTGTCCACCAAACCCAGAGAAGTTGAGGTGCGTCTGCTGGTTCATGGCGTAGGAGAACTCCACCCCTGGCAACTCCTGCTGCAGAAGATCCTGGACATTGGTGGCATCCTGGCGAGCGATGTCTCGGGCCGAGATGACGCGGGTCTGGATGGGAGTCTCCTTCAGAAACTTAGGTGTGCGCGTACCTGTTACAACCACCTCGGCGAGACTGTCCTCGGCGAAGATGGTGTCGAGAAAAGCCTCATCGACAACATCCTCTTGCACCTTCTGTGCCGAGGCCAACAACGGAGCGGAGCAGAGTAACAGAAGCAATACGTTTCTTTTTGCCATTTTCTTAATATGGATATTTATAATTGATGGTCAGCCAGCATTTCGTGCCCGTAGCCGAAAGGTAGTTTTCGAGTTGCAAAGCCGCATAGGTACCATCGGCAAGACGCAGGATAAAGACGTGGCTGTCGTGAACAAACGACGGCGGCATAGGAGGAACCTGTATCGACAACCACGAGGAGAGCGTGCGGTTGATGCTGATTCCCTGCGACGGGACCAATCCCAAAAGCATCTGCTCCTGGCTGTCCCACACCTCGTTTTGTGTCCATTCGTCAGGAGTGAACTCCATATCGTGAAACGGCTCGCTGGTCTCCGGCAACTGATCCATGGAGGTGTAGGATGTACGCAAGGCCGCTCCGTCATGGGTGCGCACGTTGTTGCGGTGGACGGCGAAGGACCATGCGTCAGGCTCAGGCTGTGGGTCGCAGGGCACAAACGAGCGAAACTCATTGCGGGAGAGACCGGCACCAAAGACATCAAACCAATAGAGGTACTGGCCCGAGCGCCCATCAGCATCACCTGTGAGCGACATAGGGATGGGGTAAGGCGTCCATTCGGTTTGGGCCTTTCGCAGATCGTCCTCCTTCCCCTCCGCACTCAACTGCTGCAACTGCTTGAGATCGACATAATACCAGTCCGTCCAACTCGTCGCGTCGATAAGCAACTGACCCTTGGCGGGAACCACCTCCGCCTCGGGCTGGTCGTAAAGATCGTCGAGGATGCCATGGCAGGCAGCAAGCGACAAAACGACCAGGCCGGAGGCGGCGATGGAAATTGTTTTCTTCAGAAAGCTGAAGGCCATCATCTTCTGAGATACTTCTTCCCGTTGACGATGACGACACCCTTGGTGTGATCACTGACGCGCTGTCCTGCGAGGTTGTAAGCTTTGCCCTCATAGGCACGCGTCGTACGGAACGAGTCGACGGCGGTCACGCCATCGATGGCAGTGGCATCGACCTGGAATGTGGAAACGATACCGAAAGGCATGGCACCCATCTGGAAAGTATTGACGATCGACTCCACATTGGAGCCATTGTACTTCACGAGGATATGGTTGTCGCGCTCACTATTGAAGGCATAGTCGCCGTCCATGGTCTTCGTGCCACCCTGCATGGCGGTGAAATGGAAACTCAGGCCGTCGCCCTTGTAGTCGCGGTAGAAGCCGCCTCGGGTCTCGTCGTAGGTCAGTCCCTTCACGACGTATGAGCCGAGGGTGAGGTCGCCCATGATGGTCCCTTCGAGGGCGTAGGTGGGAACTTCCACATCCACTTTCTCCACATTCCCATCCATATATTTGCGCACCTGGTAGGTGACGCTCTTATTATCATAGGTATAAGCCCCGCCGACCGAGACGCTGATGCCACCCGACACCGCCTTGACATAGTACGACTTGATGGTGTAGGTCATTTCGAGGGGCATTTTGCCATACTTGAAGACAGCAGTCAGCGAGAGCGCATGATCGGCCATATTATAAGTGCCCGAGAAAGATGTGCCCGTGATGGTCTTCTCCTCTCCTCCAACTGTCACGGAAGAGGAGAACGGCTGCTGCGCAAAGGTGATGACGTGGTCGGCTCCCATCGAGAATTTGAGATCGCGGATGGTAAACGAGGGAATGGTCTGCATTCCTTTCATGGCAGGCAGGGTGATGTGCCCTGTCGCCATGTCAGCCATCTCAAAGAGTATGGTGTCGCTCGGATTGTCATTGCTGGTCGATGAGACAGACATATTGGATGCGCCCACAAACTTCATGGGACCGTGCATCTGTCCCATCATCGTCGTTGCCATGAAGAGGGCAGCGAGAAGGGTAAAAAACTTTTTCATTGTCTTACGTTGATTTTATTTTATTCTATTCTACTAATCTACTTTTCCATTTTATTACTGTTGACTTTCCCTTGCATTATAGAGCCAATAGCCCACTACCAGCAGGATGAAGACCACGAGGATAGCAATCATCTCCACGACATGATGGAGCGGATCGACCCATATCTCCTTGAAAAATCCATTGCGCCCGGCTATTTCCACAAAAGACCAGAAGACAATGACGATGGCATAAGCCATGCGCAGGCTTCGGCCCCAACTGCCGATGCGCAGTTGGCGTTTGAACATCAGTGCCGATCCTATCAGGCAGACCACGGCGATGATGTAGGTCACAGGGTGATGATCGCCCAGAAACACGGGGTCGTAGCAGAACATCAGCAGTAGATAGAGGCCCCACATCATGACGTTCCACTCCATAAACATGACGATACTCGCATGGTGGGCCATCGGCCTCAGTTCCACACGGTTCTTCAGGCCGCAATGGTTTTGCACCCATTGGATAAAGAGGCAGCCGCTACGGGTGCAGAAGACATAGAGGAGGACGATCATCATCCACATGCCAAACGTCGCAGGCATGATGAGGTATTCGGGGCGCGAGCCACGGATCCCCTTCAGTTCGGCACGGGAGAAGTCTTCAAGGGGAGTGCCGTTGATGGTGAAGGTGTGATGGACCGCCACACCATCGACATACTGGCTGATCGTCTCCACGACACCATTGCCCACCAAGTCGCAGTGGACACCATAACGCTGAGCGTAATAGGCAAGGAGAAACTCCACCCAGCCTGTCCAGAAGAGCAATGCCCCCGCAAGTCCGAAGCAGGTCTGCCGGGTGTCGCCCTTGACGAAAACGCCCCAGATCGTTATGACAAGTCCCATAAATCCCATGGCAAAAGCCGAATAATGGAGCGCGGTAGGGGTGAGGAAATGCTCCATCAGAATCATCAGCGCATGGCCAAGCGGCATGAGCAGCAAGACGATAAGGATAGCACCCAGTGCCTTGCCTGGGTATTTTTTCTCTTTCATTCTTTGTCGGTTAAGTTGATTAAAATGTATACATCCTATTAACTCCCGAGCGATATCAAGGACAGACAGTCACTCCCCCTTGTATGGTTTTTCCTCGAAAGCGGATGCAAAATTACCGCTTTTGGACATTCGACACAATACCCAAAAATGGTGATTTGGGCGCATGGACTTTTTATGGCAAGACCCTCCTGTGATTACCAGAATGACAAGGAAAACACCAAAAAGAAAGGCGAAGGTTTGCGGGTCTCATGAAAAACATGTACCTTTAGCCTCGAAAAGAAAAAGAACAAACGAATGAGATACGGAAGAAAATGGATGGCAGCAGTCGCCATGGGCCTGCTGAGCCTCAACGGGATGGCGCAAAAGCTGACGGAATATGTCGATCCGTTCATCGGTACGACCAATTTCTCGGTATGCAACCCCGGGGCAGTACTGCCCCACGGCCTGATGTCGGTCGTTCCCTTCAACGTGATGGGAAGCGACCTCAACGCGTATGACAAGGACGCAAGGTGGTGGTCCGCGCCCTATGAGTACCACAATAAGTACTTGACGGGCTTCGCCCATGTCACCCTCAGCGGTGTGGGATGTCCCGAACTGGGCACACTATTGACAATGCCGACGAGCGGAAAGCTCTCTGTCGATTATCACGACTACGGATCCGAATACGACGGCGAACAAGCAAGGCCGGGCTACTACGGTGTCAATCTGAAGAAGTATGGCATCCGTGCCGAAGTCACCTCCACACTCCGTTCCTCACGCGAACGCTTCACCATGCCGAAGGGCGAAGGACACCTGCTGCTCAACATCGGAGACGGACTGACCAACGAAACGGGTGGCATGGTGCGGCGCGTCAACAACCAGGAGATAGAGGGCATGCGCCTGCTCGGCACTTTTTGCTACAATCCGCAGGCTGTCTTCCCCATCTACTTCGTCATGCGCGTCAACAAACTGCCCAAGGAGCAGGGAGCATGGAAACAGCAACCCACGCGCCAGGGCGTAAAAGGTGAATGGGATCCTGACAACGGACGACTGAAACTATACAAGAACTACACCCGCGAACTGGCTGGAGACGGTATCGGCTACTACTACTCCTTCGACTGCGAGGAGGGGGAGCAGGTGGAGGTCAGCATGGGCGTATCCTTCGTCAGCATAGAAAACGCCCGCGAGAACCTCGACCGGGAGCAACCGCAGGGCACGACTTTCGAGCGCATCGCTCAGCAGGCCGACAAGGAATGGGAGCAGACGCTTGGGCGCATCTCCGTCAAGGGCGGCACGGAAGCACAACGCCGCGTATTCTACACGGCCCTCTACCATACACAGCTCCACCCGAATATCCTGCAGGACTGCAACGGCGACTACCCTGCCATGGAGCAAGGCGAGACGCGCAATACCAAGGACAACCGCTACACGGTGTTCTCGCTCTGGGACACCTACCGCAACGTGCATCAGCTCCAGACCTTGCTCTTCCCCGACAAGCAGACGGACATGGTACGGTCAATGATCGCCATGTATGACGAATGGGGATGGATGCCGCGCTGGGAACTGTTCGGACGCGAGACCTGGACCATGGAGGGCGACCCCGCCATCCCTGTCATCACGGATACCTGGCTGAAGGGACTCCGCGACTTCGATATCGACAAGGCGTATGAGGCTTTCCGCAAGAGTGCAACGCTCCCAGGAGCAGAGAACAAAATGAGACGCGACATCGATCCCTACATCAGCAAAGGCTACATCCCGCTCGGTGTGTTCGCCCAGGACAACTCGGGAGACAACTCGGTATCGCACGCATTGGAATATTATGTTGCCGACAATGCCCTCTCGCTTCTGGCCGCAGACCTCGGACACAAGCAGAACGCACAGATCTTCCGCCAGCGAAGCCTCGGCTACAAGCACTACTACGACCCGGCAACGGGTGTCTTGCGCCCCATCAATGGCGACGGATCCTTCCTCACGCCCTTCGACCCCAAGGATGGTGCCAACTTCTCCAACGCACCGGGCTTCCATGAGGGATCGTCGTGGAACTACACTTTCTACATACCCCACGACGTTGGCGGACTGGCCAAACTGATGGGCGGACAACGGAAGTTTATCGACAAGCTCCAGTCGGTCTTCGACAACGATCTCTACGATCCAGCCAACGAACCAGACATCGCCTATCCGTACCTCTTCTCCTACTTCAAGGGTGAGGCGTGGCGCACACAGCGAGAGGTCTTGCGCCTGTTGGAGCGCTATTACAAGGACCAACCCGATGGCATCCCGGGCAATGACGACACGGGAACGATGTCGGCATGGGCGATCTTCTCGATGATGGGCTTCTACCCTGATTGCCCAGGATCACCCTACTACACGCTCACCACGCCTGTCTTCGATGAAGTGACAATCCACCTCGACCCGAAGTATTACCCGCAGGGCGACATCACCATCACGACCACACACGGCAAGGGAACGGGCCGCTACATCCAGTCTATGTCGCTGGGTGGAAAACCGCTTCATAGCTACCGCATCTCCCATGCACAACTGATCGGAGGCCGCCATCTGACGATGCAGGTGGGAGACAGAAAATAAGGCCAGAAAGGCAAAGGTTTTTCCTACCTCTCACAACACGCAGACCGCCCCGCCCCGAGCCTGACGGCTTGGAGCGGGGCGGTCGCAATCATGGAAAGTCCCTACAGACTACACGTCGTATTCGAAGGTGAAGATCTTCTCCGTGTTGATCGAGTTGCCCACCGTACAACCGCGATGGGTGAAAGCCTCAAGGCGTTTGCGCTTCTTCTCGGGCACGTCCTGGCCAAAATGGAAGTGGATGGCAATGCGCTCTACCACACTATGGGCAGCGTCGAAGCCGATCTCCTTCAGCTCGGCATACCATCCCGTGGTGTCCACATCTTCCTTGGCAGCTCCCATCGAAGCCGTGGTCAACGCACATGCCATCAGCGACTGGGCAAACAGCACTACGGGGGTGGGATACTCGCCTACACCTCCCTGCTCTGCAGGGACGTCGGTGTGGGTCAATTCTCTCTCGTTCTGAATCTCCATGCGGAACTGGCCCGCATTCTTTACTGTGACCATAAGCTCATTTAATTTGGTTATTGACAGAATGAAAAATACAAAAAACGTGCCACAGCGTCACAGACCATCTTCTAAAGCGACAAAGCAGACAGTTTGGCCTGCCAAATATTCATATCGAAAACGGGCAGAACGCTATTGCGCACTGCCCGTTTCGGATTTCGAGAATCCGGTCTTTCGACTCCGCCACTGCTTGGAGGGATGCGTCTCGCGACGTTGTTCCCACATACAAGCGGCGGTGTTATCCAGTTTTCAAACAATCAAATTCACCTCTCAAACTAATTTCACCTATTATAA
>ERZ1026870.1421-NODE-1421-length-10269-cov-11.796750_pt1 | contig 10269 bp, 7 predicted proteins | sample MGYA00380165_ERZ1026870 | MGnify/ENA primary metagenome ERZ1026870 (study PRJEB33269, sample SAMEA4719801) | human gut metagenome | biome: human-associated habitat; feature: organic feature; material: feces | place: Cameroon | collected 2013-10 ...
TAGGTTGGATGTTTCTCTGCTCTTTACTTTTTAGAATATTATCTCGAACTCGCGTGTATATATTTATGACGCAAGCCTAATTTCCCCAGGGGGGAAACATGCACCTCAATATATGACTTGGGACATGCCTATCCTATGAAAACGGCTGTTCGCCTAGGTGCAATCTCACCCATAACAGGGTGACCCGTTTGGTGTGGTGGCGTACGTTAACCAGGCATGTGAAGTGGAATAAATTCCCTTCACATACCTGGCTACCTTATCTCACCCCTAACGGGGTGACCCATTTATCCATGTAATTTATCGACGTCAAAAAATCCGATGAAACCGTGTCGAAAATATCATGGATTTTGAACACCCTACCTAACGGGGTAACCCATTTAATCATGCTACTTATCGACATCAAAATCCGATAAAATCGTGCCGTAAATATCATGGATTTTGCCCCCTACCTAATGGCAAATCCCTTATCACATACTAACAACATCCCCCGCAATTAAGGGTGAAAGGGAAAGTGACAAGTGACCGCGCAACTTCTTGATTATCAGAAGAAACGCGGTCACTTTGTCACTTGAAATAAATCTTAATTCTGTGTTAACAAAATCTATTCTTTGATTTTGCATACCCTGTCATAGCTAAATATGAGAGGGGAAAAGAGGTGTTTGTGTTATTGAGCGTACCCCAATTTACTCAACACCTCATTGCTAATGTCAATGCTGGGTGAGGCAAAGATAATGCCATTGTCCGAAGCACGGTCCAAAATAAGTTGAAAACCACGTGCTGTAGCAATACCCTTCACCGCGTTATAGATTTCGTCTTGAATAGGCTGAATAAGACTTTGGCGTTTTTTATAGAGTTCGCCTTCAGGACCGAAGTACTTTTTCTTTAAGTCAGCAGCTTCTTTTTCTTTATCCACGATAGCCTTTTCGCGTTCCTTCTTTTGTGCGTCACTCAGAAAAACACTTTCGTTTTGGTAGTTCTTATAGAGCGTTTGTGCTTTCGTGTTAAGAGCCTCCACTTCAGCCTGCCACGACTTCGACGTTTGGTTCAGCTGTTCGTTCGCACGTTCGTAGGCAGGAATATTACTCAGAATATACTCCATGTCTACCAAGGCAAACTTTTGTGCCTGCATACTCATTGTGCCCAACAGCATAATGAAAAGAATCAATAACTTTTTCATATTTCCAATTTTTTCGTTTGTGCCTTTTAACCAAGCAGGGCTTAAAGGCTTATAGCCCCTAAGCCCTACTTATAATATATATGTGTGTTCTAAGTATGTATTAGTGCGTATCACTCAGTCTCTCAAAAAGAATGTAATACTTAATACTTAAATTAGAATTCCTGTCCGATAATAAAGTGGAATTGTGAGCCACCAGCACGTTTATTGGTGCTATATCCAGCAATATTTTTCTGGAAACCGTATGCCCAGTCAATACCCATCAAACCCACCATGGGAAGTAGGATACGCACACCCACACCCGCAGAGCGTTTCATATCGAAAGGATTAAACTTCTTCACATCCGTCCATGCGTTACCACCTTCAACAAAGGCAAGAGCAAAGATCGAAGTAGAGTTTTCAAGCATCAAGGGGTAGCGCAACTCAAGGGTCATGCGGCTATAAGCATAAGCATCGCCCATATAGTAGTTATTACCCGAGAGAGAACCATTCTCGTAACCGCGCAAACCGATAGTCTCAGTAGCATAGCCCGTAGAATATCCCGACATACCGTCGCCACCCACGTAATAAGTTTCGAAGGGCGACTTCTTGTAGCGGTTATAGGCACCCAAAAGACCAAATTCAATGCGAGTCATCAACACAGGAGCCTTCACAGCACTGCTAAGCGCAGTAAAGTTACGGAATTTGAACTTCCATTTATGATATTCAATCCAGCGATACTTCTCTTGCAACTCCTTTTGGTATTTTGCACTCTGGTAGTCGGTAGCCAATTTCTTATAGTTGCGACCGTCCCACAGAGAGTAGGGGGGAGTAGCTGTAACTTGGAACAAGAATTCAGAACCTGAGCGAGGGTAGAAAGGATGATCCGTAGAGTTACGTTGCAATGAGAGCGAAATGTTAAAGTTGTTACAATTACCATCCGTAATCAAGAAGTACTGCCAAGACTTCAGCATATAGCGTGTATACGAAGCCTCTGCCATAAATGTAAAGTAGTCATCTGGCCAGCGCAAGCGTTTACCAAAGCCCAAGCTCAGATTTATCATCTTTACATACTTATCAGGGTCGTAAGCATCCGTGTAGTAGTTCGAACTTGTACCATAGCCATAGTTGTAGTTATAAAGTTGGTTATAGTAGTTCTGGTTAATGTAGTTCGAGTTCACATCACTCTGCTTACTATATGAGATGCTAAACGAAAGTTGGTTCGGGCGTTTGCCACCCAACCAAGGTTCAAGGAACGAGAGCGCATAGTTTTGGTAATACGTACCATTGGTTTGCACCTGCAGCGACAAAGTTTGTCCGTCGCCTTGAGGAATAAAGCCTGCACGTTTATAGCCCTTGCGGAAAAGGTTCTGCACAGAGAAGTTTGTAAACTTCAAACCTACGCGTCCCACAATACCCGTTTGTCCCCAACCAGCCGAAAGTTCAATTTGGTCGCCACCCTTCGAGGTCAGCGGATAGTTAAGGTCCACCGTACCACTCACAGGGTCGGGCTTAATACCATTTTGTCCAAACTGCGACTGCAAAGCCTCAGGGTCAAACTGGTTCATTTGTGCAAGGTCTTGAATAGAACGCTTAATGTTATCCATTGAGAAAAGGTCGCCCGGCTTTGTGCGCAACTCACGACGAATCACGTTTTCATACACACGGTCGTTACCCGAAATTCTCACATGGTTAAACGTCGCCTGTCGTCCCTCTTGAATACGCATTTCCAAGTCGATAGAGTCGCCTACCACATTCACCTCCACGGGGTCCAGTCGGTAGAACACATAACCATTGTTATAATACAGGTTACCAATGGCGTCGTCATCGCTCGTCAAGCGTTTGTTCATCAATGTTTGGTCGTATACATCGCCATGCTTCATTTGCAAGATACGTTCCAAAAGGTCAGAGTTATAAACCGTGTTGCCCACCCATGATATATTGCGCAAGTAATATTTCTTACCCTCATACACGTTCAGGTGTACATTCACATGCTTATCGTCCACCGTTTCAATGCTGTCCGATGTAATCAAGGCGTCGCGATAGCCCCATGAGTTCAGTTTCTCAGTGAGCAAATCCTTATCCTCCAGATATTTCTCGGGTAAGAATTTTTTAGAGCGGAACATATTTACAAAGCTCTTTTCGTGCGTCTTTTTCATGGCACGTTTCAGCTTTGCCACATGCTTTGGGTCAACACCGTTAATAAAAATCTTCTGAACCTTAACCTTCGCGTTTTTATCGATGTTAATGTCCACGAGCACACGGTTATCACCCGTCACGTCCTCGCGTTGCACAATGTGAACCTCGCAGTTTTTAAAGCCCTTTTCTTCAAAATGTTTTTTAATGTAGTGTTCAGCGCGGTTCACCATGTCCGTAGTAATTTGGTTACCTGGCTGAAAACCAATAATCTTTTCGCAGTCCTCGCGTTCCGACTTTTTCACACCATTATAGCGAATGCTCGAAATACGCGGTTGTGCAGTGAGTTTCACGTGCAGAAACACCTTATTTCCCACAATGCTATCAGCCACGATTTCCACATTCGAGAAAATCTTTTGTGCCCAATATTTGCGTACTGCTTCGCTAATGTCAGGACCAGGAATTTCGTAAGACTCTCCCACTTCGAGCCCTGAAATACTGCTAAGGTATTCAGGGTCATACCCCTTCATTTCGTCCACAGTGATACCGCCCAACACATAGCGTGGGTGGTTTGCCGTGTAGGTTATCACGGGAGAGTTTTGGTCTTTGTCGGTCACCTGCTCTTGTGCCCAAAGGTTGCCATGTATGCTCAGCCCCAAGGCAGCCACAACAAGCAGTTTACGTGATATATATTTCATTCTTAGTTTGTGTTTCAATGATAGGTTCTAAAGTCCAAGAAAATCCTGAAATTATAGAACTAAAAAACTACTTCACCTGTTCACTTGTCTTTCCAAAGCGTCTTTCTCGGTTTTGAAACCACGAAATAGCTTGGCACAAGTCCTCTTCGTGGAAGTCTGGCCAGAATGTGTCACAGAAGTAAAATTCAGTGTAGGCACATTGCCATAGCAAGTAATTGCTCAGTCTCACCTCGCCCCCAGTGCGAATCAGCAAGTCGGGGTCGGGCATAAAGTTTGTGGTCAGGTGTTTCGAAATCAGTTCTTCGTTCACCTCCTCGGGTTTCAGCTCACCCTTTTCCACCTCTTGAGCAATGTTTTTAACCGCTTGCGTAATCTCCCATCGCGAACTATAGCTCAGGGCAATCACCATGGTCATGCCCGTGTTCACCGACGTGCGTTGTTGCAGTGCCAAAATAGAGTCTTGCACCACCTGTGGCACACGGCTCAAGTCACCAATAATGCGCAACCGCACGTTGTTCTTCATAAACAGTTCCTCTTCGAGCGACGTCAGGATAAGCGACATCAGTGCTGCCACCTCTTCAGCCGGTCTATTCCAGTTTTCGGTAGAGAAAGTATAGAGCGTCAAGAACTTCACGCCCAAGTTCGAGCAGGCTGTCGTAATTTCGCGTACAGCCACAACGCCCTGTTGGTGTCCCATGCTGCGGTTCATGCCGCGTGCTTTGGCCCAACGTCCATTACCATCCATAATAATGGCAATGTGGGCAGGAATTCTTGATTTGTCGAGTTCCATATATAGAGAGTGTATAGTTTTCTTTTTCAATAGGGCATGCCTTTGCCTTTTTTTAAGAGCGCGTATGGGGTTTACTAGTCTCAGTCCCTGTTACAAGTAGGGCACTTAGGGTTCAAGTCATACGTCAGCGTCAGTGTCAGTGCCGAATAATGATCCTTATTGCGGAACATCTCCGACTTAATGCCCAAGGGAGCATCCAGTCCGTCTAACTTATCGCTCAAACTAAAGTGAACCATCCAGTCTAATCCCAAGTTAAGGCGTGGCGCCACCTTATATTTCACACCTGCGCCAATGGGAATATTTGCCGTAAAAGCCTTTCCCGCAGCGCCATAGGTCAATCCAAAGCCCATTTGCAAGTAGGGCACAAAACGCACATGCTTGCGATAGTCGCGTTGGTAGCCATAGGGCAGAAAGTGCAATTCATAGAGTGCCGAAAGGTCATAAATGCCACTGTTCACGCTATATTGCAAGTGTTCAGCGCCAGCCGCCCCCGTGTTTGCAGGATAAAACTCCTTTATCGAAGCCGTTTTACCCTTCATCGTGTGATAGGTGAACTGTGTTTTCACCGCCATGCGCGGATTCAGTGGAAAACGTGCCACCAATGCTCCAGCAATGCCCATAGCATCTTTCACATCCGTGAAGTTACGGCTTAGTCCGATGCCTGCGCCCAACTCTAATCTGTATTGCAATTCCTCTTGTTGGGCAAAAGCCTGGTGTGGCGCAAAGAGCAAAGCCCCCAAGGTCAGTGCAAACAAAAGCACACCACGCGCCCCCTTTTGCAAAGCTCTGGGGGAGCGTGACCATGTTGTTTTATGTGCAAATGTACGGAGCATGTCTTTGTTGGATATGCAAGAGCGATTCTCCTCTTCAGAAATTTAGAACCACCCCAAACTATTTTATTGGACAGTCAGTGTGTCCTTCAACTTATTCAGTCTGCCCTTCATTACCATGCCTGTTCCGCCGCAAACCATCCATACAAACTGGTCATTGTCTACGGCTACCGATAGCGAGGTTGCCCCACTGGGAGTGGGATTAAAGAGCAACGAGGTCTTCCAGGTTCTGCCATTGTCCTCGCTCACATAGAAGGGAGCCACAGTGCCATCCTTCTTCAAGCCAGCAAGCACCATTTTGTTGTTATACACAAAGAGCGAAGCATGCTTCAATTTAGGACAAGCATAGCCCTTCAACTCATCTGTTTGTGGCAACAAAATCCAGGGATAGCTAAAGTCGCCTTGCAAGTTAATGTCGTGTTTCCATACGCAAACACTGTCCTTAGCGTCTTGTCCCACCATAATCATCATCTCGTTTTGTTTGTTGCGAGGTGCAGCAATGGTGCTTGCCGTAATATTTTGTGTGGGCAATGCGCCCTCAGTGTCAATGGTGCAAAGTTTCCAGTCATCGCCATTGGCAGAAGCCCACATTTTGCCACCACCTATGGCATAAATGCTGTCGGTGCTTGTACCTGCAAGGGCAGTAAACTGTTGTGTGGCTTGTGTGCGATGCCAAGTGCCAGCAGCCTGTGCCGACTTCACCACTTGTCCACCTGCCAAGGCATAGAAGTTGCCTTTCAAATATTGAATAGAGCGCACGTCAATCTTCTTGCCGTTAGCAGCATTCACGTCTGCACACGCATCAAAGTTGGGTGTCTCAGCATTTGTTTCTACCACGTGTGTGGTGCCGTCAGCATGTTCGCCAAACACATACACCATGCCGTTTGTAGCCACTGTGCGGCTATTCACAAAGTTTGCTACAGCGTTCAGCGGACTTTGTGCCACGGTGTTCCACACCATTGAGTCGGGATATTCTTTATAAACGCGAAGATTGAAGGTATAAGTGCGTTTCAGACTACCGTCTACCGAATACACCGTTACCTTACGGGGCACGCTAAAGTCTGTGCTATCGGTAGGTGTAAACAGAGTGTCTTGGTGGGTAGTTAAACTCTCAATCGTCAACTTGCCCGAACTAACAATTCCATTTGTGGCAAACACTATTTTATTCATTCTGGTGCCTACGGGCAGGGGGTCAGGGTTATAGACGCTATCTTTTAGTTGGTCGATGTACATTAAGAAGGCACCTCCCGTCACGTTATAAGTGATGGTAGTGTCGTTTCCTGTCGATGAACTTTTAGTATGTACATCGCGCACCAAGTTTCCGAGTGTTACAGAGGTGATAAGACAGTCTCTCGATGTTTCTGTTTCGGTCACATCCGACGAGGTGTCGCAAGCTGTGAAGGCGAATGCAGCAAAGAATGTTGCCAACATTGCCCATATCGTGATTTTATTCATGTGTCGTTTTTTGTGCAATTTCATTTTGCTGTAGATTGATATAATTGCTGAGGTGCAGCCAATAATGCACTTAATTTATCGTGCAAACCGAATGCAATAGCACGCCCTGAAAGGGCAACAGCGCCTAGCCCAGGGCAACACCCTGGGTTACGGATGTTCATAGCATTGACGCCCTGTAAGGGCAAAAGCTTAACACCCTAAGCAGCCAATCTTCTGCAAAAATACGCACATTTTCTTTATTATCGGCTATTTTGTTCCGTTTTATCTTGTTTTAAGAAAACAAATGTTTTAATCACATTGATTTTAACGACAAAAAAACATCTGATTTTGTGTGCTTTAGCGCATTTTCTTACAAAAATATTTTTACAAAAAATATATGTTCCTTTATTCGCTTCGCGTTTTTTATTTGAACATTAATTCCCATCAATGCCCATTAATTATTCCATTAATACTTTCATTAGTACAGAAAAAATTAATGTCCCCGAATTAATGTCCCCGAATTAATGACAATTAATGTTCCCCCTTTAGCAGCGTAGCTGCAAACGTATAATTCGCTTCGCGTTTTTATTTGAACATTAATTCCCATCAATGCCCATTAATTTATCCATTAATACTTTTCATTAGCCTAGAAAAAATTAATGTCTCCGAATTAATGTCCCCGAATTAATGACAATTAATGTTCTCTCCTCAGCAGCGTAGCTGCAAACGTGTAATTCGCTTCGCGTTTTTATTTGAACATTAATTTCCATCAATGCCCATTAATTTATCCATTAATACTTTTCATTTGCAATGCACGTCTTCAGAATTCTTGATAAATCTATCAAATATCGTGCAGAAAAAAATCATGGATTTTGAACACCCTACCTAGGGGGGAACTGCTTAATAATATACTCTTTACATTCGTTAACTGTAAATTAATATTTATTTCAAATGACCGAGTGACCGCGTAACTCCTGATTATCAATAATTTAAGCGGTCACTGGTCATTAGTCACTTTCGCTATACTCTCAATTTTGCACAACTCTGCTTCGCGAACCTACTTTCCCAAAAGGGATAGAGCGACCAAGAATGCACGCCTGTTGCCCTTTGCTATGCATTATCGGCTGCACCTCAGCAATTCAAGCAAGCTTGATTGCATTCGGTTTGCACGATAATTCAGGGCGTGCATTACCAACATTAAAATCCAATAAATTCGCACAAAACATTTTGCAAATTTTAAATAACCCACGCCCTCAAAACCGACATTTTGACCAATTCTCTTTCTTCGGAATTGTATCGGTATTCCTTCGGAATGATATCGGAATCATTATTACCCGAAAAAACGAAATTTACACCAACGCCTTTTTTATGAATTTTCACGCGCCAGCCTCACCCCATTTAACCATGCCCCTTATTGATGAAAAAACACAAAACCATGCCGAAAAATTTATGAAACTTCCCCCTCCAACAAAAAAATGCCCAACGACAATGTGTCGTTGAGCATTTCCATATTTTCAACCACCTCCTTGTTCTCACAAGGAAAGCGTGTGTTAATCCTCGTCCATGTTAGTCCACGATTCACTACTCCAAGTCTTTTCTTCAGAGAGCTGGTCAGCATCTGTATACTTATCGTGAACTGGGAGGTTTTCACCAGAAGTAGACAGAATTTCATTTTCGATGTGCAAGCTAATTGCGTTAGCCTTGGGTGCAGAATATATTTTTTTCATTGTGTGAGAAATAGCTTTTTTAGTTAAACTTATTACCTATCACTTAACGATAATCTTTTTGCCGTTAACGATGTATACGCCCTTTGCAGCAGCGTTCAACGAGTTAACGCGACGTCCGTTAAGGTCGTAGATTACAGTGCTCTTAGCATGCTCAGCATTTGCAATAACATGGTTGATGCCAGTAGTCATGCTGTCGAAGCTAAATCCGCGCATCTGACTCAAAAATGGAGTCATTACAGCAAGGTAAGCCTTGTGAGCACCATTTTTAAATGCACCACCATTTTCAGCACCATAGTAGAAACCGAGACCGTCTTCGCCTTGTGCGAGTTTGTAGTAAGCAGTAGCGTCCTTTACGCTGGTCATAGCTTCCGCTACAGAACCATGCAACAAGTTGTCAGTAGGAGCAACCTCTGTAGAGTTTACAATAGTGTAAGTGTAATCCTTGTTCGCTGTCAACTTTTCTGTAGCCTTCAAAAGCAAAGCGGTCTTGGCAGGAACAACAGCACCTGCTGCATAAGTCTCATTGAAATTCAAGGTCTTACCATCTTCGCTTGTAATGGTGTAACCTGTCACACCTTCGGGCATAACAAATGCATCTTCAGTGTAGTAGGTGCCGTATTGGGCGGTGGTGAGGGTGAAGGTGCCAGTTTTAGCTGCTGAGTATGTAATTGTTATCGATTTTACATAAACAGCGGATTTTTTTGCTGTTCCGTTGTTGAAATTTATATCGATTTTTCCAGTAAGGTTTCCTGTAAATTCGTATGCTGTTGCAGGGTTGGAATTAATTTCAGCACTACCATAATTTTTTCCTCCAACTTTAACAATGATGTTTCCTGGATTTTTTATTCCACTAACAGCTGCTTCAACTTTGATGGAAGTGATTGTACCTTTAATTTGATCTGTAGAGAAATTTAGGTTTATCTCATTTTTCGATTTCCCGAGTTGAAGTCCTAAATTTTTATTAAGATTTGTTTGGGCTACGTCGTACGCAGTGGCGGTACCATTTATGGTCCAAGTCACTTTGTTGAAAGACTTTGTTAGAGGAAAACCAAATTCTAAATCGCCTTTCTGAAACGTATAAGTATACGTGTCGGCCATCGCGTTCACTCCCCCCACTAAGCAAAGCAAGCAAATAGTGAAGAAAGCTTTGAGAGAAAGTAAAGTTGTTTTCATAAGATTATAATGTTTTAAGTTGTTTGTTTCGGTAATTCCAATGCAAAGAAAATGCAAACCGAAGGCAGAAAATCAAGCTTGCTTGAGTTTTATGCTGAGGTGCAGCTTTTCTTATGCAAAGTTACGTATATAATAATTCGGGTGCAACCTATTAAAGATATAGTAGACAGGGTTAAGGAAAGAATGACCAATTTTTGTACTAATTAAGAAAAAAGAGACACTAAATATTCCCATTTCCATACGATTCTTTGTGTTGAAAATCAAAGATATGAAAAATTTGTAACAAAGGGGGGTAGGGTGGGGCGGTATGGGTGGGGTAAAAACAAGA
>ERZ1026870.1422-NODE-1422-length-10257-cov-6.677024_pt1 | contig 10257 bp, 6 predicted proteins | sample MGYA00380165_ERZ1026870 | MGnify/ENA primary metagenome ERZ1026870 (study PRJEB33269, sample SAMEA4719801) | human gut metagenome | biome: human-associated habitat; feature: organic feature; material: feces | place: Cameroon | collected 2013-10 ...
CAAGAAATACACGGTCGACCTCACGGAGCGCGCCCGCCAGGGAAAGCTCGATCCCGTGATCGGTCGTGACGACGAGATTCGCCGCACGATGCAGATCCTGCAGCGCAGGAGCAAGAACAATCCCGTTCTCATCGGTGAGCCCGGCGTGGGCAAGACGGCTGTGGTTGAAGGCCTTGCGCAGCGCATCGTTAACAACGAAGTGCCCGACAGCCTTCGCGGCAAGCGCATTCTCTCGCTCGACATGGCCGGCCTCATCGCAGGAGCGAAATACCGCGGCGAATTCGAGGAGCGTCTCAAGAAGCTTCTCAAGGAAGTGACGGCTGAATCCGGCAGGATCATTCTCTTCATCGACGAGCTGCACACGGTGGTGGGCGCGGGTAAAACAGAGGGATCGATGGATGCCGGCAACATGCTCAAGCCCGCCTTGTCGCGCGGCGAACTGCACGTCATCGGTGCGACGACGCTGGATGAATACCGCAAGTATGTCGAAAAGGATGCCGCTCTTGAGCGCCGCTTCCAGAAGGTGCTTGTGGATGAGCCGAGCGTTGAGGACACGATCGCCATTTTGCGCGGTCTGCAGGAGCGCTATGAGGCCCATCACGGCGTCGAGATCACCGATCCGGCCATTGTTGCGGCGGCAGAACTCTCGCACCGCTATATCACGGACCGCTTCCTGCCTGACAAGGCCATCGACCTCATCGACGAAGCCGCGGCCCGCGTGAAGATGGAAATCGATTCCAAGCCCGAGGCTCTTGACAAGCTTGATCGTCGCCTCATACAGCTCAAGATCGAGCGAGAGGCCATGAAGAAGGAGACCGACGACGCCTCGAAGAAGCGTCTGCAGGCGATTGAGGATGAGATCGACAAGCTCTCACGCGAATATGCCGACCTTGAAGAGGTTTGGAAGAAGGAAAAGAGCGAGGCGCTCGGCGCCAAGAGCGTTCGCGACGAAATCGACCGCACGCGTCATCAGATGGAGGAATACCGTCGCACGGCCCAGTACGAAAAGCTCGCCGAGCTGCAGTACGCCGTGTTGCCGAAGCTTGAAGAGCGCCTGAGGAAGGCCGAAAAGGCTGAATCGGGTGAAGCGCCCAAGCCCAAGCTTCTGAGAACGACCGTCGGGGCCGAGGAGATCGCGGAGGTCGTCAGCCGCGCCACCGGTATTCCAGTCTCGAAGATGATGGAGGGCGAACGCCAGAAGCTTCTGCACATGAAGGATTCGCTCGAAGAGCGTGTCGTGGGGCAGGATGAGGCCGTCAAGCGGGTGGCTGAGACGATCCTGAGAAGCCGTGCCGGCCTTTCGGATCCGAATCGTCCCTACGGCAGCTTCCTCTTCCTCGGCCCCACGGGTGTGGGCAAGACCGAGCTCACGAAGGCGCTCGCGCAGTTCCTCTTCGATACGGAAGATGCGCTCGTTCGCATCGACATGAGCGAATTCATGGAAAAGCACAGCGTGGCTCGTCTGATCGGTGCGCCTCCGGGATATGTCGGCTATGAGGAAGGAGGCTACCTGACGGAAGCCGTTCGCCGTCATCCCTACAGCGTGATTCTTCTTGACGAAGTCGAGAAGGCTCATCCGGACGTTTTCAACGTTCTGCTGCAGGTGCTGGACGACGGCCGAATGACCGACGGCCAAGGCCGTACGGTGGACTTCAAAAACACCGTGATCGTCATGACCTCGAATCTGGGTTCTTCCGAGATTCAGGAAATGATCGGTGAGTCGAAGGAAAGCGTGAAGAACGCCGTGATGACCGAGGTGCGAGAACACTTCCGTCCGGAGTTCATCAACCGCATCGATGAGATCGTGATCTTCAACTCGCTCGGCAGCGAGGCCATCCGCCGCATTGCCGAGATCCAGCTCAAGAGCCTGAAGGCCCGCGTGGCGGCGCAGGACATGGCGCTCGAAGTGACCGATGAAGCCATGGCTGAGCTCGCGGAGGTGGGCTTTGATCCGCACTACGGCGCACGTCCGCTCAAGCGCGCGATTCAGGACCATATCGAGAATCAACTCGCCATGGTCATGTTGCAAGGATCGGCGGGGCCGGGCGACACGATTCGCGTGGGCGCCAAGAATGGCACATTCACGTTCGACGTAGAGAAGGCTGTTCAGTAACTCGAAGGATTGGATTCCTTAAGCTTTAGGAAGGGGCGCTCCGCCGGTAACGGCGGAGCGCCTTTGCGCATTCGGATTCGGCCAATTCCCGCTGAGGAAGCCTCGCCCGATTTGGATTCAAATCGGACGGGGAGCAGTTATCTCACTCGCAAAACGATCTTTGCGGCCATGTGATCCATGGGTTGCTTGAGATAGGAGGCGCTGTCAAAGAGAAGCGCTGGGCTTTGCGGACAAAGATCGCGCTCGCGAAGGGATTCCCCGAGGGTCTTCAGACTGGAGAAGAAGTCCGTTTCGGTGCCCGTGAAGTACCAAAGGACGCAACGGCCGGGAGCGAGTTCAAGAATGTCGGGACCGGCGTCTCTCCGGCAAAGGGCGTGAGTACGGTGGCACTTTTCTCGTATTCCCGCCTCTTGGTGTTTCCGCCGTTCATAGGATCGTTTGCAAGGCATTCAAGCGTTGGGACGGCGCTTTGCACCGTATTTGCATTGTTGGCGATGACGGCGGTTTTGTCGTGCCTGCTTCCTAAGGGAGGGCGAGGCGAATCGCAACCCTGGAATTGATCGAAAGATCAAGCCCTAATTGAGGAAGTGCGGCGGCAGGCTCGGCGTGCCGTGAACGCCGAGCGGCGTGGATATGCCGTTCGCATTCACGTAGATGCGTCCGCCCTCATCCTCAGTCTCAAAGTAGCGGGGCTCCTCGTGAAAGACCACGTCGGAGATGCCGAGCATGTTGAGAAAGCGTTCGAGATTTGAGGCGATTGACTGCATGTCGAAGCCGTTGTCCTGCATGGAGATGCAGTCTCCCGAGAAGGGGGCATTGCGGTCGGTCTTGAGTGCGATCGCAATGCGGATCTCGTTTGCGTAGATCTTGGCGGCATCGGGGCGCGAGCAAAAGAAGGCGATGGAGGCGCAGAGCTCAGCTGCCGTGGAGCCGCTCGTATGAATGGCGTTCATGACGAGCGGGGAGACGCGGAAGGGCGACATCACTTGTTCGAGGAAGTCGAGGCCTCTGATGATGGGGAAGGGCTCCGTGACGATGGTGTGGTAGGTCGAGGCATTGGGGGCGAGCGCCTCGGTCATTTCGAGCGCAAACGGATTCTGAAGAATTTGATTGGGATCGAAGAGCCCAGAACCACTGAGATTGGGATTGAGCGAGGCATCCCACCAGCGGTAGGGATGCACGACGGCGAGTTCGCCGGCGGGGACGGTCACGGTGACGACGATGTGGCGCAGGTAGAGGCCGTAGCCTCGCTCGGATTCGAGCGAGATGATGGGGTCGTCCGCGCATTCGGGCACGTCGAGGTGGCGTCCCGTGTAGAGCGTGCCGGCGCATCGGGCCATTTCCCGCGTGAGGCGTCCGCCAAGTTCGGTGTTGTTGGCGGGGCCTTGATTGCTGCGAAGCATTTCATGAAAGACCGTGACCTTGGCCTTCGGGTTGATGTAGTGCTTCTTGAGCAATGAGGCGACGGCGTCGGCTGTTTCCTGCGAGATGACGCTTACGGGCGGCTCGGACTGGAAGACGGTGCTCATCATGAGGCCGACCGTCAGCATCGACGTGTGTTCGGTTTCGGTGCGGTATTCGTACTTCACCTCGGAGAGCATGCCGAAAAAGACGCCTCGGGCCTCTTCTGCCACGGCAGGGTGCTGGAGGCGAATCTTCTCGAACACGTCGTCGGCCATGGCGTAGAAGTCGTCGGAGAGCGCGTTGTCGAGAAGCCTGCGAAGGCGAAGCTCAAGAACTTCCCGGTCGGCGAGCGTCGTGTAGGCCGTCAGACGGTTGAGGATGAAGGTGAGTTCGCGGCGCTGGGCCGCAAGATGTGATGAACGTGCCATGTATGAATGTCAGGCGGCCGGAGCGGCCTCGCCTCAGGTCGGAAAGGGATCGGTTGGATCCGTGATCAGAGATTCTAGCGGATTTGTTTGACTTGGACGGCGATGCACGAACGTGCCGAGGAGATGCCAGGATGCAAAAGAGGAGCCGCAACGGGCTCCTCTTGAAACAACGGCATGCGTGTCGGGATCAGGATGCGGGATGACGCACGGCGGTCTGAACTTCGTCGAAGGTCTTGGCAATGCTCTTGGAGGGGGCCTTGTCGAGAAGGCTCGCAACCACGATGGCGATGAGGCCGAAGACGAAGCCGGGCAGGATTTCGTAAAGCCCGAGCCAGGCATAGTGATTCCAGACGAGCACCGTGGCGGCGCCCGTGATCATGCCGGCGAGCGCGCCGTTTCTGGTCATGCGGCGCCACCAGAGCGACATGATGATGACCGGGCCGAAGGCGGCGCCGAAGCCCGCCCATGCATAAGACACGAGCGAAAGGACGAGGCTGTTGGGGTCGCGGGCGAGCCAGACGGCAACGACGGAGACGAGCAGCACCATGCTGCGGCCAAACCAGACGAGCTCGCGTTGGGAGGCGTTGCGGCGGATGAAGGTGCGGTAGAAATCTTCTGTGAGCGTCGAGGAACAGACTAGCAGCTGGCAGGAGAGCGTGGACATGACGGCCGCGAGAATGGCGGACATCAGGATGCCGGCGATCCAGGGATTGAAGAGGAGGCTCGAGAGCACGATGAAGACGCGCTCGTGGTTCTGTTCGACGAGCGAGGCGACGTCGCGGTGCTCGGCGAAGTAGGCGGCTCCGAAAAAGCCGACGGCGACGGCGCCCGACAGGCAGAAGGTCATCCAGAGCGTCGCGACGCGGCGCGCATTGGGAATCACCTTGATGGAGCGGGTGGCCATGAAGCGCACGAGAATGTGGGGCTGTCCGAAGTAGCCCAAGCCCCAGGCGAGAAGGCTCACGATGCCCACGAAGGTGTGTCCTTCGAGGATGTTGAGCATCTTGAGGTCTACGCTCGCGACGCGTTCGGTGGCGGCGGTGAAGCCGCCGAGGTCATACATGACGGCTATCGGCGTCACGATCAGGGCCAAACACATGAGCGTGGCCTGAATCGTGTCGGTCCAGGAAACGGCGAGAAAGCCTCCCACGAAGACGTAGCAGATCGTGGCGGCGGCACCGAGAATGAGCGCCGTCTCGTAGGACATGTTGAAGGTGTTTTCAAAAAGGCGGGCGCCCGCGACCACGCCCGAGGCGCAGTAGATCGTGAAGAAGAGGAGAATGACGACGGCGGAGATGATGCGAAGCAGATTCTGCTTGTCCTCAAAGCGGTGCGAGAAGTAGTCGGGCAGAGTCAGCGCGTTGTGCGTCTTCTCCGTATAGACGCGAAGGCGGCTTGCGACGACGCACCAGTTGACGTAGGAGCCGAGCACGAGGCCGATGCCGATCCAGGACTGGGAAATGCCGGCAAGGTAGACGGCGCCGGGCAGGCCCATGAGAAGCCAGCCGGACATGTCGGAGGCGCCGACGGAGAGAGCCGTCACGAAGCCGCCGAGGCTTCGGCCGCCCAGGATGTAGTCGCCGTAGCTGCGGGTGTGATAGTAGGCGTAGAAGCCGACGCACACCATGACGAGCAGGTAGCCGACAAAGGTGATCGCTGTGGGGTTGCTGAACATAAGGGGACTCTTTCTTGTATTGATTGTGCGTCGTGCGGGGATGCACGGCGGGGCGTCATCGAGTCTGGGACCGGGCGTGGACGAGAAAAAACGGGCGCAAAAAAAAGCGCAGCCAGGGTCTCGGATGACCGAAGACTTGTGTTCGGGTATTCAAGTATACGGACGCGAACGCCTTCTGTCCCATCGACGGGCGGAAAACGCGCCGGACTAAGGCATGGTGCTTAGGAAATACTACCCGCCTATGTAGCTCATTTCGATCTTGGCGCGCTCAGGTGCAAGGCCGAGCGAGCGAAGCTCGGAGTAATGATCGCTTCTGGCGGACCAGATGCGGCCGAGCGCCTGCTCGATCTCGAAGTCTGTGGCACCGCCGCGAAGCATCGTGCGGATGTCGTAGCCTTCGGTCGCGAAGAGGCAGAGGTAAAGGCGCCCGTCCATGCTGAGCCGCGCGCGGGAGCATTCTCCGCAGAAGGCCTGCGTGACGGAAGAGATGCATCCGAATTCGCCTGCGCCGTCTAGATAGCGCCAACGCGCGGCCGTTTCGCCGGGATAGTTGGCACCGATGGGTTCGACCGGCCATTTGGCACGGATCATGTCGACCACTTCGGCCGAGGGCACGACGTCGGTCATGCGCCAACCGTTGGAGGTGCCCACGTCCATGTACTCGATGAAGCGCGGGATGATCCCGGTGTGGCGAAAGTGTTCGCAGATGCGGACGATCTCGGATTCATTGACGCCGCGCTTGACGACGGTGTTGACCTTGATGCAAAAGCCGAGATCGGCGGCATGTCGGATGTTGTCAAGCACCTTGGCGGCCGGGAACCCCACATCGTTGAAGCCTTGAAAAATGCCTTCATCAATGGCGTCAAGGCTGATCGTGACGCGGTCGAGTCCGGCTTCGCGCAGCGCGCGCGCCTTTTTGTGGAGAATAGACGCGTTGGTGGTGAGCGCGATGTCGATCTCCCGTCCGTCGGGAGTCTTGAGCCGGCGAAGATCCGAGACGAGGTCTTCGAGTCCTTTGCGAAGCAGAGGCTCTCCGCCCGTGAGACGCAGCTTCTCGACGCCGTTGGCGACCACGATGCGCGCAATGCGCAGAATTTCCTCAAAGGTGAGGAGCTCGGTGTGAGCGAGGAAGGCGTGAGGATTGCTGAACTTTTCCTTGGGCATGCAGTAACGGCAGCGGAAGTTGCAGTGGTCCGTGACCGAAATGCGCAGATCCCTCAGAGGTCGCCCGCGGGTGTCGCTCCAATGGTTGCCTGCGCGCCGCACGGAACCGGTCTGCGGGATTGGCAGGCTTCGTACGGGAGCGGGATTTGAAGCAATGGGGATGACCTCGGCCATGACGGTTAAACCTTTGGAAAACGATGCTCAGGGAGTCGATTTTGGAAGAAACGCTTGGATTATAAGGGGAGCGTGTCGGCATGCACGGCCAGAGACCGATAGAAGGCGTAGCGCGCTTCGTCGATCTTGCCCGCCTCGACCGCGGCCTTCACGCCGCAGCCGGGCTCTTCAAGATGCCGGCAGTTGAAGAAGCGGCATTCTGCGACGTGAGCGGCGATGTCGGGCATCGCACGCAGGATGTCGTTGAGGGAGAGGTGTGCCAGGCCGAATTCTTGAAAGCCCGGCGTATCGATGACGCTCCCCTGCCAGTCGTCGTCCTTGGCGTCATACCAGCGGGCGGCGGTGGTCGTCTGCTTGCCGAGATTGAGAGCGATGGAGAATTCGCGCGTGGCGGCCTGGGCGTGGGGTACGAGAAGGTTGAGGATGGTGGACTTTCCCATGCCGGACTGACCCACAAGGAGCGAGGCGCGGCCTTCAAGTCTTTCGATGAGGCGTGTACGCGTTGCTTCAGGTTCGCCCGCGGCGGAGACCGTGACAACGTCGTGACCGATGGCTTCGAGAAGCTTCACGGCGGCTTCGGCCTCTTGGGCGCCTTCGGCGAGCTCGGCCTTGTTGCGCACGACGAGTGCGGGAATGCCGGCCTGATGAGCGGCGAGAAGCGCCTTCCATATGAACCAGGGATTGAAGGTCGGGCGGGAGGCGAAGACGATGCAGACGAGATCGATGTTGGCGGCAAGCGACTTGATGCGCCATTCATCCGAGCGGTAGAGCAGATTGCGGCGTTCGCAGATCGACTCGATGGCGGAGACGCCGGAAACGGGTTCCGTGCACTCGACGATGTCGCCCACGACGACGTCTCCCTTTTTGCCGCGCCGATGCGCTTCAAGCACCGTACCGTCGTCCGTCGTCACGAAGTAGTGGCGGCCGTGGCCGGCGGTGACGCGGCCGGTGATGAGCGGGTGGACGGCTTCGGCTTTCTGACGGGACTTGCGGGATGGTTGTTTGGCCATGAGTCGGGAGCGGAGGGCATCCGCGGTAAAGGTTGATGAAGAGGCTGGTTAGCGTGCTTCGTCCGGGAGGGACGCTGCGGGCTTGGATGACTTCGGGAACAGGTGCTCAAGCCGGCCGCCAGGCGCTGAGAGACGCTTGAGACGCTGCAAGTTGGCTACGCGCATGCCCGGGTGCGGACGCTTGTAGTGAAAGAGCGAGTATATGAGAGAGGGCGAGAGCGAGGTGGTCGTGTCCTTGTGGAGCTTCACCAGAGCGCTGATCATGGTGTCGAGCCCGGCAATGCGCGCAGCGTGAAGGTCTGCATCGTACTGCAGCAGGCGTGCGGCGAGATTAAGCAGGGGGGAGAGCGGATAAAGCAACACGGGGAAGACGACGAGCGCGATTGCGCAGACGCTGCCCGCGTGGGTGCCCGGCATGTCGAGCGTAAGCATCGGTGAATAGTTGAAGCCCTCAAAGAACTGGATGTGCGTAGCCCCCCAACCGGCAAGCCAGCAGAAGAAGTAGGAGACGGCTGCGTTGATGAGAAAGCGGATCAAGCCGTGAAAGTGCCGCACATGTGCTGCCTCGTGCGCGGCGAGCGCAATGATTTCATCTTTCGAAAGGAGATGCGCGACATGGGCAAAGACGATGACGCGGCGCTTGAGTCCCCAGCCCGAAAGGACGATGCTGGAATGATCCCAGGTGCCCGGGCGGGTCATGACGGTCATTTCCGTCATGGTGATGCCCTGGCGGCGAAGGCTTTCGCGGACTGCGTCGCAGGTTTGAGTTTCCGCAAATGGGCGGCTTCTGCGCTTCCAGAAGACGCCGTAGACGCTTGAGAGCTTCCACCGCCAGACGAGGTAGACGATCCAGATGCCCCATGCGAGCTTCCACCAGTCGCTCCCTGCATATTCAAAGGCGGCGAGAAGAGCAGCAGAGGCCGGCGCGAAGGCGACCCAGCCCCAGAGGGCCTCGGAGAGCGTGCGCGAGAGCCAACGCTTGCGCGGTTCGCGCATGTAACCATAGCGTTCCTTGACGCGGTAGCGTGCCCACCACCCCAGAGGCAGTTCGATGAGGAGCATGAGAAGGACGATCAGATTGATGAGCACCCAGTCGGCAAGAAGGCCGGCACCGAGCAACTCTCTGATGAGGACGGTGAAGACGTTTAGACCGTTTCCGAACGTCATGAAAAGCGCGAAGCCTGCACCCGCTACGGTGAGCAGCAGGTTCGCCTGAGCGAGTTCGCCCGTGTAGTCGGCTGCCTTGCGCACGCCCGCGAGCGTGAGCTTTTTCTCAAAGCCTTCGGGAACGCGGCCGCAGGACTTTTCGGCGGCGCGCGTCTGAAGTATCGTGAACGCGCACTCGAGCGTCACGTACAGCGCTAGGACGCTCACGAAGGTGTGCTCGATGAAAGTGGCGTGCAGAGACATGAAAAAGACCGCACGGACGACCGTGCTGAAACGAGGGATAATCCTATATTATGGCGGATCGGCGGCCTCTGCAGGCTAGATGCCTGAGCGGAGCGGCCCGGTTCGGATTTCTTTTTGACAAAAAAACTACCCATGACGAACGACATTGAACGAGATCCCGCCTATTCGGACGAAAACCTGATCTGGATCGACATGGAGATGACCGGGCTGCAGCCCGAAGTGAACCGCGTGATCGAGGTCGCGGCGATCATCACCGACAAGAATCTCAACATCCTGCACAAGGGACCCGTGGTCGCCCTGCATCAGAGCGACGAGGTGCTTGGCGGCATGGATGCTTGGAATACCGATACGCACACGCGTTCGGGCCTCGTGGCTAGAGTGAAGTCTAGTACGGTCGACGAGGCCCAATGCGAGCAGATCTTCCTTGAAACCTTCCGCAGGTTTGTTCCGAAGGGCAAGAGCCCGATGTGCGGAAACACGATCGGTCAGGACCGGCGCTTCATGGCGCGTTGGCTTCCGAATCTCGAGGCGTACTTTCATTATCGCTACCTCGATGTATCTACGCTCAAGGAGCTCACCCGCCGCTGGGCACCCGAGAAGACACGCACCGTTCAGAAGGCGACGAAGCATCAGGCGCTTTCCGACATTGAGGAGAGCATTGAGGAGTTGCAGTACTATCGTCGCGAGATTTTGAAGATCTGAGCTTGATTGCCCGGGCCGTACGGCCCGAGAGAGACGCTCATCGACAAGCGGGCCGCTCATTGAAGGGAGCGGCCTTTTGCATGGCTATAGCGGCTGCTAGAAGCTTTAGGGTGAAACTACGGGCGTGCGCCGACAGGCGCCAGTCACTTAGAGAGGTGCAAGTCCTCTTCCGACAAA
>ERZ1026870.1425-NODE-1425-length-10244-cov-12.153008_pt1 | contig 10244 bp, 10 predicted proteins | sample MGYA00380165_ERZ1026870 | MGnify/ENA primary metagenome ERZ1026870 (study PRJEB33269, sample SAMEA4719801) | human gut metagenome | biome: human-associated habitat; feature: organic feature; material: feces | place: Cameroon | collected 2013-10 ...
GGTACTCACATGTGTTTCCCCAAGTGTTCGCGCTGTTATATCTGTATCACAGAATTCCAACACTTTTCTTAGTTTCGTTTTTGTGGTACAAAGATGTCTCACTGACATCTCCAAAAATCCTTGCGGATTTTCATCGGACTCTCGGTCCGACGTTCAAAACGCCTCGGATACTACTTATTTCTTAGCATCCTTAGGTCTCTTAGCGCCGTACTTGGAACGAGCCTGTTTTCTGTTAGCGACACCGGCAGTATCAAGGGTACCACGGATGATGTGGTATCTGGTACCGGGCAGGTCCTTAACACGACCACCACGGATCAAAACAACGCTGTGCTCCTGCAGATTGTGACCTTCACCGGGAATGTAGCTGGTAACTTCGATTCCGTTGGAAAGACGTACTCTGGCGATCTTTCTAAGAGCAGAGTTAGGCTTTTTAGGAGTTGCTGTCTTAACAGCGGTACATACACCACGCTTCTGGGGAGCAGAAACGTCTGTTGCTTTCTTGTGAAGAGAGTTGTAACCCTTCTGGAGAGCAGGTGCAGTAGACTTCTTAACAGAAGTCTGACGTCCTTTTCTTACTAACTGGTTAAATGTTGGCATTCTGTTTCACCTCTTTCTTAATAGTATAATAGACGCACCTTTTCTGGCACGCTTTAACAGTATACTTGTTCCGACTTCCGTTGTCAACAGGTTTTTCGTGAAATTTACAGGGTTTTTCATGACTTTTTCATATATTATAAGTCGAGTAGGCTGGCTCCTACTCGATTTGTATACTTTGTACACCATCTCGCTTAAAAGCTCGATGATGTACATTCGCCAAAATGGGAGCCGTACCGTTTCCGATACCGCTCCCTGAAGTATTTCCCGTTATTTTCCTGCTTACACAAAGTCTGTTTACAGGATTTCTTTCAGATATCTCTCTAACGCATCCTGCCAGGAAGGAAGCCTTACGAATCCGTTCTCTGTCAGCTTGGCTTTGCTCATGCGGCTGTTCTCCGGTCGCTTGGCTTTCGTCGGATACTCGGAAGCCGGTACAGGAGCCACATCCACTTTCATGCCAGCCTGGCGGAATATCTCGCAGGCAAATTCATACCAGTTACAGATACCTTCGTTGGTAGCATGATAGATACCGTATTTATCCGTCAGGACCATATCCACCAGAAGTCTTGCCAGATCATAAGTATAGGTAGGAGATCCGAACTGGTCATTCACCACTGTGAGATGATCATGGGTCTTGCCCAGATTCAGCATGGTCTTGATGAAGTTCTTGCCGTTGACTCCGAATACCCAGGAGATTCTTACGATAAAATATTTCTCCAGTGTATTCTGTACTGCCAGTTCTCCTTCGTATTTGGTCTGTCCGTATACATTCAGCGGATGACGCTCGTCCTCTGGCTCCCAGGGTCTGGTGCCCTCGCCGTCAAACACATAATCGGTACTGATATAGACCATCTTGCAGTCCAGCTTCTTGCAGACATTCGCAATGTTCTGTGTGCCGTCTGCATTGACCTTACGGCAGATTTCCACGTTATCCTCCGCTGCATCCACTGCGGTATAGGCTGCACAGTGTACCACAGCGTCCGGTGCCGCCTCTCCGATCACCTTTTCCACGCTGGCCGCATCTGTGATATCCATCTCCTGAATATCCACGCCGACAGCCTCAATTCCGCGCTTTGTCAACTCATTTACCACATCATATCCCAACTGGCCTTTTACGCCTGTTACCAAGACTTTCATAGATTGCCTTCCTTTTCTTTCCTATGCTTGTGGCGCAGGTCTCTGAACCGGCCACATACATGATTATAACATTCCCGGCAGACATCAGCAACGAAATACTTCACTTTTATAAATCTGGTGTAAAAAATCCGGGGATGATCCCCGGATCTTTCTGATTAAATTTAAACAGTCATATAGCTTTGCGCTGCCCGCCGGATATCCTCGACAATTCCTTCTGCCTTTTTATCCTCCAGTTCGGTTACCTGCTTTCTAAGTTTCCACCAGTTCCAGCCGGGATGTGCATTTTCCTGCAATTCTATGATTCTTTTCTGGTATTTTCTGCATAATATAAAATAAATCACCAAGAGTAATAAAACACCAATGCCCAGCATTCCGGCTACTGTGTCACCGTAATATCCACTCTTTGCTGCCTGTGCAAGCGGTGTCGCTTCATCTTCAATTTGTACGATTCGATAACCTGTCAAAATCACAGGTATGGAATATAACATGCCGCTCATCTCGACCGCCTCCGTTATTTCTTAGTCTCTATCTATAAAGACTACTTATCCATGAAAAACGGCTCACATTTTTCGATATTTTTTTCAGGAATTCCTACCGGTCTGCTTCCGGAAATTTTTATCGCATAAATTTACTTTTTATGGGAAATCCGATATAATGGTGATATAGATTTTCACACGGCTATTTGTGCTGCAGGTGTCACAAAGCAGCCCTTATCGCAGAATCAAATTTGAAATTTGATTCGCGATTTCTCCGACGGAAGGAATCGTCTGCAGAATGGAGATTATTATGAAAAAAAGTTTCATACGACATATTTTTGCTGTAAGTATATTGTCCTGTTGTCTGTTATTCGGAGGATGCAGTCAGAATTCTGACGGAGAGGAAACATCATCTGCCACGACTGCTTCCACCTCCCCGTCTGAGACTGTTGCCGCCCTGCCTGCCGATGTTTCCCCGGATTCCGAGTCGTCTGCCATAGAATCCACTTCGGAGGATACCAGGGCACTCACCCTGTCGGTAGTCAATATGTGTGGCATCGAAGTCGGTATGGTAGCGGTCATTGATCCCGTGACCGGGGAACAGGTAAATCTGGATTCCCTGTCGGATCAGGAATCGATCTCTATGGAAGCAGACTGGCCCTCCTCTGTCAATGAGTTCCAATGGGCTCTCTACAATACTGACGGTGAATTATGCGTTGAGGGGACAACCGATATCAGCAGTGCCCAGGCCACAGTGACTCTTCTTCTGACCGGAGACGGTGATCTGGAAAAAGTTGAAGAGCTCTTCGAGTAATCCGCTTTCCAAGGTCTAAAAAACGACATCCACCGGGAAAATCCCGATGGATGTCGTTTTTGTTATCTTTTATTCTTCGATATCTCCTGCATTTTCTGCCTGAGCCTTCAGCTTCTTCTCATTGTGCTTCTTGTACATTTCATATCCGGTTGCACCGAGGATCAGAATGATCAGCCACCACCACCAGGACATCTTTGCATGTTCGCTTTCCACAGCTACATCTGCCAGGGGAACAGCCTCTTCTTCGATATTTACGGCTTCCTTGGTCTCTTCCTTATCGGAACCTGCCTGAACGGTTTCCTGTGTATTTGCAGGAGCTGCTTCTGCAAGAGGTGCTGCTTCGTCAGCGATCTGTACAACGGGTGCTGCTGCCTGGTTCTGTGCAACTACGGTTGCCTGTGCTGCGGGTGCTGCTGCCAGTGCAACAGGTGTAACAACTATTGCTGCCTCTCCGGCGCCGCCTTCCTCTGTATCACCGGCACCTCCGGTCTCACCTTCTCCACCTGCAGGTGTTCCGGGTGTAGGTGCAGGAGTCAGACGCTCGATCACCTTATCCAGCTCTCCGCCTGCCTCATCCAGGCTGCCCAGAATCTCCTTCAGAGTATCTTCTGCATCCTTTTTGTTCTGTTCAGCCACGGCCAGCTTTCCTTCCAGTTCCTTCAGAGCTCCAAGGTTACTGGTTCTGTTACTCTTCAGAGCTTCGATCTCTGCCTTCAGTTCCTCTACCTTGCCCTGTGCTGCTACCACATCTTTCTGTGCGTCCTGTGCATTCTGTAACAGCTTCTGATACTTTTCGGTCAGAGCCTTGGCATCATCTACAAATTTACGATATGCTTCATCCTTCTGGGTCAGTTTGATGTTGCCCTGAATGTAATTCAGGTTCTGGATAATCTGGCCGGTCAGCACTTCTGCATTTTCATAAGTCTCAGTTCTGACAGCAGTATTGGTTGTGGTCTCTCCGGTTTTCTCCAAATAATCAATCTCATAGGAATAGCTGGTATGAGCAATGGTATCGGTATCTGTAGTCTTCACATTGTACACACCGGTTGCGCCACTTGCTTTTGCCTGTGCCAGTGCTGCATCCTGTACCGCATTCTGTGCCTCCTCAGCAGAGGTCTTCTCATCGGTCTTAACGCTGACACCTGCCACATAGCGGATGGTTGCCTTGCCGAACTTCCAGTCATCCCAGTTGGCACTTACAAAAATACCACCGTCTGCCTCGACTGCCTTTCTGGCTGCATCTTCCAGCTTCTTGTTCGTAGCTTCTCCCTTACCAAACAGGGCTTTGATATCATTCCAAAGAGAACCGAAGGTACTCTGATCGACAGTTTTCTTGGTAACCTTTGCGTAGGTTGCTGATACAGTGCCGGATACGAGGAAGTCGGAATCATCATACCAGTGATCTTCTGTATAGCCGGTTACCTTAAGATCACTGCTTACACCGATCAGGTATAAGTCGTCATCATCGTTAATCTTATTGCTTAACGCCTTCTCCTGCTCTTTCGTAACCTTTGCTACTGCTTCTTCCTCTGTTCTTACACCATAATCCGTCTTTTTATCTGTATGCTTCCATTCAACCTCTTCATCCTTCACATTCACAGTCTTCGTAAAGGTAGGAATGTAGGTTCCGTTACCGGTATAAGTATAATCCGTTTTTTCTGTTCCTGTAACGGTTACATCCTTGCCGGCAGCGTCCTTCAAATCCTTTTCCTTTGCAGCAGCTGCAGCATCTCTCTCTGCCTCTGTCTGATACTGTTCGGTAGAAGTGAATTTTGCATCGGTATAGGTGATGGTGGTCACATCAGCGGTCACGGTCTTGATCAGGTTGCCGTTCTCATCCAGTTTCCAGGATTCCTTCTCGGTAGCCTCATTTACATCAGTATCAACCTCGCCGTTTTCGGTCTTCTGGTTATTGTCAGAAATAATGATACTCTCGGTTCCGTCGTTCTTGATCACTTTCTTTCCATCTACTGCAATAATGGTTCCGTCTTTCAGACCTTTTTCCACTTCGGAAACAGTGATAGTATCCCCATTTTCCTTCACATACTGATCCGGATTGGTCTCCTGCGCCGTCTTCCAGTTTACTTCCTCAATTCGCTTCTCAAAGATCACGATATTGTCCTTGGAAGTCTGTTTGTCATCCATCACATAGTTGTAAAACTTTGTCTGCTTATTACCATTCTCATCGGTATAGGTTACTTCAAAATAATTCTTGGTATTATTGTCTTCACCCTGTCTGCGGACAACCTTAATATCATCGGCAGTGATCTTCTGTACCTCGGGCAGATAGTAGTTCTGCATAATGGAAATGAAAAGCTTATCCTCATTTTTCCAGTTAAGTCCCTGATCTCCCTGTGTCAGAGCTTCCTTATCTGCAATATCCATGGCACCTGCTGCGGAGGTATCCACTGCGCTCTTGGCAGCTTCCAGAGCCTTTGCCAGTCCTTCTGCATTTTTCTGTGCTGCCGCAAGTTCCTCTGCTGCTGCCACAGCGTTAGCATCCGCACTGTTTATAGCATCCTCATATGCCTTTTCATAATCCGCCAGTTTCTTTGCGGCTTCTTCATAAGCTGCCTTGGCGGTATTGTACTCCCCGAGCTTTGCGTCAAAATCTGCCTGTGCCTGATCCACGGTAGTCTTTACTTCTTCATAGGCAGCATTGGCATCGGTGATAGAAGCAGCATTCTTGATATTCTCGATCTGTCCATTTACCTTATCCTGGGAAGCCTGCATGGCATCTTTTGCTTCTGCCGCAGTCTGTCCTGCATTTGCCGCAGCATCAGCTGCCTTATTCAGTTCTGCGTCGGACAGCTTGTCATTGGCTTCCGCAACCCCCAGCGCAGTATCTGCATTCTCTACGGCAGACTCTGCGTCCTTCAGGGATGAACCGTCTTTAACAGTCTTATCCTCTACTTTGGCATTGGCATCCAGAATGTCCTGAGACAGATCCTTTCCCTCGGCATCCTTCACATCTCCGGCTGCCACCTTGTCAACCACTTCCGCCTTCACATCAGCGGCACTCTTTTCGGCGCCCTCTACAGCCTTGTCGGCATCTTTTGCGGCTGCTTCCGCCTGATCGCATACACCGGCTTCCGGTGTCACTGTAATGTTCTTATCCTCGTTTCCTTCGGAAGAATTCCCCTCTCCTTCTGCTGCCAGTGCAGTCAACGGTGAAGATGCCATCAGCATTGCGGAAATGCCAATCGCCATAGCACGAATCACTTTTTCGTTCTTACTGTTTTTTCTCATATGATTTTTCCTCTCCATTCTATTTTTCAACAATATGTTCAAATAAATACTGCAGCACCTCCGGCGTGAACTTCTTTGCCGAAATAGCTACTTTGAAGCTTCCGTCTTCCAGTGCTTCCTGCCTGGTGACATCCGCATACATGATCATCGTATCCGCTACGATTATGATGTCTTTCCCCTTAAGATCAGGAGATCCGGCCGGCATCGTAAAGGCTATGCCCAGTGGGCTGACATTGCATGTTTCGACAAAAATGCTCTCTCCCGAATCACATACTACGATAACGCTCTTAGCCTGATAGCCAACACGGTCGATCCGTCTTCGTTCTTCCATGTCCCCTTTTGCTCCTTTCTTCCAGAGATGCCTGTTAAAACGCCCCTTTTATTCTGTCTTATCTATTAAGACTCTCCGTCTCAGAAAAAAGGTTCAGAAAAACAGAAATATTTTTCTTTTTTTTTACATTTTTTTCAAAACATTGTATTCTTAGCATTTTTCCCATCCCTTTTCCTTACACTCACCTCCATGGCCAGCAGATCCGCAAGCAGGATCATCCCTCCCAGCACCGCCGCCAACGGTTCTCTCCACCATCCATATCCAAACAATACCACGGCACCGGTCATTCCTACCCAGTTCACCCGGGTTCCATGCATCTTCATTCCACCTCTTCTGCCTCTCTTTCTAATACGCATCCGCATGCTTTAACAACACTGTCACCGTCTTGCACAAAATCCGGATATCCTCCATCAGTGACCAGTTATCAATATATTCCACATCCAGCTCCACGATCTTTTCGAAATCCGTCACCAGACTCCTGCCGTTCACCTGCCACATGCCCGTCAAGCCCGGCTTGATACTGATCCGCCGCCACTGCCTTGTGCCGTATTTCTCCACCTCGTCCGGGGTCGGCGGTCTCGTTCCCACCAGACTCATGGAACCTCCCAACACATTAAAAAACTGTGGCAGCTCATCAATGCTTAAATTCCGCAGGATCCTGCCCACCCGGGTGATCCGGGGATCCTCCCGGATCTTGAACATTACGCCCCCGGCGATCTCATTTTGCGACAGCAGCTCTGACTTTCTCTCTTCCGCATCCACATACATGCTGCGGAATTTATAGATCTGAAATGTCCTGCCGTTTTTCCCGACCCGGATCTGCCGGAAGATCACAGGACCGGGGGAATCCAGCTTAATGGCCAGCGCCGCCAATAACATCACCGGAGAAAACAAAACGATCCCTGCCAGGCCTCCTGCCACATCCATGATCCGTTTTATCACCTGTTCTCCGGTATTCAACGTCACCGTATGGTAGGTGATGACCGGATAGGTTCCCACACAGCTTACATAGCTGTCGGCTCTGCGCCTCTTATAGAAATCCACCACCATCCGTACCGTCACCCCCATATCAATGCACAGATCCACATATTTCTGCATGGAAAAAAGCTGTTCCTCGCGCTTTTGCAGAATATAGATCTGATCCAGATGGTACCGGCGGATCAGCATTTCCAGATCTTCCAGACTTCCCAGATATTCTCCTGCATCTCCTTCTGAAATCTGTGCCAGTTCCTGTGCCGATGCCGCAATATACCCCACAAGCTCCATGGGGATGCTGGTCTTCTTCAAAAAATACCGAAACTTGTTGTACTGCGCCCTTCTTCCCACAAATGCGGTACGCGGCACTTCCCCGCGATTTCTTTCCATGTCTCTGCAGCATCTGCCGTGTCGCAGCAACGGTACGCTTTCCAGACTGTACGCCAGGATCAGAAACAGAAAATATCCCCTCTGATCCTCTGTAATGTATGGCAGCAGGACCACGGTTGCCGCTGTTGCCACCAGAAACGATCCTGTTCTGCGCCGCTGTATCCTGTCCGGATAACCGAACAGGGTCACATTATACAGATATTGCTCTTCCTTTCCCAATACATAAAGCAGCACGAATATCGCTGCCAGTCCTGTCATACCCCCAAGTGTCCGAAGGCTCCATGCTCTTCCCATAAATAACACAGCCACTCCATAAGCCACCAGAAGCCGCAGCATATCCTTTACTATGTGTCCGATATCCTTATTTGCACTCGTATTTGACCGATTCATTTTTCTCCCCCTTCTCGTGTCACTTTTTCATCCGGTCTGTCGTTTTCCGCTGTCCTTTGTCTCTCTCTGTCGACCTTCCTTTGGTGACAATCGTTTTTCCCCCATGCTAAAATAGCACCAGCAAAGGAGGTAAGATAATACTATGTTCAAGCTTGTGCTGATCGATGATGATGCCGAAGTGCTGGCGATCAATCAGAAATATCTCACCGGTGCGGGATTCACCGTGTATACTGCCATCTCCCCCCGGGAAGGCGTCTTATCCATTCGAAAGAATCTTCCGGATTGTATCTTACTGGATGTTATGCTGCCCGAAGCCGACGGTTACCGGGTGTGCCGTTACATCCGCTCTTTTTCCTCTGTGCCGATCCTGTTTCTCACTGCCAGAAGTTCCGAGGAAGATGTGATCCGGGGACTTACCTGCGGCGGGGACGATTATCTGGTCAAACCCTACAGTCTCCGGGAGCTGAAAGCCCGGGTGGACCTCCTGATCCGCAGACGCAGACAACTGGCGCAAGCTTCCTCCGATCTGGTACTGACGATCGGAAATCTTTCCATCGACAGGGTAGCCCACAAGGCCTTCTACCGGGAACAGGATCTGTGTCTCGCCAACCGGGAATATGAAGTCCTGCTGTATCTGGCAGAACACCCGGACCGGGACATCACCTTCGAGGAACTGGGAACGGCTCTCTTCGGTGTCTACCGGGAAAGTGACAGACGCAGCGTTATGGTCAATGTCAGCCGTCTCCGCAAACGTTTTGAGGGCAATTACGAATTGGAGAACCGCATCGAAACCGTCTGGTCCAAAGGGTATCGTTTTCTGAAAGGAGGTATCTGACCATGGCACAAAATTCCCGCCCCGCTTTCCGTTCTCCCTCTCTCGAACAGGAGACCGTGGAAGAACTGTCCCGCAGGCTGCTGGAAATCACCGCGCAGCTAAATGCCAGCAATCGCTCCCTGCAGCACCTGCAACAGGAACGTACGGAAATGCTGGCCAATCTCTCCCATGATCTGCGGGCTCCCCTCACTGCCATCCGCAGTGCCGTGGATTATCTTACTTCCGGACAGTCTCTGTCTGCACAGGATATCGAAGGTGCCCTCACCCTGATCGATCACCGGACTGCGACACTGGAACATCTGATCCGGGATATGTATGAGTTGTTCACTCTGGAGGATCCTTCCCACGCCTTTTCCTTTCAGGAACTGGATGCCCCGGCCTTTCTGGAAGAATATTTCTATACCGCACTTCCGGACAGCCACTATGCCGGTCATCTTCTCTGTTTATCTGTACCGCAGGATCTCCATGCCACCCTTTTTGCAGATTCCGGAAAACTGGTACGGATTCTGGACAATCTGCTCGGCAATGCCGCAAAATATGCTCCCGCCGGAACGAAAATCACTCTGTCTGCCGCGCCTTCCGCTGACCTTACTTCTCTCCGGATCTCCGTGACCGATGAGGGGCCCGGCATTCCGCCGGAGGACCTCGAGCGGATCTTTAACCGCACCTACACCGTCTCCTCCGCCAGAACTCCCGGTTCTGCCACCGGCAGTGGTCTGGGACTGGCCATTGTAAAGACGATCACAGAACGTCACGGCGGAACCGTGTCCTGCGAAAATGCCCCCGGTGCAGGCAGTATCTTTTCTGTGACACTTCCTGCAAAATTCTTACAATCATGATACATTTCTTTACTTCCGCCCCTGTGTTCCCTATGCTGTAGTCACACAGGGACTTTCCCCGTGTACATCTCTGCATAAGGCAGACGGAAAGGAGAATTCTTATGAAGCATTGGACACAACCTGAACTGATGGAACTGAAGGTATCCGAGACCGCCTGTGGATGGTTTCCCTGGTACCCCGGACATCCCGGCGGAGGAGGACATCATCCCGG
>ERZ1026870.1437-NODE-1437-length-10212-cov-19.262774_pt1 | contig 10212 bp, 10 predicted proteins | sample MGYA00380165_ERZ1026870 | MGnify/ENA primary metagenome ERZ1026870 (study PRJEB33269, sample SAMEA4719801) | human gut metagenome | biome: human-associated habitat; feature: organic feature; material: feces | place: Cameroon | collected 2013-10 ...
TAGTACATATCAAACCATGTTGACGATTCTTTTGGTTTCATACTATCACTCAGCACAAAATGTTTGCCGTCCAACGACCGTTGCTGTATGTAATAATGGTGTTGTCTATATGCAGTTTTGATAAATACTTCTCTTAATCCCAAGAAGCAAATGTCATCGTACATCCTTATCTCTGCTCTTCTGTAGGTTTCACCATTGTTTCTTCCACATCTCATATACACTCCACCAATCTTCAAGAAATCCATGAAACCAATTGTGACAAATTCTGGTTTTCGGGTAAAACATGTCATATTCTCCAAATATACCCAGTATTCCTTGCCCTGCTCCGTGAAATGAAGCAGGGTGTTGTCCTGCAGCTCTGCAAATTCATACGTCTGTTCTGGCATTTCCATTGGTTTGTACAGTTCGGTGCGTACAAGGTATTTGCCTTCTCTGCTTTGCACTACTCTTATACCGTATGCCTGAGGATATATCTTGGCATAACTGCCTAATGACTCCCATTTATCCATACAATGTCTTCTATAGTATACTTGATAATTGTTCTTCGTGACGCAATTGACTCTCAGATTGGCAGGTTCTTTATAATCAGCCAATTGTGTCTTGCCTTCGATGTAGTTTATTTTTATTTCTGGTCTGAAAAACCTTATATATTGTTTCTTTTCCCCTTCAAATTGCTTGACCTCTTCTTTCCATGTGTTTCTCCTTTCCGCTAATTCTTCAGCTGTCATAGGATGCAACATGGTATCCCAAACTTTGCGCCAAGCCAAACCTCCTTGCTCGTCTTCCCAAATCGAAAGGTCTTCTATTTTCTCCTTAAACATGTATAGTCTGTCTGGCTCTGATGGCTGCACAAAGAAATTGCGGAACCGCAGCCCTTCGTCGGTCCCATTGCCCAACGCATTCCGCAATACAAAACTGTTCTCGTCCATCTTACGTGTCTTTACTCTCGGATAGAGGCGCAGTCCGTCTGTAGTAGAGAACTCAATAAAACCATGCTTTTCTATTCTCGGTCGCTTGAAGAATCTTACTCCATTACGCAAGTCCATCCATGGACGTTCTCTGTCTATCTTCCGTCGAGAGTACAGCTTGGCTATTCCATATGCTTTCAGTTCTACCTTATTATATTCACAGGGTAGCACTTCCTTACCGTCCTTATCCACAACACCCGACAACCCTTCCTTGTTGCCAACTATCTCGTAGCCGTATGCTTCCTCCAAGTCCATACGTTGCCCCTCATGTGTCATCACGGTGATTAACTCTGTTCGTGCGTCCGAAGTGATTCTCTCTTGTTCGTTACAAACAGAATAGGCTATGTTATACTGTCCTTCCACTTCCCCTGTCAGAATGCCTTTACCAACGATACGTCCCTCAAACATGGCTTGCCAGTCTCTGTCATCCGACGGCAGACCAAACAAACGGTACAGCCCAACATTGTCTAATATCAAGCAATACTTCTTGCCCTCAAACACACGCATGCCACGTCCTACTTGCTGCAGATATTTTGCCAACGACAGTGTGGGTCTCGCCAACTGAATGAACTCTACATCGGGACAGTCAAAGCCTTCACCAAACAAGTCCACATTTACCAACACTTGTATGTCGTTCGTCTGTTCCAAAGAGGCATAGCAAGAATTACCATAACGATCTCCTACACTTGTTTTCTTAAACCTTTCAATGATTTTCTTTCTTTCTTCAATCGATGTCTTGCTGCTTATCGCCACTGCTTTTATTCCATGCTGTCTGTACGCTTCCGCAATATGCTCCGCATGAGCTATGTCTATGGCATAAGTGATGCCTTTCTTGTTAGCAGCATATCTCATCACCGTATCACAAAGCCTCTCGATACTTGGCTGCACATTCAGCTTCTCGCTCATCTCTCTCAGCGAGAAGTCTCCGTCGGCACCACGTTTCTTCAGCGAGTTCACCAAACGCCAATCCTCACTATCCTCTCTTATGGACATATAGTCATACAACGATAGCCACCCATCGGCAATAAACTTCTTTACCGACCACGACTGCAGCAGCACATCAAACAAATCGGTGAACCCTCGTTTGGTCAGTCGGCAGGGCGTGGCAGTCAGTCCCAACTTCTTTGCCTCAGGATAAGCATCCATCACCTCCTTATATGTCTTCGCCACAGCATGATGAGCCTCATCAATTATGATGAGCGAAGGCTTCTCCTCCAATTCATGATAATGCTTCGATAGCCACTGAATGGAAAACACACGCGTGGTAAGTGAAGAGGGAAGAGTGAAGAGAGAAGAATCCAATGGGTTAAGTGAAGAGTGAAGAGTGAAAAGTGAAGAATCCAATGGGTTAAGTGAAGAGTGAAAAGTGAAAAGTGAAGAATCCAATTGCTTTGCAAGTGTTTCCTTTATCTGTTCCACCAATTCACGCCGATGCACCACAATCCACACACATGGATTTTTCCCTTTTAACTTTTCACTTTTCACTACTTCTGCAAGAAGTATCGTTTTTCCTGTTCCAGTAGGCATCTGAACCATAACGGATTGATGAGACTCAAAAGCCTTCTCTATCCGTTCCTTCATATCCTCTTGGTAATCAAATAGCTTGATTTCTTTCATTCAAACACCTATTTATAACACATTACCCAAGTAGTTTTTCACATAGTATTTGTCTGGATACTCAGCAATCATTTTCTTGATGCCGTCATTGATCACCTCATCTGCAATATGAGATCCAGTCCAAGTCTGGCTCACCGAATCGCTTGTCCAACACACCAACATGTGCAAAACAAGCCTCCACCATTCTTCGAGAGTACCTTATCTATCTTATCAAAATCTGTATTTGTGTTCATACAATGTTCCCCTTGTTAAACCATCCAAAATATTCACTTAAAAGTGAACTGTCTTTAATTTCTTTATGTATTTTTGCGCAAAAGAATGGTGTTATTACCATTGAGAAGAATATGATAACCGATATAGAAAGTGCAACCTTTGAAATTTAGTAATTATGGTACAGAATAAACTTTTCCGTGATTGCCTTGCAGCAATGTCGCCACAACTTCACCACACAAACCATTGCTCGCATTCAAACAGCATTGGGATGTAACTTAATAAATATTGCTCATTAGGCATATTGGAGAGTCAGAGTAAAGGCTCTCCAATTTTTTACTATATTTTTCGGTATTCACTATTGAACAAAACTTCATCAGTATCGAAATAGACTTCTGCGATTAGATGCTTTTGGAGATAATCATAATTCTCATAGTCTTCTTTGAATTTCTCCATATCAACATCCATATCATGCACATAGATATTGTACTGCCTATCTGCGTGTTTCTTTTTGAATTCAGAAACATAGTTGGAGAAATGGAACACCAACTTTATAGACACCCATGCAAGTGTCTATATAATAAATAAAAAAAAATAAAAGATTAGAACCCCATTGCAGTATCGCTCTGCACTATGCCGCCACTCGGATGAGGAGAATTTGAATTGTCTTTGAAAACTTAATGGTTAGCTATTTCTTTCTGTAAAAGGCCTGTTGCTTTCATTATATTGTCGATAGACATTCCCATTTCAAGAAGATTTCAAACTTGTTTAAAGTTTGCCGAGTCGTGATGGCATTCGATGAGACCAAATTCCAAATTGCTTCTATAAAGTTTCTCATTATGCGTATAGTTTTTATACGGATGAGCAATTAACAGACATATATGCAGCCAGCACATTACGTCCATTAATCGCTCATCAACCAATTGCTTATCTTACAATCGCTTCTTTGATGCTCTCTACAATGTAGCGCACATCATCATCCGTAACATACGGACCTGCTGGCAGACAGAAGCCTACCTTAAACAGTTCCTCCTCTACCCCATTGGTATATACAGGAGCACCCTCATATACTGGCTGCTTATGCATAGGCTTCCACACGGGACGACACTCTATCTTCTTGCCCAGCATGAACACACGCAATGCCTCAACATTCTCATTCGGCTGACAGTCGGTTGTAGCCGAGTCAACAGCATGTATCACACCTGCTGCACCACCTACGGCAGTCTTAATCACTTCCTTGTAAGCGTTCTCCTGACCTTGAATCTTCACATCTGCATCCAAAGTGGCAGCGCAAAGCCAGAAGTTTGCGTCATAGCGTGGGTCTGTTGGCTGTTTGTGGATGTGTACTCCAGGAACATCCTTCAACAGTTCCTCATAGAGCTTCTGCACATGCTTGTGGTGAGCAATGTGGTCATTAAGCACAGTCATCTGACCGCGACCGATTCCCGCGCACACGTTCGACATACGATAATTGTAGCCGATAGCAGTATGCTGATAGTAAGGATAAGCATCGCGAGCCTGTGTAGCATACCACATCACCTCATTGGCATCCTCCGCATTACGGCAAATCAAAGCACCACCACCAGAAGTAGTAATCATCTTGTTGCCATTAAACGACAACACACCATACTTGCCGAATGTACCCAACACTTGTCCATCAAAGCGTGAGCCCATACCCTCGGCAGCATCCTCCACAACCGGAATACCATACTTGTCGGCAATAGCCATAATCTCGTCAATACGGTAAGGCATACCATACAGAGCTACAGGCACAATAGCCTTAGGCAGTTTGCCCGTCTTCTCCTTACGTTCAATAATAGCCTTTTCCAGCAAAGCCGGATCCATGTTCCATGTTTCACCCTCCGAACCTACAAACACAGGCTTTGCACCAAGATAAGTGATAGGATGACTTGAAGCACAGAACGTAAAGCTCTGCACCAGCACCTCGTCACCAGCCTTAACACCACAGCCAATCAGTGCCAAGTGAACAGCAGCAGTACCAGCGCTCAAGCAAACCACCTCACGCTCTAATTCAACATTCCTAACTCCTAATTCCTCATTGGAAGTTTGACTACAGACAAACTTCTTTAGGTCTTTTTCGAAAGCATTCACGTTCGGACCCATCGGCACCACCCAATTGGTGTCGAAAGCCTCCTTCACGTATTTCTGTTCCAAACCAGCCTCACTCATATGAGCAAGACACAGATAAATCGTTTTTCTTTCCATAATTAAAAATTTATATATTAAAAAAATTGGTATTTACGTCACTATAATGTATGTACAGTATATACATACCCACTATATCATTAAAAAAGTCAATTGCTTAAAAAAATATGAATTGATAAAAAACAATTCAAAATTGAATAATTCAACATCGGCAAAGCCGACCATTCAAAACTCAACACTCAAAATTCAACATTGCGCACAGCGTAACGTAAGTATTCGGTACCCCTCATATTTCCGATACGCATATGAGTTTTAGCCCTCCACCAGCTAATACCAGTGGAGGATATACCTTAATTTGACTAAATTATAAATTCATTTTATTATTCATCATCTTCCCAAAATTCAGGAAGAAGAGTATAAAGCTTATCCTTTGGCGTTGTCTTATGTTTTTTAAGTCGATGGCAAAATTACCCTCGCTATCTCTATAGCTTTTTTACATTCTCCTTTTTCTTCTGCACTATCCAAAGGTTTCCACGAATTAATCTTGGGTGTATTCAGTATCCTTCTCCAATAAGTAGTTTAACCTATCATCGTTTTCATCTTTTACCCCTGCCAATATGCCTCGCATTTTTTTCAAGTGTTCAGGCAATTCATATTTAGTAGCTTGAGTTTCCTTTTTATCTATAGGCTTCTCTGAGATATCTTCAACAGAAATACCAGTTGTCATATAAATAGCTTGAGTAGATACGTTTTCCTCAAGAAGTTCTTTTGCTATTTTTACAAGAGCTTCTTCACGAGTTTTTCCGTACTCAAGCATAAGTATCTTTAAGCGAGTTTCCACATATCCTTCCGCAAAACCTTTCTCTTTTGCCCAATCTAGCGAGTTCTTCAAGTCACGGTATGCTTTAAGGCAAGCCTCGTATTGTTTCTCAACACCAGGCTCATCCAATCTTTCACGCATATCAGCAAGCTTTTTTCTTTGTCCATCCAGATATTCAAGCATTTCTTCGTAAGCGTTAGTGCTCATATTATGTCCTCCAGTTATGTGATTAAATATCTACCCTCTCATTTCATTGATAAAATCGTCAACACTTTGAAGTTTTCTACCCTCAATCTTTGCAACCTTCATTTCTCTTATAGCCCTTGTCAAGCTATCCTTAACATAAGCCTTCTGTTTTTCCTCTAACATCATGAGTGTTGAGTGTTAATAATGCCCATTGGTTAGACCCATGATATAGTTTCATGTCAGCAACCCTCCTTTTTTATGGCAAAAGGCAGCAAGTCCTTCTACTTGTTCCTCAAACGACAGTGTATGCAAAATATTATAATGTCTCTCTGCATACTCTATTCCATCGTGCAGACTAACATATCGGAAAGCCTGCATATAGCTCAAACCGAAATGATGCGCTCAGCCCGTAAAGACACTTACCAAAGCAAGAATTATGAGCAAATTTCTAATTGTTCAATTCCAAATCGCAGGCGAAGCCGAGAACAACTCCTAATTCAACATTCAAAATTTATTTTTGTTCCCCACCGCAGTATCGCTCTGCGCTTATGCCGCCACTCGGGTGGGAAAGAATGTTGAGTTTTCTTTGAACGTGTAATAGACGTTAATTTTCCAATCGTGTAATGGACATTAATTTCTTGTTCTGATTTAATTTACGTAAATTACACGAGATAAGAATTATACGACAATTACACGTTTTAGTTTCTTATCACACCTGTGAGAGTTCATATTCAATTGCACTTATAAAGCCGTCAGAAGCCAGATAATACAAAATTTCATCTTTACCCATTCCTCCCTCAAACATACTTCGAGCTAAAGTCATACTATTCGCTCTGCGGTTTTTCAGAGTTTCATTATTCAGATTGAACATTGTTATTGTATTTTCTGCTAATATGTCATTACAATCTGATGGTTCCATAAAACCGTCAGTATAAAACTTGAATCTACACGTGAAATCATCAACTACCGGATCAAGTATATTTTTATATCTCTTTTTGGAAGAATCATAATCACTCTTCTTTATATGATCATCTTTCCAATCTGCACCAAAACGATAATCTTTAACCGCAGCTATCATATTTGTCCAAGAGAATGTTAAATTAGGGTCTATATCCCGCTTAACATAGTGGTCTATATGTTTTTTTCCGCTACTAAGAGGTATTTCGGTATATCCACATAATTCGTCTTGATCCAATTCGCATTGAGTCAAGCAATCATCATATACATGTTTATCACATTCCTTATGAATATCCTTCCACATGGTGTGCTTCCGCTCCTTGAAATCATCAAGTGATTTGGGAGCATTACTTTTACTTATATGCCTCATCTCAAACCTTTCCTTTTAGCTTCAACCATGAGTCTAACCATATCAGAATCTGCAGGACCTATAATCTGCATAAGTTTTCCGAAGAGTTCATTGAACCTTTCTGCATCTCCATTTCTGATAGCAGCGAATGCTTTTTGTATATCTTTTGCCACAACCATATTTCTCTGATATGGCATATCAAAGAAGTTGTTCATAATACTGCTGACTGGTTTACCATAAGGTTCGAACGCTACATCTATTTTTCTGCCATTATCAATTGTAATAATCTGATGCTTTCTAATATCTGACAGAACTATTGGCGAATGGGTAGAAATGAAAAATTGGCAATTCTTAAAGATGCTTGTCAGTTTATTCACAATTTCCATTTGCCATTTGGGATGGAGATGTAAATCAACTTCATCAATCAGAATAATTCCTTCACCCTCAAGAGGATCATCCATTCCAGGATTAGCTATTGCCAAGCGTCTTGCAATATCACTCACCAAGGACAGATAGCACTTTTCTCCCTGCGATAATTGTGAAAACTCAATTACTTGCTCACCTTTCTTTATAATCATGGCTTGATACGGTCTACGACGAACACGCATCTCACTAAAATCGGGGAAGAAATCAGAAATTGCATTTCGCACAGCATTCAAGCTATGGTCTCTATAAGACGCATCATCTCTAATCATTTCATTTTCGATATCCTCCTGACGCCTGTACCATTCAAAGAACGATCTGAAATTAGAATTACCCGACAACGCATCCTTATATACATCCCATATATTAGTTTCCGCTTTATGCAAGTTGACAGGAACAGAAGCGATGGCCCTTTCTACGGGGTAATACATCAAGACTGGCACATTACCTCCATGTTCTGCATTCTCAACAATCTCATCAGCCAAAACAGACATTTCGCTCAAATCCGTCTTATAAGCTGTTTGTCTTTTGCGAACCGTGTAAGCCTTCTTCTTCCCTAAACCCCAACTTACACCGTTCTCAGTATCTATAGACAAAAAACATGGCTCTTTGCTACCTATCCTGATATCCAAATTATTTGGTAATAATCCTTTTGCATTAGAAGAACGCATACGTGCTATAAACCATGACAATAACATTGCCAAAGCATCAAGCACACTCGTTTTACCTGCTCCATTGATACCTACAATCAAATTCATATGAGGGTCGGCATCTACAATACTTAGAGCTTCAATTCCGCGAAAGTTTTGTATATGTATATCTTTTATTTTCATTACTTAAAACCATTTATATTATATTATGCAAGGATAGTGCAAACCGAGAGCAGAATATCAAGCTTGATTGAATGTTATGCCGAGGTGCAGCCTATTTTATGCAAAGATAAAAATATATGTTGAACTAAACAAGATTCGTGGTAAATTTATGGATAATTTCTGGTAATTCGCGTTCCATAATAATTCAAAAATGTTCAATTCCAAATCGCAGGCGAAGCCGAGAACAACTCCTAACTCCTAACTCAAAACTCCTAACTCATAGAAATTCCTAACTCCCTACACTTCTTCCCCCGCAAACTTCACCTTAAACCCAAGTACTGTTGCGAATATCATTTCAATATCCTTCCAGAACGAGTAGTGGCGATAGTAATGACAGTTCAGGCGCACTTTATCAGGATAAATCACGTTATCGTTATACCACACAGCAACTTCCTGGTCACTCTTCACTATCAGCTCAGCATATTCCTTATCCGATATTTTAATTTGCGGATAATTCGTGGTCAATTCATGGTAATTCATGTTTCTAAAGTCCTTCATAAAGTCCGAAATCATTTCGTCCTCCAGTCTATACTTCAGAGTAGCAGGACCAGTAATGCCAGGACGCAGTTTCAAAACATCCCTATCATCACCTTGCAGCTTATCAGCATAACCAGGCACATCAGGACGAGGTCCGACAAAAGACATGTTACCAATCAACACATCCCACAGCTCAGGCAATTCATCAATCTTATAATGTCTCAGCTTAGCACCAAACGGAGTTATTCTACTATCACCCGCCACCGAAACAGAAGAACCAGAATGCTTCACCGTCATCGAACGGAACTTATGACAAGTAAACAACTTACCATCCTTTCCTACTCTCTTCTGACAGAAGAAAGCCGGACCACCCGGCATCTTCTTATGGATTTAAAACGCTACTATGGGGAATATCCACCAAATCAACAGCAGTCCACAAAAGGACGCAATAATGTCAAAGAGTCTTTTGAATATCATAAATAAAAAATAATGTGAAGTTCCCCACCGCAGTATCGCTCTGCGCTAATGCCGCCACTCGGATAGGGATTCATTATTGTTTCATCCAATCTGCTTACAGCGAAAAGGACTCTATCTGAACTCTATTGTCATTTCGTCATATAATCTGAAACCATTTGTTTGGTAAAACTTTTGTTTCAGTTCCTTGTTACTATAAGCAAAATTCGGGTGCCTGACATTACATGCGTATGCACGTTTCCTTTTATACATACTAACATCGTTATATTGCTTGAAAACATCTATTGTCTTCTGCAATTGTTCGACAGCATGTGGGAACCATTTTTGGCGTTCGTTCTTTAACTCTACAAACACCAAATTATCTGCATTTGATAACATCGCATCACAACGGTTTTCCATATCATCATTATCTCTCCGAACAACAACACAATTGTCCACCGCTGTAAAATTCAATGGTTTTCCACTATGGTTTTTTATAATAGCACCCCATTTCTCTTCGTTCTCAAGACTGACATATGCAGGAGTCTTCTCTGCCTTGTCATCATCATCACAAATACCAAACATTTCCGCCGTTATTCCAAGCATTTGGCACTTAGGAATAAAGAAATCTACGACATCCTCCATATTTATGCCTCCTGTATTTGTTCTTCGATGTCAAGCAGTTGGTCAAACAAATAGTTTGTCTCAGCCATC
>ERZ1026870.1440-NODE-1440-length-10195-cov-96.286588_pt1 | contig 10195 bp, 10 predicted proteins | sample MGYA00380165_ERZ1026870 | MGnify/ENA primary metagenome ERZ1026870 (study PRJEB33269, sample SAMEA4719801) | human gut metagenome | biome: human-associated habitat; feature: organic feature; material: feces | place: Cameroon | collected 2013-10 ...
TTGGCTCGTGCTATACCTCTATTATAATAAGCCTCTGCAAGGCGGTTATCAATTCTCAAGGCAATGGTATAATCATCTATTGCCTTTGAAAGTTCGTTTCTGCCTGCATGAAGATTACCTCTATTATAATAGATGTAAGCATTGTTACTGTTCTGGCGGATGGCATCACTGAAATCAGCCTCGGCAGAATGGATGTTCAGAACACCCTTGCCCTCAGCCTTGTTAAATTCATCCATCTCTGCCTGGCAGACAGCACGCTGCCAGTAAGCCAAAGAGTTCTTGTCATCGAGCGAGATATAATAGGTGAAATCACTGATGGCTGCCTCAAAATCACGAAGTACACTATGAGCGATGGCCCTGCGCATCAGGAGACGTTTTCTGGTTTCATTATCGCTCGCCACACTCAACTCTGCCGAAAGTTTATCAATCATCGAGAATATCTTCATAGAACCATTCTCATCGAGCTGCTCCTTACTGCAAACGATATAAACCTTGTCTGCCTTGGTATGCTGATTGAGCGCATCAACCTCCTTGTCATAAGCCTGAACTCCATTTACATTCTGATTGTTTGGGAAATAAGAGAGCTGATACATCGGCAGGAAGGCGGTTTCTACCTGACGATTCTGAACCTTACCACGATACTCACTCTTATAGTTGTGTTCATACTTCGGTTCGTCATCTACTACCAGCGAAGCAAACTTATTCGGGTCAACCTCAGAACGCTTACGCATCTCCTTCTTGGTCTTTGCGCTCCACCTCGGCTGGATTCCGATATGCTTGTTCATCTGCGCCTTGAAGATACGGAATTCATCCATCTCTGCCTTGGCTGTCATACCCAGGCGTCGGTAACAGCTGGCACGGTTAGACAAACCGGTCCAGAAGTTAGGGAACTGGTTGATAACCATAGTATAATCCTTGATGGCTGCTCTTAGATTACCGGTCTTGTCATGCAATAGAGCTCGGTTGAAGATAGCCATGAAGTTCTGGGGTTCCATCTTGATAATGAAGTCGAAATCGGTGATAGCACGGTTATCATCACCTAACTGTACACGCATCAGTCCTCTATTATAATGAGCCAGGAAATTGTTCGGATCCAGTTCAAGGGCATTGTCATAATCGCTCATCGCCCCCCTGAGGTTATTCAGATTGATACGCGCCAAAGCACGGTTGATGTAACTGTTTACATTGTTAGGTTTGAAATGCAGACTCTTGGTCAGCGCCTCATCAGCCGTTTTCCATTCCTTTCTAGCCAGCGCCATATAGGCACGCGTAGTCCAGGCATCCCCATCATACGGATTGAGCTGCAAACTCTTGTCTAGCCATTTCTCAGCCTGCACGGTATCTTTCTGATGCAGATACACTTCAGCCTTGAGCGAATAAGCATTCGACCAGTCTTTCCATTTACCCACGATGGTATCCAGTTCCTGCTGCGCCGCCTCATACTTTTTGTTTTCCATCTGGCAGATAGCCCGGTTGAACCAGTAATTTCGGTTGCGCGGTTCCAGTCTGATAGCCTCATTATAGTCAGCTATCGCATCATCAAACCTGTTTTGTCTGATGCGACAGATGGCTCTCAAGTCATAAATATCATTGATATAGGGATTGAGATGCAACGCCTCGCTGGCATCACTTTCGGCACCCGTAAAGTCATCCAGATTAAATTTTGCCACACTGCGGTAATACCAAGGCTCATACAGATAAGGCTTGGCACCGATAGCCAGATTAAAATACTTGATTGAAAGGACGAAATCCTCATAATACAATGCACTCCGACCGGCCGTAACAAGTCGGTCTACACGATATTGGGCAGAAGTCGACATGGCGCCCATTACCATAAAAAGAACTAAGAGAATCTTCTTCATCTGTTCGTAACTCTCTGAAATAAAACCTATTGAATGTAGAATAAAAAAATATAGTAAGCCCAATCGTCACGATTACCATGAAGCTTACTATATTTTCGGAAGAACTATCGACGTATCTTAGTACGATAGGCAGCACGGAAATTGCCCTTGATGATACTCTTGAGTTTTCCTGCTATCATGTTCTTACGAAGAGGAGACACACGGTCAACAAACATCGTACCCTCCAAATGATCGAATTCATGCTGCATCACGCGAGCCAGATATCCCCCTATCCACTCATCATGTTCATTAAAATCCTCATCCATATACTTTACATGGATGCGTGTAGGACGAACCACCTTCTCATTGATACCAGGAATAGAAAGACATCCCTCTTCAGAAGAGTCGGTATTTTCCTCATCGCGCTCTAGGATATGGGCATTGATGAAAGCATGACGGAATCCTTTATACTCAGGGTAATCCTCGCTGAGCACATCCAGGTCGATAACAACGAGGCGGATAGGCAAGCCAATCTGAGGTGCAGCAAGTCCGATGCCGTTGCTGGAATCAAGGGTTTCATACATATTATTAATCAACACCTTGAGATCTGGATAATCAGGTGTAATATCTTCAGCCACTTTTCTCAGCACTGGCTGACCATAAATATAAATCGGTAAAATCATTATCTTCTTGATTGCAAATAATCCTGTAATATGATGGTAGCACTTATCTCATCTACCAATCCTTTATTTTCTTTTCTCACTTTCTTCTTTACACCTCCATCAATCATGGCTCTATGTGCCAGGACTGATGTAAATCTCTCGTCATAATATTCAATTGGAATTTCAGGATGAGCCTTTTGCCAACGGTTGTAGAAGTTTTCTACTCTTGCCAGGTTTTCACTTGGCTGCCCGTTAGGTTGCATCGGTTTTCCGATAACAATGCGCTCCACCTGTTCTTTCTGAATATAAGTTTCGATATAAGTGAAAAGTTCATGTGTAGAAACTGTGGCCAACCCATTGGCAATAATCTGCAATGGGTCGGTCACAGCCAGTCCGGTACGTTTTTTACCGTAATCTATAGATAAAATTCGCATTAATCTACGGATATCTTATCCTTATATAATATCAGATTACTTCTTAAGGAGTAACCAAGCATCAGGATACTTACCAGCGCGAAGCTGATTGCGGCTCTTGACAGCAGCAGCCTTATCAGCAAATGTAGAAGCTACCACGCGATACATGTTACGCTCTGTGTTCAGGGCGATCTGAGCATCGTAGCCAGCGCTCTTCAATGTACTAGCCAATCCCTCAGCGTTAGCCTTGAGAGAGAAAGAACCAACTACTACGCTATAGCTTGACAAGCCAGAACCAGAGATGAGAGAAACATCCTCAGAACGAACAGTAGCATTATCAACCTCTGTCTGCTCATCAGAAGGAGCCTGAGTCTCGAGAGGAGCTACAACTGGTTCCTGAGCAACAGGAGCCTGAGCTGCCTGCTGTTCCTGCTGCTGAGCCTTCTCATATGCCTTCTTGTATGCACTTTCCTTAGATGTACCACAACTTGCGAGCGCCAAAACTGCGCACATACCCATGCTTAATACTGTAATTTTCTTCATAATTCTTATTCGTTTTATTGTTTATTATTGTTGTTCATTCAATATAAATTTCGCGTTATGCGTTTTTTACTCTGCGAAAATACAAAAAAATGCCCGAAAAACGAAGAATATGCCGCCTAAAGTTTGTTAAATAAGGCTATTAAAACATTTTTAATGAAAAATTAAGGCTAAAAGGCTTGTTTTTTAAAGAGAATTTAGTATATTTGCATTGTCAAATGAAAATGACAAGAAGATAATCGTTTAACGTTTAAAATTTATAGCATATGAAAACATTAGGTTACATTGGTGCTTTCCTCGGCGGTGCTATCGCCGGTACAGCACTCGGTTTGATTTTCGCTCCTGAGAAGGGTGAGGATACACGTAGTAAGATTGCAGGTGCAGTAGACGATTTCTGCAAGAAGCACGACATCAAGTTGAGCCGTAAGGACGTTGATGATCTGGTTGACGATATCAAGGACGCTGCTCCTGAGGTTTAATCATCACCTATCATGATGTTCTCTAACGATAAAAATGTAGAAACTATCGGGCAGCTCATTGAGGTGCTTAAACATTACATCGGGCTTCAGAGCGAATATCTGAAGCTCGATGTTGTGGATAAGGTGGTACGCCTGCTTACCGTCATTACCATGACGGTGGTACTCCTGGGCTTACTTACGCTTACCCTCATTTACCTATCCTTTGGCGCTGCTTTTGCATTGGCAGACTTAATAGGTAGTCTGACTTTCGGATTCTGCATTGTTGCTGCAGTATACCTATTTATATTAATATTATTTGTAATTTTCCGCCATAAGTGGATCGAGAGACCATTGGTCAGATTTCTGGCCAGCCTCTTAATGGAAAAATAACCTCCTTTTCGCAACATGACAAATCATTCAGAAATCACAGAATATAATTCCTTAAACGATATCCGACTCAAAAAAGAGGCGATACGCAAGGAAATTGATGCCGATGATGCCAAGATTCAGACTTTATGGAACACGCTTTTCACAAAACCTGAAATCCTGTCACGCAATGCGAGTCCTAGCAAGCGACTGCAGAGTTTGCTGCAGGTGGGAGCAGGAGCATTCGACGGTGCACTGTTGGCTTGGAAACTTTACCGGAGATTCAAACCTCGGAAGAGATGAATCATATACCGTTTTGGGGAAAGGAAAGATGCCTTGGAAAAAGGTATTCTTTAGTCACCCAAAAGGGGATAAAAACAAAAAAGGGTCGCCGCTGCGACCCCAATACCTTGTTAACCTTAAATCTAATACTATGAAAAACACACATGCAAATATAGAAATAATCTATGATACTCGCAAATTTTTCTTAGCAAAAGACCTATTATTTTAATTTAATTAACTTTTATCAATCTATTTTTAAGCCTTTTTCAATAAAAGCTCAACTATTTTCTACATATATCTCCATTCCATCGAAGCCAAATTCAAAGCCTTCGGGCAGCCTTTTATTCGCCTCATCGTGAAAACCTATCTGATGAGTCACATGGATAAAATAAGTATGTTTTGCTCCTATCCTGCGCGACACCTCAATAGCATCAGACACAAGCTGATGGCTGTGATGTGTTTTCTCAAATCTGAGTGCGTTAATTACGAGCATTTCCACACCTTCCAAATAAGCATATTCTTCATCACCCATAGATTTCATATCAGTAATATAGGCAAACTTACCAAACCGATAGCCGAGAATAGGCATCTTATCGTGCATCACACGGATAGGAACAAACTCAATGTCACCTATCTGATAATGCTCATGCGGATGAATGGTATGCAATTTGAGTTTAGGAGCTCCCGGATAGAGTTTTTCTGCATTCTTCGGAAAGCAGTAAGGCATCGTGTGAGGCAGCCCCGCAGTAACGATTTCATCGCCGTAGATATTAATATCACCAAAGATACAGAAAGGGCGCAAATCATCTATGCCACCAACATGGTCATAATGGATATGCGTAACCAGGACGCCATCTATCTTTCTGAAAGGCACACGCAACAACTGCTGTCGGATATCAGGTCCGGCATCTATCAGAATACGGGTATTCTCCGTTTCTATCATTGCCGCACTTCGCAATCTTTTATCATGGGGATCCGTACTCCGGCACACTTCACAGTTACATCCCAACGAAGGAACACCGCCCGATGTGCCTGTACCTAATAAAGTTACCTTCATTAATTATCAAATATTTTTCTGAAAACAAACGAATTCTTCACTTAACATTCACCTCCGGATGAATCTCTATTCCAAACTTCTGCTTCACATCCTCTTGGATGGTCTCACAGAGTTTTACGATTTCCTCGCCCGTAGCACCGCCACGATTCACAAGCACCAGTGCCTGCTTATCATGCACACCGGCCCGTCCCAGACTCTTTCCCTTCCAGCCACACTGATCAATCATCCAGCCAGCCGGAATCTTTTCATGAGATTCATCGATGGTATAATGAGGCATACCCGGATAAAGAGCAGCCAGTTCTTCGTACTTAGCCTTCTCTACAATAGGATTCATAAAGAAACTGCCTGCATTACCCAGCACTTTAGGATCAGGCAATTTTGCCTCTCTAATTTCTATGATGACATCACGAAGCTGCTGGGCTGTAGGCTCAGCAATATGCTTAGCTTCGAGCGCAGAACGGATATTACCATAATCCAGATCTGGACAGAAGGTCTTCTGCAAACGGTAAATCACATGCGTCACCAGATACTTATCCTTCCACTCATGCTTAAATTTACTCTGACGATAACTATACTCGCAGTCAGCATTATCAAACACCACTACCCTGCCCGTAGCTATCTCAACCGCTTCCACCTTATATATAATATCCTTAGCTTCCACACCATAAGCGCCGATATTCTGAACCGCACTGGCACCTACTTCACCCGGAATAATACTCAGATTCTCTGCTCCATGATAGCCATGCTCTACGGCATAAGCTACCACATCATCAAACACCTCGCCACTACCACAGGAAAGGAATACCCAATCCGGATTGCACAAAGCATCATCCCCCTCTGCAGCTGCCAAAGTCTTGTTGTCAAGAACCTCAATACCCATAATAGCCGAATGGAGCACTGTACCTGCATAATCACCGGTCAGCAAGAGATTGCTGCCACCGCCCAGAATGAGCAGTGGCTGATCTGCCTCTGTCAGCAAGCCCACTATCTGTCGGGCTTCCTCAACCGATTCATACTCCAGAAATCTGCTGCATTTAGCATCAATCCCGAATGTATTGTGAGCCAAAAGGCCATAGTTACGAATATCCTTCATATCTGGTTAAAACTATTACTACTAACTAAAAAGCTACATATTCAGTTTGATCAGTTCCCATTTTCCTCCAATCTTTTTGAAAGTAAGAGAGGTTTCCATACCATTGGCAATACCACGAATCACGAAGATTTTCTGGTTGCTCTCGGTATATTTCTGACCATAGATTATATTGTAAATCATGCCGTGAGGCAGTTGAGGCGCAAAGGCAGGCCATGTTTCCGGGTCTATATCGCCTGTCATCGTACTGAAATCATCATCAGGATCAGGACCGGTAAACTTCACCGGATTATGGATGTGGCGAGCCTGGAAAGCGGTATCAGTAGCAAAATGGCCGTAAAACTTCAGGAAACTGGCATTATTATTCTGATACATAGGCACGTAGCAGATGCTAGTCATCATCCACTGACCATTGATGCGATTAAACACAAACTGCTGAACTGTCTTTCTACTATAGAACACCTTTTCTATTACTACATGATCGATAGTAGTATCCTTCATCAGTTTCATCTGTTTCTGATTATCAAAAATCAGCGTGTAATAATCCTGGCGCATGAAGAAATGCTCCATCTTCCAATGTTTTTTTTCTATCTTCTTGGTCAGTTTCTTACCGTGATATACCGGCAGCGGGAAGACAATACGACTTTTCTGCAACTTTCTGTTAGCTGCAAAATTAAACACGAAATCATCAAAAAGCTCGTCAGCCGCCTTTGGCATCGGAGTCTCCTCTATCAGCTGTTCTGTAGAGTCCATCGCTTGGGTGTCGGCAATCACCGAGTCGGATGAAGCCGAATCAATGGCAGGCGCAGGCTTCTTATCTGTGCATCCCACAGACGTGAAACAAACGATGGTAAGCACCGCCATTAACACCGTTAATAAACAGAGTTTTTTCATAAACCTATTAAATTTCTCAAATTTTCCATGCAAAAGTACAACTTTCTTTTGAATTATTTCATCTTTTAAGCAAAAAATGTTATCTTTGCAGTCAAAAAAGATAAAAATATAGATATGTTATTAGAAAAAATAGACGAACTCTTGAAAGAAGTGAGCACTTTGACTGCCCAAAACGCAGAAGAAGTAGAGCAGCTTCGAATCAAGTATCTGAGCAAAAAGGGCGAGATTAACGCCCTTATGGCCGACTTCCGCACAGTGCCAGCCGACCAGAAGAAAGAGGTTGGTGTAAAAATCAACGAACTGAAGAACGCAGCCCTTGAGAAGATCAACGGACTGAAGGAGCAGATGGAAGAAGCCGAGGCATCAAGCGATGATATCGACTTGACCCGTACCGCCTACCCTGTAGCACTCGGTACCCGCCATCCACTCACCGTAGTGAAGAATCAGATTATCGACATTTTCGCTCGCATGGGCTTTACCCTTTTCCAGGGTCCTGAGGTAGATGACGACAAGCACGTATTTACGATGCTCAACTTTGCTGCCGACCACCCAGCCCGCGATATGCAGGACACCTTCTTTATAGAGAAGACCAACTCTGACGATGTTACCAAGAATGTGCTCCTCCGCAGCCATACTTCTGGCGACGAGGCTCACTATATGGAAACTCATGAGCCACCTATCCGTGTGCTCTGCCCAGGCCGCGTTTACCGTAACGAGGCTATCAGCGCCCGCGCTCACTGTTTCTTCCATCAGGTAGAAGGTCTCTATGTAGATAAGAACGTAAGTTTCACCGACCTTAAGCAGGTGCTCCTTACCTTTGCCCGTGAGATGTTTGGTGCAGATACCAAGATTCGTCTCCGTCCTAGCTACTTCCCATTCACAGAGCCTAGTGCCGAGATGGATATCTCCTGCAACATCTGTGGCGGTAAGGGTTGCAACTTCTGCAAGCATACCGGATGGGTTGAGATTTTAGGTTGCGGTATGGTTGACCCTCATGATCTTGAGGCTTGCGGTATCGACAGTAATGTCTATACGGGTTATGCCTTCGGTATGGGTGTTGAGCGTATCACCAACTTGAAATATCGCGTGAGCGACCTTCGTCTCTTCTCTGAGAACGATACTCGTTTCTTGCGCGAGTTTGAGTCTGCTAAGTAAAAGATACTCAACATATAAATTAATTAATGACTATGAAGAAAAATTTAACTAAACCTGTCATCGCAGTCCTGCTGGGCGCCTTGACATTCAGTTCTTGCATCGGCTCATTTGGCCTGACAAATTCCGTACTTGACTGGAACAAGAGAGCAACAGACAACAAGTTTGTAAACGAGATTATCTTCGTGCTTATCTCTCCAGCTTACGCAGTATGTTCATTTGCAGACCTTCTCGTTATCAACTCTATCGAGTTCTGGACAGGCGACAAGGTGATTGGCCAGGTAGGAACTACTAAGGACGTAATGGGTAAGGATGGTCGCATGTATGCCATCAAGACATTGAAGAATGGCTACGAGATTACCGACCCAGATGGTGAGAAATCATACTTTGTGTTCGACAAGAAGCACAAGAGTTGGTCATACAGCAAGGATGGCGATATCCGTGAACTTTTCAGTTTCAACGAGGATGGCAGCATCCAGGCTTGCTTGCCAAGTGGCGAGAAGATCAACGTCCCAGCAGATGCCAATGGTTTATACCAGGTTCGCATGGCTATGAATGATGGTTTGTTCTATGCATTCAACAAGTAAATAATCATAACAATTCCAGCCCGATAAAAGTCTCTTTTATCGGGCTTTTTTATAATCTCCTTTCTCTTTTCCTAAGCAAGTTCATATTTCTCCGTTCCCAACCAAACTCTCCTTAAAATGTCCAAATGCAAAAAGTGTTTAATACAAAACAAGAAAGTGCCTTCACCACCCTTCACCCGTAACTCTCTGATCATCAAAAGAATCGCCAAAAAGGTGAAGGGTGAAGGTTTGAAAACTCTTTTTTATATATACGCGTGAAGGGTAAGGGTAAAAACCGAAAAAAAGACCCTAGGGTCAAAAATCGGAAAAACCCTAAAATAAAGAATATAATATAAAGATTAAAAATACACCCTTCACCTTCACCTCCCAAAAATCACATCCAAAATTCTGTTCTGCATGCAACAGAAAATCATCTGCAGCAATCTGTGCCGGGATATATAATCAGGAGACAATTCTCTTTCGGAGATATTTTCCTATTTATCGGAGATATTATTTTATCCTTCGGAGAGATTTTTCTATTCTTCGGAAATATTTCTTCGAATTTCAAGATAAGGCATAAAAATATAATTTTCGCCAACTTTATTTCCCGAATCCACACAATTGTCACAAATCGCATAGCTATGAAACAGAAAAGAATGTATCTTTGCAGCATCAATCATAAAGGTTGATGTAGATATGGTCTCGTCATGACTGCCAAATCGGGCTGACGCAAATGCATTACAACCAGTGACATTCATCAAAACTTGCAACCATCTACAATATTTATCAGTTTTTCTCGTTAATAAAAGTATGAAAAAAAGATTATTGATACTCACAATATGCCTCATCGCAACCATAAAGATGATGGCGCAGG
>ERZ1026870.1444-NODE-1444-length-10173-cov-135.734137_pt1 | contig 10173 bp, 10 predicted proteins | sample MGYA00380165_ERZ1026870 | MGnify/ENA primary metagenome ERZ1026870 (study PRJEB33269, sample SAMEA4719801) | human gut metagenome | biome: human-associated habitat; feature: organic feature; material: feces | place: Cameroon | collected 2013-10 ...
CTAACGATGGCGCTCAGGATGTTCAGGATGCAGATTTCGAGGAGGTTAAGTAATCTCTCTCATCATAGAGAAGTTATTAGATTAGCATAAAGATCAAAGGCGTGTAAGACTCTGAAAATGAGTTTTACACGCCTTTTTTTGTGTCTTTATGTTTTTTTATATATCTGCTTATCGCTTTATCGCAGAAAAATATGTATATTTGCAAGTTATGAAGGGGCGGAAGTTCCAGCAAGAGAAGAAAAAGACAAGTTCTAGTAAAAGAAGGAAAGGAAACGGGATATGGCAAAGAAAAGACCGCAGGTAGCACTGGTTTATGATTTTGACGGGACATTATCTCCCGGCAACATGCAGGAGTTCGGATTCATCCAGGCAACCGGAAAGACGAAGGAGGAATTCTGGGATAAAAACCGGAAGCTTGCCGTGGGCAAGGATGCCAGCGGCATCCTCACCTATATGTACATGATGCTGGATGAGGCGAAGAAGAACCATATCTCCCTCACCCGCGAATCCTTCCAGAGCTTCGGCAGGAATGTGGAACTCTTCCGTGGCGTGAAGCAATGGTTCTCGTTCATCAACGAATATGGTGCAAGCATCGGATTGGAGATCAAGCACTACATCAACTCCTCGGGATTGAAGGAGATGATAGAGGGCACCCCCATCGCCCAGGAATTCGAGAACATCTATGCCTGCTCTTTTCTCTATAATGAGGATGGCATTGCCTACTGGCCAGCCGTAGCCGTGGATTATACCACGAAGACGCAGTTTCTCTTCAAGATCAACAAGGGCATCCGTCAGGTGAGCGACAACAGCAGGGTGAACCAGTATATTCCTGATAACAAGCGCCCTATCCCTTTTCCGCGAATGATTTATTTCGGGGATGGAGAAACCGATGTGCCCTGCATGAAGATGGTGAAGGAGCACGGCGGCCATTCCATTGCCGTATATGATACGCCCCAGAAGGAGGCCATGGCTTGCCAGCTGGTAAAGGAGGGACGAGTGAACTTCATGTGTACGGCAAACTACAGCAAGGGTAGCGTGATGAACATCATCGTGAAGCGAATTTTGGATAAGATCAAGGCGGATTTCGAATTCGACAGATTGATAGAGGTAAACCAGAAGAAGGCGTGGAAGTAGAGGCGGAAATATAGGTGAAACGCTGAAACACTGAAACGCCGAAACGCAGGAAAGAAAAAGAAAGAAATATAATATTAATAAATAATTAATGGGAAGAAACAAATACTCAGCAGGAGAAATCAAGGAAATCGGAAAGTTGCTGCGTCTGAAGAATGCCGGCAACCGTTTGCAACAGAAATTGATACGCCACGACCTTCGTGTGGATTATGAATTCAACATCTCTGACTTCAATGAGCCGGGCAAGGCTTTCGGCGAGGAGGAACTGCAGGATGCCATCAAGCGTGGCGCCATCCAGATTCTCGACGATGCTACCATCGAGGCCATGAAGGCTAAGCGTGCAAGAGATAAGGCACGCGATGAGGCAGAGAAGCAGAAGGATGCCATCGCCAGCGGTGAGCAAACCGACTGGCAGGAGGCTATGAAGCAGTGGAACGAATGGGAAAATTCCAAAGAAAAATAAATGATAGAATCGAATTCCGAAAGAAATTCCAAGGATTGATTGAATTATAAACAAGATAGAAACAAAAAAGAAATATGGCTAAAGTATTGATAAAGACTTCAGAGGGCGACATCAAGGTGCGCCTCTACGACGAGACACCTCAGCATCGTGACAACTTCATCAAGTTGGCAAAAGAGGGATATTTCGATGGCACACTCTTCCACCGTGTCATCAAGGATTTCATGATCCAGGGCGGCGACCCTGACAGCAAGGGCGCTCCAAAGGGCAAGATGCTGGGCACGGGCGGACCTGATTACACCATCCCTGCCGAGTTCGTTTATCCACAGCTCTTCCACAAGCGTGGTGCCTTGAGCGCTGCCCGTTTGGGCGACGAGGTGAACCCTGAGCGTGAGAGCAGCGGCAGCCAGTTCTATATTGTATGGGGAAAGACCTACAAGCAGAACGAGCTGAAGCAGATGGAGAAGCAGATGGGCATGCAGATGGAGCAGAACATCTTCAACCAGCTTGCCAAGGAGCACCATGATGAAATCATGAACTTCCGCCGCAACCGCGACCGTGAGGGCTTGATGAAACTGCAGGATGAGCTGGTGGATGAAACCAAGAAGCGCTGCAAGGAGCAGGGTTACCCTAAGTTTACCGAGGAGCAGCAGAAGGCTTACACAGAGGTGGGCGGCACCCCATTCCTCGACAACCAGTACACCGTTTTCGGTGAGGTAGAGGAAGGTCTTGACGTAGTAGAGAAGATTCAGAACTGCGAAACCATGCGTGGTGACCGCCCTAAGGAGGATATCAGCATGGAGATTTCCATTATAGAGGAGTAAAGGCTTTAAGTAGCTTCAACAAGATGACCGTATGGTATGACGGCTTGACCACTCCTACCGATTTCGCCACCGGTTTCCCAATCCACGAGGAGGATACGGAGACGAAGACCTTCACCAAGGATTACGTAAGCTATGCCGAATGGCAGATTCGCATCAAAGATTACCTGGATGCATTGAAGAATCCTCTCCAGGTTGAGATAACATAGAAACTTCGAATACTTTTTTTAACTCACTAGGAAATATTGGTCTCTTCACGGTGTAAATGTTTGTAATCCACGAAGAAAGTTATGTTCCGCAGTGCTGAACTTAAGTTCAACACTGCGGAATACAAGTTCAGCACTGCTGAACATAAGTTCAACACTGCTGAATATAGTTTTTAATTAAGAATACAAGAAATACTCATTCTTCTAAAAATCTTAAATCTTATAGTGCAATCAATCTTACTTCGTCATCTCGAAGCCCACGCGCACGCCATCGTAGTTATCCACAATGCTGCTCACGGCACTCATCGTAGTGCTGCCGGTAAGATTCAGCTTGCTCAGGGTCTTGACCAGCGTGAGCAGCTTCTTCTGCTCGAAGAGAAGGCTGATGCCATTGGTGGTGCGGGTGGCAAAACCCGAAGCACTCAGCAGCAAGCCCTTCAGCTGGATGGCATGCGTCTTCTCATCGAAGGTATAGGTGCCACTCCATGCCTTGCCGTCAATCTTGGCAGCAAAGGTGCCATCGGTCTTGAAGGTAAAGTAGGTATTGCTCTTGCTGAAGCCGAACTTATTGTAGTACGTGCTCAGATTCTCCTCAATCTTGCTGGCAGCAATCTCGCCGCCAGCCTTTGCCAGCAGGTTCTCTGAGGTGAAGGCGCAACCCGGCTTGCTGTACTTCCAGGTATGGGCACAGAGATCTGCCTGCGAGAAGGTGGCAGAACCTATCACATTGTTCAGAATGCCACTGATGATGCTGCTGCCGGTAGAGCTGCTGCTGGTAGTAGTTTTCTTCTTCGATGTCTTTTTAGTTGTTTTCTTCACAGGCATCAACTCTGAAAGTGAAGCCTCCTGAACAGCTTCATTCATTGCGCATACATTGCTGCCGGAAGTGCTGGCAAGCACCAGGGCAGCCATCAAAAATACCTTTTTCATTTTTTACTTTCTATTTATTATAATTGTAACTATCGTTTCAAAAAATGCTTTTTTCATCATTATTTGTTATTTTCTTAGACGAAAGAGGCATCAAAAGGTTCAAAATATCGTTCAGAAAAGACATAAATGTTTCATTTTTTTGACATACATCAAAAAAGAACGATTATTAGCATAGATTTCTCAAAAAGTTTACCCGAATATGATAAGAAAACCCTATCTTTGCACCGTTAACAAATCACAATAGGTTATGAATGATTTAATTAAGGTCAACACAATGAGTGAGAATATGGCATTGAACAAGTGCCAGGAGATTCTCAACGATCGCCGTGAGGCTCTTGCTTCAAAGGCAAAGAAGAATGACTAAGGGTAACTTTCGCAAGAGAGTGCTCTTGAGAAAATTTACGTAAGAGAGAAAGGAAATTACGTAAAAAGATTATTTTCAGAATGACTCTTTGATACCACAAAGAGAAAAAAGGCAAAAAGTCCCGTTGGCGAGTAAAATCGTTCAACGGGACTTTTTGATTTATTCCTTGCTCTTCTCAGCCTTCATGATTACCTCGACATGGTTGCCGCTCTTCATGAGTACATTCTTGAGGAAGTCGGAAACCTGCTCGCCACGGAGGTTCTTCACAAACTCCTTGTAGCCGGTATGGTTATCGAAACCGAGACCTGTATAGTTGGCAAGAACGCCGAGCCAATAAGCATTGTTCTTCTCATCTACACCTGCCTGCTTCAGGAGAATCTCCTTCACCTTCTGCAAGTCAGCAGCATCTACCTGCTTCTCTACCTCTTCTACACCCTTGAAGAAATAGGTGATGGCGGTATCAGCCTTCTCCGGATTCAAGCCGGCATTGGCGGTGATGCTGATGATGGATGCCTTGTCGTCGAAATCGCGGAGCATGCCGAAGGTGGCTCCTGCATGGTAAGCTGCACTCAACTGCTCACGGATGGTGCGCAGATACTGCATCTCCAGCAGTCGGGAGGTTACATCTGCCAGTACCATATTCTGCATAGAGAATGGCAACTTGGTGCTCCATATCTCTGATGCCTGGGTTTGAGGATTGGCCATCGCCTTGGTAAAGTTGTTCTTCACCTCGCCCTTGGCGTATGGAATCTCCTTGTTCTTCAGCTTGAAGCCATTGTTTGGCAAGCTGGCAATATACTGCTCGATGAGCGGGAGGAGAGTCTTCTCATCGTAGTTGCCCACGAAGTAGAAGGTGAAGTCCTTGGCATTGCCGTAATACTCCTTGGCAAGCGCCATCAGGCGATCGTAGCTGATGGCCTTGATCTCATCAGAAGTAGGAATGCGGCCAATCTTGCTGCCCAGGTAAAGGGTGCTCTGCAATGAATCCTGATATACCATGTTAGGATTGTTGCTCTGGTTGGCCAATATGGTAGCATAGGTATTCTGAAGATTCTTGAACGACTTCTCGTCCTTGCTCAATGCTGTCATCTTGAGATAGATGAGCTGCATCAGGGTCTCCACGTCCTTAGGAGTAGAATTGCCGGAAAGACCATGGCTGTAAGGATTGATGGAGAAACCTACACCTGCCTGCTTGCCTGCGAGCGCCTTTTCAAGCTCGGTGCTTGAGAAATCGCCCAAACCGCTGGTACCCCAAGCCTCGGTCATCAGCATGATGCTAGGGTAATCGCTCTTCTCGAGAGCAGAATAACCCACCTTGGCACCGGCTGCGAAGAGAATCTCATTATTCTTGAAATCGGTCTTCTTCAATACCACCTTGGCACCGTTGGAAAGGGTAAGCTGCTTGTAACCCAGCTGCTTGTTCTCTACGGTCTTCTTGATCTTGCCTGGCTTAGGCAACTGAGCCATCAATGGCTCCTGCTTCACGTTGTCCACGTATGCCTCCAGCTTCTCAGAGCGCACCTGCTTCACGATATCGGCAAGCTCCTTCTCGGTAGGATAAACGGCACCCTCTGCCTCGCGCATCAGCACCATCGATACCAGGTTGGTATCGCTCTGGCAAACCAGCTGCTTGGCATAGGCATTGATGGCCTCCAATGGCAGCTGAGGTACTACCATCTTGTAGATCTGACTCTCGTCCTCTACCGATGGGATTGGCTCGTTGGAGATGAAGTTATCCACATATTGAGAGGTAAACTGCTCATTCTTCATCTTATCCTTGTTGGCAAGCGTCTTATCTACCTGGCTCAGGAACTCCTCCTTGGCACGCTGATACTCAGTGGCGGTGAATCCGAAGTCGTGCATGCGCTTTGCCTCGCGCAATACGGCTGCATACGCCTCCTTTACCTTACCTGGCTTTGCCACACCGATAAGACTGAAGGCACCCTTGGTAGAAGAGAGCAGGAAGTCGCCGTCATCGGCACCTGCCTGCAGGAATGGGCAGTCAGCTTCCTGTGCAATCTCGGCATAGCGTGCACCCAGCATAGAGGTAACCACATTGTCCATGTATCCCTTCATGAGATAGCTCATGTTGCCCTTCATCGCATTAGGGATGGCAGGATGCTTCATGAAGATATTGAAGATATCATACTGCTGCTCCTTGTCCTTGTCGATTACGTAGATGGCTGTATCATTATCGGCAACTTCCACCGGCTCAATCTTGGCGGCATTGGCAGGCACCTTGATGCCCGAGAAGAGCTCCTTGATCTTGTTCTCGATATGGTTGACATCTACATCACCCACGATGATGATTGCCTGATTGTCTGGGCGATACCACTTGCGGTAGTAAGCACGCAGGGTTTCTGGCTTGCATCCGTCGATGACGCTCATCAATCCGATAGGGAAACGGTAGCCATACTTGTTGTTCTGATAGAGTTTTGGCAATGAGCGCTCTATCATGCGCTGCTGACCCACGATGCGCATACGGTACTCATTGTGTACCACGTCGCGCTCGTCATTGATGGCTTCCTCGGTAAGAGAGATGCCATTGCTCCAATCCTTGAGGATGAGCATGCATGAATCTACGGCTGTAGGGCGGGTAGTAGGTACATCGGTGAAGTAATATACGGTTTTCTCTACGCTGGTATAGGCATTGAGATTTCTACCATACTCCACGCCGATGCTCTGCAGGTAATCCTGGAGAGAGTTACCCTTGAAGTGATCGGTACCGTTGAAGGCGAGGTGCTCGAGGAGGTGAGCCAAACCGCGCTGATCATCGTTCTCATTGATAGAACCCACTTTCTGGGCAATGTAGAAGCTGGCTACATGCTCAGGATAACTGTTGTGACGAATGTAGTAAGTCAATCCATTGTCGAGATGACCAATCTTCACATTCTTATCCACAGGAATGGCTGGCATCTGTGCCATCGCACTTCCCACGGATAAACACAGCAGAAACGCTGCAAAAATCTTTTTTAGTTTCATCTGCTATTGATTTATAAAATTTCTTGTTTCAAATATTCCGCTTGCAAAATTACACAAAATAAAAAAGATTTGCAAGCATTTGGGAGATTATCTTCCCCTATACCTGCAAATCTTAACGTAAAACTAACATTGGAAGCTCTTCATCCACGAACCGCGGTAAAGTCGGATGAGGAAAAGCGTGCCTCTGAGGGTAAGCTCCGTAGCCATCGCAATCCAGACACCCTCCAAGCCATAGCTCTTGGAAAGGGCGTAAGCCAGGGTGAGGCGCACCAGCCACATAGTACCCAGATTGATGGCGGCTGGCTTCCGGGTATCACCCGCTCCCACGCAGACACAATAGGTTACGATGCTCGCTGCAAAGAAAGGCTCGGCAAAGGCCTCGATGCGAAGGCAGGTAGTGCCCAGCTCGCGGATGCTCTCTACCGGCGAGAGCACACCTATCATCTCGGGGGCAAAGACATACATCACCACTCCCATCAATGCCATCACGAACATGCCCAATCCCACCGTCATATAGGCGAAATTGCGGCAGAGATCGGTACGCCCGGCACCATGCGTCTGCCCCACCAGGGTGGTGGCGGCATCACCGATACCATAACCCGGCATATAGCAGAGGCTCTCGGCGGTGATGGCAAACGAGTGGGCAGCAATGGCGATATTGCCCAATGGTGCCACAATCATGGTGCTCACGATCTGCGCACCGCTCATCAGGACATTCTGTATGGCTATCGGGATGCTGATCTTGCAGGCATGGTGCAGGTATTCCTTCACCCATCGGAAAGGTTCCTTGTCCTGACGCAGATTGAGTATCCGGTTACGGCATGCCGTGAGGTAGAGATTGGGCAGAGAGATGCAGATATAGGCAAGCGCCGTGCCGCAGGCAGCTCCCACTACGCCCATCTTCATGACGTAGATGAAGAGGTAATTGAACACCACATCGCAGATGCATATCAGCACCGCCATCACACTCGGGGTATGCATGTTGCCTGCCGACTTGAGCATCATCTCAGAGACATGATACAGGAATACGAAGGGCAACGCCAAACCGAATATCAGAAAATAACGTGAGGAATTGCCCGCAATATCAGCACCGCCACCCAGCCAATAAGGCAGATGGGAATGCACTCCTACACATGCCAGGGTAACACAAAGACTGAACGCCAAACCGCATATCAGGGCATGGCGGAATACCTGGCGAGCCTTCACGAAATCGTTGGCTCCGATGAAATGAGCCACCTGCACCGAGAAACCGGTAGCTGCCGCACTGAGCAAACTGCCAATGAGCCAGTTGGTTGACTCGATAAGTCCGATGCTTGCCGAAGCCTCAGCACCCAGATGTCCCACCATGGATGCATCGATGAAGAACATCATCACGGTGGAAATCTGCGCCAGCATGGAGGGAATACTCAACCCCACAATGAGATTGAGTTTCTCGCTGCGAGCCATCGCCCTACCCTCGCGTATCGACTCCATCAGATAATCTGTCTTATTCTTGAATAACATATTTTTCTCTTATTAATTGCGTTAACGAAAAAAATGGCGACTCCCGGAAGGAATCGCCACCTTTATTTAAATTACATGAATTTCGTACCTTTGTTTTTCCCAAAACTTAACTTCCGCAGAGCGGAACAGTACTGTTTTTTGTCGTCACTGAATAAACAATCTTATTCTTACCTTAACTAACACCTGTCGTCCTTGAATAAACAATCTTTTCTAACTACCTTAACTAAAACCAATAAACCAATGAACAACAATCTTAACTTTACCTAACAACTAAACCTAATAAAATCTATTACCTAACTAAAAACCTAAAACTTATTTTTTCTGATGCAAAGGTACAACTATTTTCTGAAACTGCAATACTTTTAGCCGAAAAAATGCAGAAAACTAACATTTTTTTAATATAGACAGCGTTTTGTGTGCGAACACGAACACTTGTTAACACATCAAAAAGGTATGTTAACACAAAGCGTTCCTAAGAATGCCATCAGATGGCAATCCTAGGAACGCTCCTATTCTATCACCTATATATAATAAGGTGTAAATCCCCCAAAAATACTACTCTGTAATCCATTCTCCCTTGAGTGCCTGGGCAGCAGCTCTGGAACCCGGTATTACCTGACCCGGACGATAGTAGCTGTCGAGCACTATCTCGAAGCGAAGCATGGAATAGGCAGGGATTACGCTACTCGAACTCTGGGTAGAACCATAAGCCAGCTGATATGGGATATACACCAGCCAATGATCGCCGATGTGCATATTGAGCACGGCTGTGGTAAAACCATCTATCCAGCCACTCGCCAAATTGGTTGTTACCTGAGCAGTGGCCTTGTCGTAGGTACCCTCGAAGGTCTTATCGAATACATAACCTGCAGGATAAGTATCAGTGCCCAGCAATCTGCCAAGATAGCTCACCTTCACAGAATCGGTGTACATAGGGCATCCGCTGCCCTTGCCTTCCTTCAACACGCGAACCACGATGTGATCAGCATCCTTGTAGGAAAGCGGAACATCCATACCAGTCACATCCTTATTAGGTGTCTGGTTCTGGAGCGACCAGTTGCGAATCACCTTCCATTCGGTGCTGCCGTTGGCTATCTGCTGACGGGCATAAGCCAAAGTATCTTCAAAAGCCTGTTCGTTGCGTTGCTGCCAGTTGGCATACTCATCTACGGTGTTATCATCTTCGCTGCATGATGACAGGGCGAACACTCCCATCATGAGCAAGAAGAGATATTTAGAAATTCTTAATTTCATTACCAAGTTTCTTTAATACGCTAGTAATACTTACGCGCTCCTCGATGATGCTGCGGAGGTCAGAGATAGCTACACGCTCCTGCTCCATGGTATCACGATAACGCAGCGTTACCTTGTGGTCGTTTGGTGTCTCGTGGTCAACGGTGATACAGAATGGAGTACCGATGGCATCCTGACGGCGATAACGCTTACCGATAGAATCCTTAGGATCGCCATAGTGGGTATTGAAGTGGAACTTCAACTCATCTACGATTTCATGAGCCAACTCTGGCAAACCAAACTTCTTATCCAATGGGAATACGGCACACTTCACTGGAGCCAATGCCTCTGGCAGGCGTAATACTACACGTGTCTCACCATTCTCAAGCTTCTCCTCGCAGTAAGAGTGGCACATCACGCTGAGGAACATACGGTCAACACCGATAGAGGTCTCTACATCGTAAGGCACATAGCTCTCGTTCTTCTCAGGATCGAAGTACTTGATAGAGCGGCCGCTGTACTTCTCGTGCTGAGAAAGGTCGA
>ERZ1026870.1449-NODE-1449-length-10156-cov-4.198891_pt1 | contig 10156 bp, 8 predicted proteins | sample MGYA00380165_ERZ1026870 | MGnify/ENA primary metagenome ERZ1026870 (study PRJEB33269, sample SAMEA4719801) | human gut metagenome | biome: human-associated habitat; feature: organic feature; material: feces | place: Cameroon | collected 2013-10 ...
TCTATCGGCATCTGCCAACGAAGCACACCCGAAATAAGTTTAGCGTAGTTCCAGTATTCCTTGTTAAATCGTTCAGACAATCCTTCTACGGTCATCTTGTAGCCTCGCTTGTTCTCGAACTGGAAGTCGTAACGCTTGTTGCCGTCTTCATCATAGTTCTTGATTATGCGTCCGCTAGTTACCGATTTAGGCAGCAATATACCTTCTTCATCGTCTTGCAATCCGGTGAAGATTTCGTAAGGACGTCCGTCAAGCAATCCTACAAAGGCTACCCACTTTTCTTTATTGTTCTGGAAACGAACAACATCGGCTTCCAAAACCTTAGGACGAACTTCTACAACTTGGCGTTTCAGCAGTGTCAAAGCGTTGAGCTCTTCTTTCTTTTCTTCTTTCTTCTTGGTAGAGATAAGAACGCCCGAACGTGAGCCGTCGCGATATACGGTACATCCTTTACATCCCGATTTCCATGCTTCTACATACAGACGGTTCACCAACTCTTCGTCTACACTATTAGGCAAGTTGATGGTTACGCTGATAGAGTGGTCTACCCATTTCTGTATGCGTCCTTGCATTTTAACCTTCATCAGCCAGTCTACATCGTTCGATGTAGCTTTGTGATACGGTGATTTGGCAACCAACTCGTCTATCTCTTCTTGCGAGTAACGTTTGTCGGGGTCGTATCCGTTTACCTTCATCCAAGTGAGGAACTTATGATGGAATACTATGTATTCTTCGAAAGCGTCGCCTGTTTCGTCTACGTAGTCAACGTGTACATTCTCGTCGTTAGGGTTAACTTTACGGCGACGTTTGTATACAGGCATGAATACCGGCTCAATGCCAGATGTAGTCTGAGTCATCAAGCTGGTAGTTCCAGTTGGTGCAATAGTAAGACAAGCGATGTTTCTACGTCCGTATTGTCTCATTTCGGCATACAATTCCGGGTCGGCCTCCTTTATACGGTTGATGAACGGGTTGTTTTCTTCGCGAACAGCGTCGTAAATTTCGAATGCACCACGTTCTTTAGCCAAATTCACTGACGAACGGTAAGTTTCGAGCGCCAAAGTCTTGTGTACTTTTTCCGCAAATTCGGTAGCTTCTTCGGTGCCATATCTCAAGCCCATAGCCGCAATCATGTCGCCTTCGGCAGTGATTCCCACTCCGGTACGACGTCCCATACTCGATTTCTTGTAAATCTTTTCCCAGAGATGACGTTCCGGTCCTTTTACTTCATCAGTTTCGGGGTCAGAATCTACCTTCTCGATTATCTTTTCAATCTTTTCAAGCTCCAAGTCGATGATGTCATCCATAATGCGTTGTGCCATGGATGCGTGCTTCTTGAACTTTTCGAAATCGAAATAAGCTTCTGGTGTGAACGGATTTACTACATACGAGTAAAGGTTGATAGCCAGCAAGCGGCATGAATCGTAAGGGCAAAGAGGAATTTCACCGCATGGGTTTGTAGATACAGTGCGGAAGCCTAAGTCGGCATAGCAGTCTGGCACAGATTCACGCAGAATAGTATCCCAGAAAAGCACTCCCGGTTCTGCCGATTTCCATGCGTTGTGCACTATTTTCTTCCACAGAGCCGATGCGTTTATCTCCTTTTTATATGTAGGCTCTTTAGAATCGATAGGGAATTGCTGCATGTAGGGACGGTTCTCTACGGCAGCTTTCATGAATTCATCGTCGAGTTTTACCGATACGTTGGCACCTGTTACCTTTCCTTCTGTCATCTTTGCGTCAATGAACGCTTCAGAGTCGGGGTGCTTTATAGAGACGCTCAGCATCAATGCACCGCGTCGTCCGTCTTGTGCTACTTCGCGTGTAGAGTTAGAGTAGCGTTCCATGAACGGAACAAGTCCGGTAGAGGTAAGTGCGGAGTTCTTAACCGGTGAACCTTTAGGGCGGATATGCGACAAGTCATGTCCTACACCACCGCGTCGTTTCATCAGTTGCACTTGTTCTTCATCAATACGAATGATTGCTCCATAAGAATCGGCCGGACCGTCCAGTCCGATAACAAAACAGTTGGATAGAGAAGCCACTTGATAGTTGTTTCCGATGCCGGTCATAGGGCTTCCTTGTGGTACGATGTATTTAAAGTGATCGAATACATCGAAAAGTTCTTGGGCGCTTAGAGCCTGTGGGTATTTCCCTTCGATGCGTGCTACTTCATTAGCTATACGCCAATGCATGTCTTCGGGAGATTTTTCATAGATGTTTCCGAAAGAATCCTTCACCGCATATTTGTTTACCCATACACGAGCAGCAAGTTCGTCTCCCTTAAAATACTTCAGCGAAGCTTCATACGCCTCGTCGTAGCTATAGGTTTTAGTTTCCACTTTTTTGTGTTTTAGTTGTTAATCCTGTATTAAATGTAGTAGTATCGCTTTATTAACAACAACGCTGCAAAGCTAATTATGTTTTTTAGAATAGCAAAATAAAATATGTGGAAGTTATTAACAGGTTTGAAAGTTTTCCGAAATAAAAACTTATGATACTGAATATTAGATAATTGTAATTTTATGAATCTCTGAAAGTTTTCCGTTTTGGATAATTGAGTAATGTTGTGGCTTCCTTGAATTGAAAATGTAATGTGTGTTTTGGTATGTGTTGTTAGTCTGTTTCCGTATGATTTGATGCTTTGTAGGCGGTGATAAGATTCGTGTTTATGTAGATTAATTCGTATTTTTGTTGCGTTAAAAAATAGAGCTATGATAGAATCGATAAAAAACAGACGTACTATTAGAAAGTACAAGCAACAGGATGTGCCCAGCCAGTTGCTTAATGATTTGATAGAGGCAGCATGCCGTGCGGCTACTATGGGCAATATGCAGCTGTATAGTGTGGTTGTTACTCGCGATGAGGCTATGAAACAAAAGTTGGCTCCTGCTCATTTTAATCAGCCTATGGTGACCGCCGCTCCGGTAGTTCTTACCTTCTGTGCCGATTTCAACCGTTTTAGCAAATGGTGTCGCTTGCGTGGCGCAGAGCCTGGTTACGATAATGAATTGTCGTTCATGAATGCCGTTACAGATGCGTTGCTGTTCACTCAGAACTTCTGTACATTGGCTGAGGACTGCGGACTGGGAACTTGCTTTTTGGGTACAACCATCTACAATCCCGACCAGATAATAAGTACTCTGAATCTTCCGGAGTTGGTGGTTCCGGTAGCTACCATTACAGTGGGTTATCCCGATGAGACTCCCGCACAGCCCGATCGTTTGCCGTTGAAGGCTATCGTACATGAAGAAACCTATCACGATTATTCGGCAGAGGATATCGACAGATGCTTCGCTTATAAAGAAAGTCTTCCAGAGAACAAGCATTTCGTAGATATAAACCATACTGAAAGCTTGGCGCATATCTTTACGGATATACGTTACCGTAAGGCGGATAACGAGGCTATGACTGAGGTTCTGAAGAAAACACTCAAGCAGCAGAAATTCGATAAGTAAGTTTTCATAGTTTTTGGATTATAAAAAAAAGAAAGGCGGACCGTAGTGATACGTAATCCGCCTTTATTATGTATGCTTGTGTGTGTTTTAGCTTGCTTTCTGATGAAGAATACTCTCAATCTCCTCGATTTCAGCTTTAAACTGTTTGTCTACTTCAACCTGATCTTTCACTATCTTACATGCGTGAAGCACGGTAGCGTGGTCTTTGTTGCCTATCAGCTTGCCAATCTTCGATGAAGACGTGTCGGTGTGCTTCTTGGCCAGATACATTGCTACCTGACGTACCTGCACCACTTCGCGCTTGCGGGTCTTGGTGTGGATAACTGAAGCATCTACTTTATAGTGTTCGCATACCTTTTCGATAATGAAATCTACGGTAATCGGTTTAACTTCTGCGCAACGTACAGCCTTGCGTATGATACGTTGAGCCAAATCTAAGTTGATTTCTCGTTTTAACTGTATAGAGTATACAAGGAGTGAGTTGACTATACCTTCAAGCTCACGTACGCTTTCGTTTACATTCTCTGCGATGTAGCTGATAACTACTTCTGGTATTATCAGACCGTCGCGGCGTATCTTGTCGCGCAGTATGTTCTTTCTCAATTCAATGTCCGGTTTCTCAAGTTCGGCAACCAATCCCCATTTGAATCGTGTCAAGAGTCGGTCTTCCATGCCTTGCAACATTACTGGAGCGCGGTCGGAAGTTAAGATTAACTGCTTTCCGTTTTGGTGCAGGTGATTAAATATGTGGAAGAACGTGTTTTGAGTCTTGGTGGCTCCGGCGAATTCCTGAATATCATCTACTATCAATACATCTATCGTTTGGTAGAATCCGATGAAATCATTGAAATGATTGGTTCTTACTGAGTCGGTATATTGTACCTGAAGCAGATGGGCCGAAACGTAAAGTACTCTTTTCTGCGGATAAAGTTCCTTGATTCGTGCACCGATAGCGTTTATTAGGTGAGTTTTTCCTACTCCCGACGGGCCGTACAAGAATAAAGGGTTGAATGTTCGTGCCGGATTCTCCGCTACCGTTTCTGCTACAGTACGAGAGAATTCGTTACTGCTTCCTTTTATAAAGTTCTCGAAACTATATTTCGGATTAAGATGCGGATCGAGCTCTTGCGTTGGTGTAGTAGGAGGCATCGGCGCTTTATTGGCGTTTACTATAGGTGCCGATGGATGTGATGTATTGCCTCCAGAAAAGTTTTGTTCTAATCCGTTGGTTTTATCGGTCATGATAGAGTACATCAGTGCTGTACCTTCTCCGAACTCCTTATATATAACCTCCCTCAGAATGTCAACGAAGTGTTCTTCCAGATATTCATAGAAGAACGGACTTGGCACTCCGATAGTAAGTGTTTTATTTTCAAATTTTAGTGGCACAATGGGTTTGAACCACATGTCAAAGGCTGTCGCTTGCACGTTATCCTTGATGATGTTCAAGCAACGTTTCCATAAGACAATAGCCTGATTGGTTTCAATCATATTTAGTATATTATTAATAAAGCGATACTTCTACTCGTGCAAAGGTCGCAATCTATTTTCATATAAACAAATGCGTTATTGCTTGATTTTTTTATGTGTTTTATAATTTATTGAAAAACAGTTTGTTGCGATGCTTGTAAGACGAATGTAATATTTCTTTCGTTTGTAAATATGCAACGTTTTGTACTTCAACTTTTTATAAATATGTGGGCGGACACGGATAGTATCTTTTAAAGTGCGTTATATGCTGATTTATACCATGTTGCGTTTATGATCCCATAGTCTTGTTATATATATTATTTAGATGAATTCTATATAATAACAAGATGGCTTGCTGTTATCCTTTAATTTAATAGAATGATAAGTGGGATGAAAAAGCGGCTTGTCATCCAGCTTTATATAGCCGGATGACTGGTTTAAAAAAGCCAGTTCTTTATTTGTCTTTCTTTCCGAAGAGCGAGAAGTGTACGTAGCGCTTAGGATGATCTTTCAGGTCTTCCAGCAATGTCGCTGCGTTGGCCGAGGTCTGTGTTAGGTTGTTGTACAGACTGGCATCGTTCATCAACATTCCAAGCGAGTTATCCTTGCGGTTGAGCTTAGCTGTGAGCAGATGTACGTTGTATAACGTAGAATCTATCTTGGCGAATGTAGATGCGTAGTCTACATCCTTCAGATTATCGCTGATAGTTTTCAGATTATCGGTCAGGGCCGAAATATTACGCGTCATGTGCGGTATGTCGGTATCCATCAATTTGCTGAGCTGACGGCTGCTTGCGTTTAGAGAAGCTGTGAGCTGTTCTGTGTTATGCAGCGTTTGCTTCAGTGCGGGGTCTGACAGCAGTTGGTTCAGCGATGTAAGTATAGAGTCCATTTTTGGCATCATGTTCTGCAATTGTGGTAGCAGGTTCTTTTCGGCTGCTCCCATTATGCCTTCGTTAGCAACGCCCGGTATGGTATCGTTTTCCTTTAAATATTCGTGGCTATCATGATTTAGAATCAGGTTCATCTTGACAGTTCCCAGCATTTCTGTTACCAGTTCGGCGCGGCTTCCTTGAGGTATTTTCATGGCTTGGTCCATTTCTATACCAACGGCCACATGGCCCGGTTTCTGATAGTTATAGCATATGTCGCGTACTATACCAACCTTAAATCCGTTGGCAAACACTGGGCTAGACTGTGCCAGTCCGTTAATGTCGGTAAAGTCTACCAGATAATAACTTTCGGGCTTGAACATGTTGATACCTTTCAAGTAGTTCATGCCGCAGAAAAGCATGACGAGTGATACGATTCCCATCAATCCTATTTTGAATTCTTTTTTCATAAAAGTCTGTTTGTTTCTTTATTTTCTGTTGTTCTTAAATTCTTTGATAGCTTGCGATACATTCATTTTCTCTCCGTTCTTGAATGCGATGATAAACGCGTCCTTGAATCTTGAGTCTACCTTACTGCGTTTTTCGCGTAAAACATGGTTGTAGTTAGTACTTTCGCAATAGGTATATTTATAAATGCCGTTCTCCTTATAATAATTTACCGGCGAAAGTCCTTTGAACTTATGGCTTCCTTTTGGCAATACGCTTCCGGCTGTAAGAATCTGTATCTTGAATACCGGCTTGTCTTGGCTTTGTGCCTCTTGTTGGCGTATCGGTTTTGACTGAGGCTCTTGGTTAGCTTCGGCTTTTACCGCTTCTCTTTTAGTGACGTTGTCCGGTTTAGCTTGTTCCTCTGCCGGTTGGTCGGTGATAACATTTACCTCCGGCGTTTCTTTTCCCTCTGGTATTTGAGGTTGCGACTCAACGCTCTGTTGTGCCGGAATAGAATTTTCAGCATGTTCTTCGTTGCGCAAGTTGCGATATTTGGCGAACGCTTTATAAATACTCTGTGCCAAAGCCGAGCTTCCGTTGTCCGATAACAGATAAGCTTCTTCAGTAGGGTTGTTGATATATCCTAATTCAATCAGAACCGAAGGCATAGATGTTTCTCTCAGTACCAGGAATCCTGCTTGGTGAACTCCTTTATCCGGACGACGTGCCGTTTGTCTGAACTGTTGTTGTATGCTTTTGGCGAAACTAACGCTCTGCGACATGTATTTGTCTTGAAGGAATTCGAATATGATATAGCTTTCAGCAGAGTTAGGGTTAAATCCGGCGTATTGTTTTTTGTAATCGCTTTCTATCAAGATTACCGAGTTTTCTTTCTTCGCTACTTCTAGGTTCTCTTGGGTCTTGTGTAATCCTAACGTGTAGGTCTCAGTGCCGCTAACCTTAGTGGTGCGCGAAGCTAACGAGTTGGTATGTATTGATATAAAGAGATTGGCTTTAGCGTTGTTGGCTATTTCGGCACGTTCGTGCAGGGCTACGAATTTATCGGTAGAGCGTGTATACACCACCCGTGTGTCGCTGCAGTTACGTTCTATGAGTCGTCCTAATTTCAGCGCAACGCTTAGGTTGATGTTTTTCTCTTTTCCTCTGCGTCCTATAGCTCCAGGGTCGTGTCCACCGTGTCCTGCATCGATTACTACGGTGAAACGTTTATTGTTAGCTGGCTCGTGTCCTGCTATTTGAATCGCCGGAATCAGCAGAAATAAAAACAGTATGTAGTATGTATATGCTTTCATAAAATAAAAAATCAACGGCAAAGTTAGTGTTTTTTTCTGATTCTTCGGTTGGGGCATATCGTAAGAATGTGTATTTTATCGGTTTAAGCCTATAAAAACAGATAAATGTACGATGAAAAAAGACAGTTTTTGTGATTCTGCCGCCGTTTTTTTTTTGATGCGCAAAACTGTTGTGGCGTTGAATAATTGTTGTGACTTGTTTTTTGATTGGTTGCTTCTTTGAATGTCAGAAGTCTTTAGAAAAAGAAAAAAGCAGTTGGTCTGTAAGCCGGGTTCTGTTTCTTATATAAATAAGACGTCTGTCATTTATCTAATCCTGCCGTCACCGACAGGCTCTAGCGGTCTACCCTCCGACGTGGGGCGAGCAACCCTCGTTAATGCCGGTTTACATGACCTTACAACTCCTAAGATGCACAGCACATATATCGCTATATGTCTGGTAGGCTCTTACCCCACCTTCTCACCCTTGCTCTCCCTGGGTAGGGAGGGCGGTTATTTTCTTCTGCATTACTCTATCCTCGCGGTTAGCTTTCTGTTAGGAAGTAGGATGCTCTGCGTTGCCCGGACTTTCCTCTTTTACCGTAAAGGTACCAGCGACAAACCGACCAACTGCTTTCTGGATGCAAAGGTATTCAAATAAACCGAAAATAGGACATGTTTGGCAGAAATATCTGTTCTTTATCTGTAAAATGACTGATAATGAATGCAAATTTGGCAGTCTGTCTCGTTAACTGCGGTTAAGCGTATTTGTTTCTGTGTTAAAAGAGGGAAAAAAGTGGCAGTTGGTGGTACAACTGTATGTTTTTTGTTCTACTTTAGCAACTGAAATGTTAAACAATTGTAGAAATTAACAAAACTAAAAGAATATAATTATGAAAACAACAACTAAAATTGCAGCAAGCGCATTGGCAATGGTTGCTGTCAGTGCAGGGGTAGCAGGAGTAACTACTTACACCATGATGAAACCTCAGCAAGATAAGATGACATCTTTCTCAGGAGAATTCAATAATACATCAAACGCACGTTATGCCGCTTTCGACCCTGCACGTATGCAGCCGGTTGACTTGACTTCGGCAGCCGAAAGTTCTTTAAGTTCGGTAGTACGTATTGTGGCTATTGCGCATAGCAAAGTGCAGACTGTTCAGGGTCAGCCTGATATCTTCGACTTCTTCTTTGGCGATGGTCGCGGACGTCAGCAGCAAATTCAGACTCCGGAACAGAAGGGGGTAGGTTCGGGTGTTATTATCTCTAACGATGGATACATAGCTACAAACAACCACGTTATTGACGGAGCGGACGAGCTGACTGTCAAGTTGCACGACGGAAGAGAGTTGAAAGGGCGTGTAATTGGTGCCGACCCTACAACCGACTTGGCTTTGGTAAAGATAGAAGGCGATGATTTCCCTGCTATGCCTATCGGTGATTCTGATAAACTGAAAGTAGGAGAGTGGGTATTGGCTGTAGGTAATCCGTTCAACTTAGGTTCTACCGTTACTGCCGGTATCGTTAGTGCCAAGGCTCGCGGATTAGGAGCTAACGGCGTAGAATCTTTCATCCAGACAGATGCTGCCATAAACCAAGGTAACAGTGGTGGTGCATTGGTTAATGTGAAGGGCGAACTGGTAGGTATTAACGCAATGCTGTATTCTCCTACAGGAGCATATAGCGGATACGGATTTGCCATCCCTGTAAGCATAATGACCAAGGTGGTAACCGATTTGAAGAAATATGGAACTGTTCAGCGTGCATTGTTGGGTATTCAAGGTCGCGATATGGGTAACGATGCTTATCCCGAACAAATTCAGAAAGAACAGAAAGAACTCGGTGTAAACGAAGGAGTTCAGGTTGTAGAAGTTGTAGACAACGGATCTGCTACCGGAATCTTGAAGAAGAACGATGTCATTACCGAGATTAATGGTAAGAAGGTAAGAACAATGGCCGACTTGCAAGGAACATTGGCTAAATTCCGTCCGGGTGATAAGGTGACTTTGAAAGTTTGGCGTGATAAGAAAGAAAAGAGTTTTACTGTTACGCTGAAGAATGCGCAAGGTAACACTAAGATTGTTAAGAATGCCGATATGGAATTGCTGGGTGCCGCATTCCGTGCCGTACCTGCCGATTTGAAGAAACAGCTTAACTTAGGTTACGGTGTTCAGGTTACAGGCGTAGGACAAGGAAGAATGGCAGATAGCGGTATCCGTAAAGACTTCATCATATTGAAGGCTAATGGAAGACAACTTAAGACTGTACAAGATTTGGAGAACGCATTGAAGGAAGCTTCTCAATCACCAGATCAGGTATTGTTCATGACAGGTGTTTATCCTTCAGGAAAACGTGCTAATTATGCGGTAGACTTGTCGCAGAATTAATATCAGATATAAATAGGTAAAAAGAAAAGAGGCGATGTCTTTGACTGACTATAGTCAAGGATGTCGCCTCTTTTCTTTTATGTATATAAGTCATGTATTTGACTGTTCTTGTTTCTTGATCCTTATAAAAAGCAAAAAGCATCGACAATCTCTCGATTATCAATGCTTTTTCCAGTCGGGGTGACTGGATTCGAACCAGCGACCACACGCCCCCCAGACGCGTA
>ERZ1026870.1466-NODE-1466-length-10063-cov-81.629496_pt1 | contig 10063 bp, 6 predicted proteins | sample MGYA00380165_ERZ1026870 | MGnify/ENA primary metagenome ERZ1026870 (study PRJEB33269, sample SAMEA4719801) | human gut metagenome | biome: human-associated habitat; feature: organic feature; material: feces | place: Cameroon | collected 2013-10 ...
GGTTTATGATGCCCGTACAGGCTTGAGTCATCTCGAAACCGTTCGCATCAGTCAGGACATGGCTACGCAACGAAGGGGGCGTGCGGGCAGAATCACATCAGGCGTATGTTACCGGCTTTGGACACAGACCTCGGAACATCTGATGCCAGAACAACGGCTGCCCGAAATACTGGATGCAGATCTCTGTTCCATGGTTCTCGACATTGCTGCTTTCGGCGAAAACAAGCCGGAACTGCTGCCTTGGCTCACCCTTCCTCCCAAGGGCAACCTCGTATTGGCACAGCAACTTCTTATGTCGCTCAACGCCCTCACTCCTGATCATGATGCTCACGCTCTCAGTGGCAGCATCACCGCAGAAGGCAGCAGAATGGCTCAACTTCCTTGTCATCCGCGCATTGCCAAGATGATGATCAGCAGCGATTCTCCGGCGAGCCAAGCCCTTGCCTGCGACATTGCAGCTCTACTTGAAGAGAAAGATCCGATGGGTGAAAATGAGGATTCTGACATGACGCTCCGCCTTTCTATCCTCCGCTCCGCGCGCAGCAAGAAGAATCTGGGACGTTGGAACCGTATCGCTCAGATTGCACAGGAATACAGAAAGATGCTGCACATCAGAGAAGACAACGCGCCAATTGATGCAGAGGAAGTGGGCCATCTCATCGCTCTAGCCTACCCTGAGCGCATCGCCCATGCCACCGACCATGCGGGCAACTTCAAGATGTCGAATGGCAACACTATTTTCATCGACCCGTGCGACAGCATGGCAGCAAACGAATGGCTTGCCATCGCATCACTCAACCTATCTTCAACCTCATCATCCAATCCCGCACAGAGACGGAAAGGAAGGGTTTTTCTCTCAGCCCCCGTCAACTGGAAGAACTTGCCGGCACAAACCTGCGAGAATATTTCCTGGAACAGTAAAGCGCTGGCAGTAAAGATGCAACAGGAAACACGGATAGGAGCGCTCATCATAGACAGCAAGCCGATACAAAATGCCAACCGAGAGACTGTTTCTAATATTATCTGCGAAGCTGCCAGAAAAGACGGACTCAGCATGTTCGATTGGAACGAATCGGTTCATCGTCTGCAACAGCGCGTGGCGCAAGTAGCTGAGTGGCATCCGGAGTTGGAGATTCCCGACCTGTCAACAGAGCATCTCCTGACAACAGCCCGAGCGTGGCTCCCTTTCTATCTCGAAGAAGGTGGTAAGATGAAGACTTCTGTTACTGAGCTGAAGAAACTCAACCTGTGCGAAATCTTATGGAACATCCTTCCTTACGACCTTCAGCAGGAGATAGACCGCCTTGCTCCCACCCACATCCGTGTGCCATCGGGCAGCAACATCCGCATCGATTATCGCCTGGGGGCCGAAGCCCCGGTTCTGAGTGTTCGGCTTCAGGAGTGTTTCGGAATGACATCAACTCCCACTGTCGATGCTGGCAGACAGCCTCTTCTGCTTGAGTTGTTATCTCCCGGCTTCAAGCCCGTTCAGCTTACTCAGGATCTCGCAAGTTTTTGGCAAGGCACTTATTTCGAAGTCCGCAAGGAACTGAAGCGCCGATACCCTAAGCATTTCTGGCCGGAGAATCCGTTAGAGAGCCAGGCCGTGAGAGGTGTCAAACGATGATAAGAAGATGTTAGAACCCGTCAATGTAGCATAGCCTGCCATGCTTACACTCCTTAGACTCCGAGAAACTGAAAAAGTTAAAACAAAACGTTGAAAAAAATCCTCTCATCGTTGGCTTTGTCAAATAAAAATAGTAACTTTGCAGCATCTTATTAATAATCATAGAGCTATGGTAGTAAAAGAAAGAAGAAAGCGAATCTATCGCAAGCGCATACCATACGGTATGCAAAACTTTGAGGATGTGATAAAAGATGATTGTTACTATGTTGACAAAACACCTTTTATCGAGGATATAGAAGAGGCTAACAAATACTTCTTCTACATTAGGCCTCGCCGTTTTGGCAAGACCCTTACCCTCTCCATGCTCGAAAATTACTATGATGTCAATAAGAAAGATGCCTTCGAGGACATTTTTGGCAAACTGTATATTGGACAAAACCCTACGCCTGAGCGCAACCAGTATTTGGTTCTTCATCTTAACTTTGCCCAAATAGTTGGCGGTTTGGACGATTATCAGCAAGGCATGGACAATTATTGCAGTATCCGTTTCAACCTTTTCGTAGATCTTTACTCTCACCTATTGCCCGAAGGTACTAAGGAAGGCTTAAATCAACAGAAAGATGCAGTTTCACAGTTGAGCTATCTTGACGGACAATGCCAAAAGACCAATCAGAAGATTTACCTCTTCATTGATGAATATGATCATTTCACCAATCAGATACTTGCCAACCAAGCGCATGAAGGCAACTATCGTCAGCAAACACATGGTGAGGGGTATCTGCGTAAGTTCTTTGATACCATCAAGGGTGCATCAGTCACAAGCTTGGGGCGTATCTTCGTGACGGGTGTCAGTCCTGTTACGATGGATGACCTGACAAGTGGTTTCAACATCGGAACCAACTATTCATTACATCCTCAGTTTAATGAGATGACAGGATTCACGGAAGAGGAAGTGCGTGAGATGTTGGAGTATTATTCCAGCGTGCTGCCTTTCAATCATACTGTAGATGAACTCATTAAAGAGATGAAACCTTGGTATGACAATTATTGCTTTTCTATCAAAAGATATGGCAAGACCACAATGTATAATTCTGTGATGGTGCTCAATTTCTTGGACAACTACATCCACAATGATTATGACATTCCTGATTCCATGATAGAAAGTAACATCCGTATCGACTATGACAAGATACGCATGCTCATCCGTCATGACAAGGAGTTTGCCCATGATGCCAGCATCATCCAGCAGTTGGTAACCAAGGGATATGTAACAGGCAAGTTGGTGGAGCACTTCCCTGCTGAGCGCATCAATGACCCAGATAATTTTGTAAGCCTGCTTTTCTATTTCGGTATGTTAACGATAGACGGAACCAGTGATGGTGACACTAAGTTTATCATTCCTAATGAAGTGGTGCGAGACCAAATGTATACTTATCTACTAAACACATACGAGGAAAACGACTTGACATACGACACCTACGGAAAAGGCAAATTGGAGAGTCGATTGGCTTATCATGGCGACTACAAAGCATACTTTGACTTTATCGCAGACAGTTTGAAGCGTTATTCTTCTCAGCGAGACAAGCAGAAGGGAGAGGCATTCGTGCATGGCTTTACCCTGGCAATGACATCCCAGAATCGCTTCTACCGTCCTATCTCAGAGTTGGATAATGATGGTGGTTATGCCGACATCTTTCTTTGTCCGTTATGTGACATCTATAAGGACATGGTAGACTCGTACATCATCGAATTGAAATATTGCAAGTCCAGCACCACCGACGAGCAGGTGAAGCAACTCTTCAAGGATGCCTCAGCGCAAATATGCCGATATGCCGATAGCGACATCGTGAGGGAGTCCGTCAAGACCACTACGCTCCATAAACTCGTTGTGATATATCGAGGAGCCGAGATGGTAGCATGTGATGAAGCCAATGAGCAATAAAAACAAAAGCATACCACATAGGTAGCAGCCCTCGCTCTCCGAGCGTGGGCTGCATTAGAGGCAATGCCGCCACTCGGAGAACTTCGGCTACTAGATGATGGTAATCCAGATGCTCTCGCCTCGGTCTCTCGCCGCCGTGATGGCATTGACGAGGCGATGCAGCCAGATGCGGGAGTTTACCATCATGCCTCGGAGCTTGTTTTCGCCCGGCAGGATGCAGCCCTGCGTATCATCGGGGTAGTTGCCGGCATGGATGCGGATGCCCTCAAAGCCAGGAACGCCCTGCAGCAGGGGCAGCCACTGCTTGAATCTCGGCGACTTGGTGATGAGCAGCGGATAGGTGCCCTCGGGTATGGCAGTCTTACCCTTCATCTTCTGCGCCTTCTTCCCCGACACTCGCCCCAGGCGCACATTCTCCTCTTGGGGCAACAGGGTGATGCCCAGCAGGTTGCGCCACGTAGGCTCCAGGGTATCGCAGAAGTAGTGCTCCCCGTCCAGCTTGCCCACATCTACCACATGACAGAAGCTGCACTTCTGGTCCTTATTGAGCGTATAGTTCACCTTGCGCTCCACCTCCTCGTCCTTCAGGATATACATACGCCCTATGGTGTAAGTATTCTGCTTAGCTATTCTTTTGAGTACGATTTCCATAATTGTTTCTATTTAGATTCTTTATTGAGAAAACATAGCTTGCGATAAAGTTCGTCTGCCTCCACTTTCACGATATACTTTCTGAACACCCAGGTGGCTATCATCCGTCGGGTGCCCTTGGTATCCAGCCCTAAGTCGCTTCTCAACTGCTCAGCCTGCTGATAAGAGAACTCATTTGGCAGAAGTTGCAGCATATTGGAAGGCCCTCTTTTGCTCGACTTCACTCCCTCCTGCTCCGACTTCACGATAGCATCTCGGAAGAATCTCATCTTGCAGTACAGGTCATACTGCTCGCTCCAGCGCACAAACTCCTCTATCTCGGATTCCCATTGGCAACCATTCGCCACATAGAGCACACAAGCCTTCAGATAGGCAATGACATTGGCTCTGAACGAGAGGTTCTCGTAAACCCTGTCTTGGCTCATACGGGCAAAGTCGGCATTCTCCTCTTTCAGCTTCTGTGCCAAGGCGAAAGCCTCAGGGCAATTGATAGTACCAGAAGCCATGTTAAGATGCTCGATATAGGGTTTTAAGTTCTCTCTGAATGTGTCATCGTATGTGCCATAGACAGGCATCTCGGCTCCTATCTCACGCTCTGGGATAGTACAGAAGTTGATTCTAGAGATAGGACCATCGGTCAATACCTTGGAGAAATATCGGATACCCTTGTTGATGGTAGTCGAGGCATTCCAGTTAAATCGGATGGTTACTCGCTCCGTAACACTCTGCGTGCCCACTCGGGTTTGTCCATATTGATTACCAGGGTCGAAGGCGAGGCACATGATACGAAACTGCTGGTTGCCAATGCCCCTTAGGTTATCAAACTGGTCTATCTCGTTGAGAGCAGTATAGAGGAAATGCTCTTGCGCCTCGGCGGTACGCATCACGAAGGCAGGGTTGGTCATATCGGCGTCTATCTCCTGAATCACGAGGTTTTCAGGTCGCTTACGCTTATCCTTGTTAGCACCTTTTCTTGTCACCTCATCCTTCCACTCCTTCTCTCGTTTCAGGTTATCTTTGTCTCGTTTTCTGATGTCTTCCATAATCAGGTTGATAGGCATCTGCACGCAGTTCTTTCCTGCGCCCGTACCAGCTAAGAGACAACACATTAGCGTAGCCTCATGCTCCACATTGTCGATGTAATTAAAATAGGTGCGGCAGAGGTGGGTGGCTAGCGGAGGAAAGATGGCATGGGCTACGGCAGGCTTATAGATATCCGGTGTCTGAGACACGAGGAGCTCCACGAGCTTAGGCAGCTTCTTCGGCATCTCGGGCGGAGCGGGGTAATCATCTTCGGAACTTTGAACATTGAGGTTTGAACTTTGAACTGTTTGATTACCTGCACTTGCGCCTTGAATTCTTAATTCTTCATTATTAATTTTTAATTGATTAGCCTGAGTCTCCGCCTGCGCATTGATGCGGATCACATCTCTAGAGTATGGCTTCGAACTGTCTCCATATTTCTCATAGAAGTCATGGATCAGCTGCTGGCAGTCACGCTCTTGGGCGAAGCTAGGCATCTTCTCTGCCACTACTCTTCTCAGCTCCTCTTCGCTCATCACCCTGCTCGCTCCTGCGCTCATGATGGCAAGAAGTGAGGAGTGGCGAGAGCCCTCGGTATCGATATTCACATTCTTCAGTCCTGCCGACTCCGTGAAGAGGTCGAAGGCTATCAGGCTCTTCTCGCTGGCGGTACCAGAGGTTGGTAATCCGTCAGGAATCTGATAGCCTCCAGCAGAGCCGAGATTACCAGCATCAGCACCATGGCTATTACCAGGTTGGGCAGGCTGAATAGCAGAGCCATGAGAAACAGCAGGATTGCCGTTAGAGCCCGAAAGTCGATTACTTTCATTATTCTTACCATTACTATTACTATTAACTGTTAACTGTAAACTATTAACTTTCCCAGCTCTGCCGTCGATGGTGAGACCACGCTTCAGATAAGCCTCTCTGCGAGCCTTCAGCTCATCGGCAGGAAGCACGGCATACCAGTCCTTGGAGCGATAGATCTCCGAGTTCTGATCCGTGATAAAGAGGATTCTCTCTGGGGTGAAGCAACTCTCATCGCAGGGCACGCCAAGTGCCTCACAATACGCTCTCTGCGTCTCCTCGATAGTCATACCTATCGGCATTCGGATGTCGATGTGGAGCTTCTTACGAGCCGAGTATTCCAGATGCAGTAGCATTCCATTCCAGATGGAGTCGCTGCAATTCAGCTGCCTTGCCATTTCGATGGCGATACCCACCAGTTCCTTATCGTCGATGTCGATGGTGGTCTGGAAGAGGAAACTCGTAGGGTCAGCATCCTTCTGCGAGCGATGATTCTTGAGGAATCGGCTGTAGTGGCCGCAGCGGAAGGGCATCAGCCCCTTCAGTTTGTCATTGCCCCCACGTATCTGCTCCACCATATCGTGGAGCCAAGGCTGAGCTATCAGCTTGTCATATTCAGCCAGGGGCAGGCAGCTAGCGCTGCCCTTATTGCCCCCACGCTGAGGATTCATTGCAATAAAGTGGTTCATACTTAATTATACATTATTAATTATACATTATTAATTACTCCTTATAGTCCTCCCACTCCACATTTTCCTTGAAGGGCTTGATAGCCTTCACCATCTCCTGGTGCTCACCCTTGAGGCAGCGCAGAATCTCCGCCTTGCTCATGTCCTTGGAGAAGGCATAGTTCACCTGCACGGTTCGCTTGCTAGTGCGCACCACCCCGTGCTTGGTCTTGAGAATCTCCGTGAAGGGCTTCTCTCGCTTGCCCTGCACATAAGGCTTGAAGTCCACCCAGTCGCCTCGCCCATTCTCGCCACCCGAGAATATCATCCTGCCCCTGATCACCTGCGGCTTGTCACTGATTACCTCCGTCTCGTTCCATGGCGCCTTGCGCACTGATACGTTACCATTCTCCTCGGTGATCACAGCACCGTCCACCTTTACTGCATTGATTAGTCTTGTAATCATATTATATGTATTAAAAGATTGAGAACCCGCAATACGCAAAGTCCCCGCAACCAGACGCGCTGTGCATCTGATTACGGGGGCAAAGGTACTAAGAAGTAAAATGTTATCTTTATAACAGTTATATAATATTATACGATTATATCAGCTATAAGTATCTGAACATCAAGAGATATATTCCAATAAAATTCTTCGAATATTTTTTGCCTCATTACACCAGGCATTATAATTACTAAACTGTGATATGTTATTGCTCACCGATGCTTTAGCCACACCTTCGATATGCGAAGCATTCAAGAATAGGGCTTGAAAAGGTTTCCACATGATAGTATTGTTAGCAGGGTGCTTCACTCCCAGAATATCGGATACGATATACACCATATATCCATACTCAGCCTGCGTACGATCCCATACATACCAAGAGCCCTCAGTATGAATATACTTATGTTCTGTCAGTGTTTTCCATATCAGGGCAGCCTTCTCAGTCTTGAGTCGGGGGTCCACCTTGATTTCCTGGTCTACTTTAAGATTTTGGTTACTAGCAGCTGTATTCTGCAAAAAATCACTCACCTGCGCATTGCTACCAATGACAACAGAGCAATTCAGTATGGTTACTCCACCAGTCAGAATTGCCTGGGCAAAAATTTCTTCTAACGACATTTTCCTTTTCTTGTTAGAATGTTAATGATAAGAACAAGTCACGTTTTACCTATCGTTGGGGAAAGGACTTCTAGCAAACGGTGTCCGCACACAACCTTGTTGCATACGGTAGTCTTTAAGGCAAATGATCTTCGCCCAATCGGAGTTGAATCTTCATAAGGGTGTTGGAATTTATTAGTGTTACATTATATAATTATAGGTAATCACGCCAAAGCTAACTACTATTTCTTCACTATTTGGCGCAAGTCTATCCCATCTTTAGCTAGGTTAAGAACATACAGAGCCTTACACCCGAATATTCTCTCAAAATCCTTTTTTCGATAAATACAGGAAAACTCATCACTGAAGGAAACAAATCGTTAAAAAGGAGGGTGTGTCATAAGTCTGTGACACACCCCCCTGTTGTTGTATCTGCGAACTCCGCGTGCCAAACCTTTTTTGTTCGGGTTTTATAATCAACGATTTTTATAACCATTGATCATCACCTTGCGCACGGTGCCGTCGCTCATTTTCACGATGTTTATTCCGTGTTGCAGAGAGTTCACTTTTGTGCCGTTTAGCGTATAGATGGCTTTCACGGTAGCTTTGCCGACACTCTCTATTGGCTTCACCGATGCCAATATGCCCGATTCTGGCACGTTCCCCTCTATCTGGTAGAAGTTTTCGGCAGGAATAATGTTCCAATAGCTCTTCGTCGTCTTGTAGGTGTCGAGCAATGCTTTTGGAACGTACACCTTGGAATTGAACTCCTTTATAAAATAAGTGAAGTAATAAGGCACTTCCATGGGTTGTGGCATGCGGCATACCAACGACTCGATTTTTGCGTCAACAAACGCAAAGCCTCCGATGTTTATAAGCGTAGAAGGGAGGTCAACGTATTGCAATGGTTTAAAGTTTCTGAAAGCATGGTCGATGATATATTTCACTCCTTCGTCCACGATGAGTTTCTCGCAGGTCAATCTAGGCAGTTTACCTTTTCTCACACCCCCAACTGTTTTAACGACGTTGCCTGCCGTTTCCACTTTGCCAGGAATCAGAAGGACACCATTCTTCACGGCATTCTTGAAAATGACATCCGCCCACATGCCATCTACCGATACTTCGTCATTTCCGTCACGTTCGTTCTTGAAGAAGGTCTGCGTACCTTCGCAAAAGAGTATGCCGTCCTTGTAGGCGTACACGGGATTGTCGCCAGTGTCAATGTTCTTCAGATTGGAGTTGAATGCCAAAAACGATACTGCTCGCAACGACTTTGGCAAGACTACCGTGTTATCGGCATCTGTCAGTGCGTCTGCAGCTATTCCGAATATGCCTTCGGGAACTGTCACCTTGGCTGTTTTGCCTTGGGGCGTGTATTTTATAAGCCAGTCGGAGAAAACGAAAAATTCATTCTTGATGCCGTTGGTAAGGAACTTTGTTTCAGAAAATACCGCCCCCTTTTCACCAAGATTCTCGATATGTTTGGGGATATTGTTGATGTTTTCAAGATTACTGCAGTATGAAAAAGCTCCTTCGTTAATGTACTTCAGATTATCGGGCAACGTGACAGAGGTAATGCTCTCGTTGGAAGAGAAGGCTCTGGTATTAATCCCAACCACCGTGTATTCCTTGCCGTCAGCTTCTATTTTCGACGGAATCGTAACGTCGCCCTGAGCCTTCTTGCCATTCTTCACCCATGCCGTTCCGTCGGTGCGGAGTTCATAGTCGATGTTGTCCACTTCATGAGCCTGTCCGTTAGTTGTCACAGCGATGACAAAGCAAAGCATCAAGGTTCGCATCAATGATTGTAGAGAAAAGGAATGTTGTCCTTTCTCGAAGAGAGTTGAGTAAATAGTTTTCATAATACTTCTGGTTTTTGTTGGCAGCCCCCGATGCCATTTGTTACTTGAATGTTTATGTCGCTGCATAGCCGGAAGTGATACGGAGGTACATCGCCCCGAACTTACACCGATTGTTTTCTCTTTTAATGCTACCAATCTGTCTTAGTCTTGGTGCTGCAAATTTAGGCATAAATTCTGCTAGTATCTTATGTAAATCGGACAAAAATATGTGATAATCGGACTTTTTAATATGAACAGGATTGTTCTAATCGGACATAAAAACAGCGTAAGTTGCTGATTTTCAGCAAAACATCAAGAACACAGAAACGTAGAATCGTTGTGATGTCTGTGCTGCCCCTCAAAAAGTAGACACAGAAAGGTGGAAAACTGATGGAAAATGAT
>ERZ1026870.1467-NODE-1467-length-10062-cov-5.722794_pt1 | contig 10062 bp, 7 predicted proteins | sample MGYA00380165_ERZ1026870 | MGnify/ENA primary metagenome ERZ1026870 (study PRJEB33269, sample SAMEA4719801) | human gut metagenome | biome: human-associated habitat; feature: organic feature; material: feces | place: Cameroon | collected 2013-10 ...
ACGACGTCTGCTTCTACTGCGGCTGCAACAAGATCGTCACGCGCGACCACTCCCGAAGCGCGGAGTACATTGAAATGATCGGCCGCGAAGCCGATCTCGTGAAGGCGTCCATCACCGGTTCCACCGAGCTCGAGCAGCTGCACTTCGGCGGCGGCACGCCGACCTTTCTGACGAACGACGAGCTTACGCTCATGATGGAAACGCTCACCAAGCGCTTCCCGCTCGCCGAGGGCGGAGAATTCTCGATTGAAGTCGATCCCCGCACGTGCGACGCGGACAAGGTCAAGCACCTTCATGACCTCGGCCTCAACCGCATGTCTCTCGGCGTCCAGGACTTCAATCCCGAGGTGCAGAAGGCCGTCAACCGCATCCAGCCCTTCGAGATGACGAAGGCCACGATGGAGGCAGCCCGCGACAACGGTTTCGAGTCCATCAACATGGATCTCATCTACGGTCTGCCCAAGCAGAATCGAGCGACGTTCGAAAAGACGATCGACCAAGTGCTCGAGCTCTCGCCCGACCGCATCGCTCTCTATCACTACGCCCACCTGCCGAACCACTTCAAGCCGCAGCGCCGCATCCTGCCCGCCGATCTCCCCGACACGGTTGAAAAGGTCAACATCATGTTCGACGCCATCAAGCGGCTTACGGCCAACGGCTACCGCTACATCGGCATGGACCACTTCGCCAAGGAAACCGACGAACTCTCCGTCGCGCAGAAGGAAGGCTCGCTGCAGCGCAACTTCCAGGGCTACTCGACGAAGGCCGAATGCGACATGGTGGCTCTCGGCGTCTCGAGCATTTCCAAGATCGGCGGCGCCTACGCCTGCAACCCGCGCGAGCTCGAGGACTACTACGCCGCCATTCGCGAGGGGCGCCTTGCCACGAACCGCGGCTACCTCCTCAACGCCGACGATGAAATGCGCCGCTACGTGATCATGACCATCATGTGCAACTTCGAGCTTCGCAAGCGCGACGTTGAAGAGCGCTTCGGCATCCGCTTCGACGAAACGTTCGCCTACGAGCTCGGCAAGATGAAGCCCTACGTCAAGCATGAACTCGTTGAGCTCTACGACGACCGCCTCGTCGTCTCCGCCAAGGGCAAGATCTTCGTGCGCGCCGTTGCCATGCACTTCGACCGCTACCTGCGCGCATCCACCCGCGCCGGCGGCTACTCCCGCATCGCCTGAGGCACCTCCGGAAGTCCCTCCAAGCGTTCCGGAGCATGAATGACGCCCGCTTCACCAAGAGGCGGGCGTTGCTTTTGGACGCGTCTCTGAGAAAAAACGCATCCAGTCGAGATCCCGAACGGTCGACGAAGACCCGATAGGGTTAAAATGTTTTTTTTCGTCCGGCGCTCTTCCGCAGACTCCGGACACACCGCTCATGCCTCGGAGCGCGGCTCCACAACTGCAGACGCCTCCGTTCCCGACGTCGGTCGGAACATCCCGCCAGCGCATGCAGCAGCTCGGCACAGAATTGACAAAAACCTATAGGAGATGGGACAGGCCGAATCAGGCGTCAGCCCTTCGGCAACAAGTCCCGAAAGCCCATTTATGAAAGTCGCAGACATTCGCCGCACCTTTCTGAACTTTTACGAAAGCAAGGGTCATACGATCGTCGCCTCGAGCCCCGTCGTGCCCGCTCATGACCCGACGCTTCTCTTCACGAACGCCGGCATGAACCAGTTCAAGGACGTTTTCCTCGGCTTCGACAAGCGTCCGTACAGCCGCGCCACGACCTCCCAGAAGTGCATCCGTGCCGGCGGCAAGCACAACGACCTCGACAACGTCGGCTACACCGCCCGTCATCACACCTTCTTCGAGATGCTCGGCAATTTCTCGTTCGGCGACTACTTCAAGCACGACGCCATCAATTTCGCATGGGAGCTTCTGACGAAGCACTTCATGTTGCCCGCCGAAAAGCTCTGGGTCACGGTCTACGCCGAAGACGACGAAGCGTACAACATCTGGCACGAGGAAGTCGGCGTGCCCGCCGAGCGAATCGTTCGCATTGGCGACAACAAGGGCGCACGCTACATGTCCGACAACTTCTGGATGATGGGCGATACGGGACCGTGCGGCCCCTGCACCGAAATCTTCTACGACCACGGCGACAAGGTCCAGGGCGGCCCTCCGGGGAGCCCTGAAGAGGACGGCGACCGCTACATCGAGATCTGGAATCTCGTCTTCATGCAGTACAACCGCGACGAACGCGGCGTCATGCACAAGCTTCCGAAGCCCTCCGTCGACACGGGCATGGGCCTTGAGCGCATTGCCGCCGTTCTTCAGGGCGTACACAACAACTACGACATCGACCTCTTCAAGAACCTGCTTGCCAACGTCAAGCGCGTACTTGAAGAAACGAGCGGCGAAGCCGTTGATCCGAATTCGCCGTCCCTCAAGGTGATCGCCGACCACATCCGAGCCTGCACCTTCTCCGTTGCCGACGGCATCGTCCCGGGCAATGAAGGTCGTGCCTACGTGCTTCGCCGCATCTGCCGACGCGCCATCCGCCACGGCTACAAGCTCGGCGCCCGCAAGCCTTTCTTCTACAGGCTCGTCGACGCCGTTCGCGCCGAAATGGCCGAAGCCTATCCGGAAATCAACAACCCGCGCATTGAAAAGGTCATCGAGGAAGAGGAGCGCCGCTTCTTCCTCACGCTCTCCAAGGGCATGGAAATCCTCGACGCCGCCATCGCCGAAGCCAAGGACGGGCTGCTTGACGGCGAACTGGTCTTCAAGCTTCACGACACCTACGGCTTCCCGGCCGACCTGACGGGTGACGTCTGCCGCGAACGCGACGTCAAGATCGACATTGACGGTTTCGACGCCGCCATGGCCCGACAGCGCGAGGCCGCCCGCGCCAGCGCCAAGTTCAAGATGGCCGCCGGCCTCGAATACGCGGGGGCCGACACGGTCTTCACGGGCTACGATACGCTCGAAGAAAACGAAGCCAAGGTTCTTGCCGTGTACAAGGACGGTCAGGCCGTCGAAACCGCCGAAGCCGGTGACGACTGCATCGTCGTCTTCGACCGCACGCCGTTCTACGCCGAGCAGGGCGGTCAGGTAGGCGACCGCGGCCTGTGCCGCAACGATGCCTCGCTTGCGGGCGTTCTTGACACGATCCGCATCAAGGGCAAGGTCACGGGGCACGCCTGCCACGTTGAGGAAGGCCGCGTCGCCCTCGGCGACACCTTCCGCCTGACGGTCGATGCCGAGCGCCGCCGCGCCACGGAGCGCAACCATTCCGCCACCCACCTTCTCCAGAAGGCCCTCCGCAAGGTCCTCGGCGAGCATGTCGAACAGAAGGGCTCCCTCGTGACGGCGACCGAACTTCGCTTCGACTTCTCGCACGGCCAGGCCATGACGGCCGAGCAGATCGCCCGCGTCGAAGACCTCGTCAACGAACAGATCCTTTCCAACACGGCCACGCAGGCCGAGGTTCTGCCGCTTGAAGAGGCGCGCAAGACCGGCGCCACGATGCTCTTCGGGGAAAAGTACGGCGACATCGTCCGCGTCGAAACGATCGGCAACTCTGTCGAACTCTGCGGCGGCACTCACGTCGCTCGCACCGGCGACATCGGCTCGTTCAAGATTCTCGGTGAAGCCGGCGTCGCAGCCGGCGTGCGACGCATTGAAGCCGTCACGGGCATGAATGCCGTCGCCGAAGCCCGCAGAAACGCTGCTCTCCTCGCCCAGGCCGCCCAGCGCTTCAACGTCAAGGCCTGTGACCTGCCGGCCAAGATCGATGACATGACGGCAGGCGTCAAGGCCCTCGAAAAGCAGCTCGAGCAACTCAAGAGCCGGATGGCCAGCCGCATGGGCGACACGCTCCTTGAAAAGGCCGTCGAAGTGAAGGGCGTCAAGGTTCTCGCCGCCCGCATGGACGGAGCCGACGCCAAGGCCCTTCGCGAAACCATGGACAAGGTCAAGGACAAGCTCGGCACCGCCGCAGCCGTTCTCGCCGCCGTGAGCGCCGAAGGCCGCGTTCAGCTTGCCGCAGGCGTCACCCGAGACCTCACCGACCGCATCAAGGCCGGAGAGCTCGTCAACTTCGTCGCGCAGAAGCTCGGCGGAAAGGGCGGCGGCAAGCCCGACATGGCCATGGCCGGCGCACAAACCGCAGAAGGACTCGATGCCGCGCTCGCCGACGTCAATGCTTGGGTTGAAGCCAAGCTCTGAGGCCAGCCGATGATCGATACGCTCGAAGCCGTCGACCTCTGCCTCCCCGGCCTCTGCTGCCCGATGCCGGTGCTGCGCGCCAAGAAGGCCCTCGCCAAAATGGCGGGCGGCACGCTTCTGCGCGTCGTCAGCACCGACAGGCACAGTCTGGCTGATCTGGCGGAATTCTGTCGTCAGACCGGCCACGAACTCGTTAGCCAGTCCGCTGACGAGACGGCGAACGAATACGTCACCGTCATCAAGCGCCGCCTCGACTGACGTCAGCATCCATCAGGTCCCTCAAGGCCTCGGAAACATTTCCGAGGCCTTTCTGTATTCCCCGCATTCACCTGAACCGCAAGGCATTCAAGATTCCCAAAACACGCCGATACCGTATTTGCGGTATTTTTCTACAAAACCCTTGCCTTTTCCGTGGAATTTGCGTAATATTCTGCTCCTACACTTTTGACGCGGTAGTAGCTCAGTTGGATAGAGTATCTGGCTACGAACCAGAGGGTCGTGGGTTCGAATCCTGCCTACCGCACCATCAAACCTGTAGAACCAAGCGTGCGGTAGTAGCTCAGTTGGATAGAGTATCTGGCTACGAACCAGAGGGTCGTGGGTTCGAATCCTGCCTACCGCACCATCAAACCTGTAGAACCAAGCGTGCGGTAGTAGCTCAGTTGGATAGAGTATCTGGCTACGAACCAGAGGGTCGTGGGTTCGAATCCTGCCTACCGCACCAACCATTCCAAAGCCGCTGTTTTCTTTTGAAAACAGCGGCTTTTTCGTTACAGTTTTTCAGGCGTTTTCGGCTGCATTACTTTTTCATCAAGTGCCGGCCTGTGAATATCTTTGATTGCACAAATATCAAGCAAATTGTACATCCCTTATTTTTCGGCGCTACTGCTTGAGCAAACCCTCTTTTCCGCCCCCTTATGCACATTTTCTGTGGATAACTTACCCACAATCCTCAGTGTGACATTGCCGTGAACTTTGCCCTCGCCCGTCCGTCCAAAGGACACGGTCATCGAGGCCGTCTATCAAAAAGCCAGCCGATTCCGGCGGGCTTTTTGATGTGGAAAAGATTACGCCTTTGAGCAGCGCCTTTCACAGCGACAGAAGGTCACGGTGAAGGGGCGCCCCTCGATGGGCTCAAGCGTCTCGAGCACCTCAGTCGTCCACTGCGTCTCGGGGAGGTCGGGAAAAGTCGCATCCCCCTCAAAATCGGCGCCGATCTTGGTAAGCCAAACGACGTCGGCCCGCGGCAACGCCTGGCGGTAGATTTCGCCGCCGCCTATTACGAAGATGGTTCCGTCTCCATTGAGCATTTTGAATGCAGCCTCAAGCGAAGGCGCCAATTCGGCACCTTCGGCACGGTAGTCCGGATTGCGCGTCACAACCACGTTCCGACGACCGGGCAGAGGGCGGCCAATCGACTCCCAGGTCTTGCGCCCCATGACGATGGGGTGTCCCATGGTGGTGCGCTTGAAGTGAGCGAAGTCCTCGGGCACCCGCCAGAGCATCTTGTTGCCGCCGCCGATGACGCCGTTGCGGGCCGCCGCGACGATGAGTGCAATCTTCATGATCCTTCCTTATACGGCGACGGGCGCCTTGATGTGAGGCCACGGATCGTAGCCCATGATTTCGAAGTCCTCGAACCTATAGTCGAAGATGGAGTCCGGCCTGCGCTTGATCACGAGCTTCGGATAGGCACGAGGCTCTCGGGAAAGCTGAAGCTCGGTCTGCGCCATATGGTTGTCATACAGATGACAGTCGCCGCCCGTCCAGACAAAGTCTCCGGGTTCAAGATCAGCCTGCTGAGCCACCATGTGCGTGAGCAGTGCGTAGCTCGCAATATTGAAGGGCACGCCGAGGAAGATGTCGCACGAGCGCTGGTAGAGCTGGCAGGACAACCGCCCATCCGCAACGTAGAACTGGAAGAGGCAGTGGCAGGGCGGCAGCGCCATCTGGTCCACCAGCCCGGGATTCCAGGCGCAGACGATCATGCGTCGGCTGTCCGGGTTTTTCTTGAGCTGCTCCATCAGGTTTTGGATCTGATCGACGCTGCGTCCGTCGGGGGTGGGCCAGCTTCGCCACTGCACGCCGTAGACCGGACCGAGATCGCCGTTTTCATCGGCCCATTCATCCCAGATCGTCACGCCGTTGTCGTGCAGATACTTGATGTTGGAGTCGCCCTGGAGAAACCAGAGCAGTTCGTGAATGATCGAACGAAGATGAAGCTTCTTCGTCGTGACAAGCGGAAAGCCTTCCGCCAGATTGAAGCGCATCTGGTAGCCGAAGACGGATCGCGTGCCGGTGCCTGTGCGGTCGGACTTGTGCGTGCCGTGTTCGTATACGTGGCGCATCAGGGTTTCGTACTGATTGCTCGGCACGTTGCAGTCTCCCGAATGCTTGAAGAGCACCGGCCGGGATGACCGGGCTCATGACTGATGAAGAGTTTACCTAAAACCGGCAAAGCCCACGGTTTGGTTTGGGATCGGTTTTGCAACCGAAAAAGCAATGCCCGCCGATTCTGCAACCAGCGGGCATCGCATTCCGGCAACTGCCTTCAAGAGGCCGTTGACTGAATTATTCCTGAACCACGACCTTCACGACGTCGCCGTACTCGTCCTTCGTAGTCGTGTGGATCGCGAGGAGCGCAAACCATCGGCGCAGCGTGCCAACGATGACGAAGAGCATGAGCAGCATCACGACGACGGAAAGCACGGCAAGCAGAATCTTGCCTGCAGGCAGATACTGATTGATGATGAGCCAGATCCCCGCCCAGAACGTGATGCCGGTCATGAAGATGCCCGGCACGCCCGTAATCCAGGCGTACTTGGCCTTGTTCATGCGCAAAATCACGGTGGTGCCGATCAGCAGCGTCACGGACGCCAGAAGCTGGTTGCAGATGCCAAAGAGAGGCCAGATGGAACCGATGTCGCCTGAGTAGACGAGATAGCCCCAAGACCCCGTGAAGAGCACCGACGTGATGATCACGCCCGGAATCCATTCCTTGTCCGCAAACCTTGGGATGACCTTGCCGATCATCTCCTGCAGGAAGAAGCGTCCCACGCGAGTGCCGGCGTCCACAGCCGTCAGAATGAAGACCGCTTCGAACATGATGGCGAAGTGGTACCAGTACGCCATCAGATGCTCCATGAAGGGGATCTGCGAGAAGATGTGGGCCATGCCGACGGCGAGCGAGACGCTGCCGCCCGGGCGACCCATCAGGCTTTCCTGAACTTCGGCTTCAAGGCGCGGAAGCTCCTGGACAGCCATGCCGAGCGCCTGGAACTTGTCGGCCGGCGCATTGATGGCGAAGTAGTCCGCAGGCACCAGAACGCAGGCGGCGACGAGCGCCATGATGGCGACAAAACCTTCCATCAGCATGGCGCCGTAGCCCACGAAGAGCACGTCGCGTTCGTTGCCGACCATCTTCGGAGTCGTCCCCGTGCCGATCGTGGCGTGGAAGCCCGAAAGGGCGCCGCAGGCGATCGTGATGAAGATGAACGGAATCACCGGACCGCCCACGATCGGACCGCCGCCGTGAATGAAGTCCGTAAAGGCCGGCATCTGGAAGTTGGGCATGACGAAGGCGATGCCGATGGCCAGCGCACCGATCGTGCCGATCTTGAGGAAGGTGGAGAGATAGTCGCGCGGCAGGAGAAGGAGCCAGACCGGAAGAACGGAGGCGAAGAAGCCGTAAATCGGAATGAGGATGCTCATTGCCTCGCGGTCGATGTCAAGCCAGCCGAAGTATTCCGGATGAGCGGCGACCCAGGGACCCGAAAGAATGCAGAGGAAGAGAAGCACGATGCCGATGACGGTGGCACCCACTACGTCGCCCTTGCGCCAGATCTGCATGTAGAGCCCCATCAAAATGGCGATGGGAATCGTTGCAGCGACCGTGTAGGTCGACCAGAGCGAATTGTGCATGGCATTGACGACCGCGATTGAGAGACCTGCCAGCGTCAGGATCAAAATCGCCAGAACCGCCCACGATGCGACGAAACCCGTCGTCTTGTCGATTTCCTGCGTCGCAATGTAAGCGAGCGACCGCCCGCGATGTCGGACCGAGCAAAAGAGCACGACCATGTCGTGCACGCCGCCCGCAAGGACGCAGCCGATCAGAATCCAGAGCAGCCCCGGCATGTAGCCGAACTGCGCGGCGAGCACCGGGCCAAGCAGCGGACCGGCTGCGGCGATGGCGGCGAAATGATGGCCAAAAAGCACATACTTGTTGGTCGGGACGTAGTCCTGCCCGTCGCTGTACTTGACGGCGGGCGTCTGGCGGGCTTCATTGAGGCTGAGAACCTTTGTTGCAATGAAAAGTCCGTAGAAGCGGTAGGCAATGGCAAAAATACAGAGCGCGGCAAAGACGATCGTCAGTGCGTTGACTCCCGTTCCTGTTTCCATGTCTTTCTCCGGGTTGGCTTAAAGGAGTGAATCGTCGGCTTCAGACTGCTGAGCGGGCCGCAAAAAAAAGGCCCGCAGGATCCGAAAGACCGAATCCGAGGCCCTTCCGACGGGCCCGGCGCTCACATGTTCGCCGATCTGCCTGTCAGTCTATCGTTTTAATCGTTTTGCGCGCAAATGGTGCACACCATTTTTTCCTCAGTGCTTGTGCGCACCTTTGAAGATCATGAATGCCATCGGCAGCTCGAGCACGTTCTTCACGCCGCTGAAAACGCCGCTCCAACCGATCATGAAGTCAATGTACTCCTTGGGCTCGACCTTGCGGCCGAGCATCTTTTCGTGCGCATCCCGCGCAGTCAGGATTTCAAGATCCTTGAGGTAGCAGGAAAGCGCCAGACGGATCACGGCCTCGTCGCTCAGACCGCCGGCGTCGCCCTCCAGTCCCTGAGCCGTCATTTCAACGGCAAGCTCCTGGCGAAGCGAGACGCGAAGGTGGCCTGCAAGTTCGGCGCCCGCCCAGCCGTTCTGGATGATGCGGGACGCGTCGCCCCCTGTCGACAGAAGCATTTCAAGGTCGTTCCGAAATTCCTCTGCCTGCTCGCGAACGGCGGCTGCATCCTTGTGGTCAGGCTGGTTTTTGCGGATCCAGGCATCCTGCATGCAGGCGATGCCGAGCTCCTCAAGCGCAAGGAACATGCTGCTCTGGTCGCGAAGGTCGATGGCGGCGTGAGGCGCGAATTCTGCGTCACGGACTTGCTGGGGCATGTCTGTCTCCGAAGTGAAAAAGCGTTTTGAAATGATTTCGGCATTGTACAACGCCGTGCCGCGACGCTGAAGCGGCGCGGAGTCGGGCTGACAGCCTTGACACTCAATTGAGCTTTCCCGCCACCGCATCGGGAAGCGGCATCACGGGAATGCCTTCCTCACGGAGAGCCCGAGCCTCCTCGCTTGAACACGTTCCCTTCACCAAGCGCCTGTCGGCGAGACCTTCATGAATGTCCCTCACCGTTTCAGGAAATCGGCTGCCGACATCCTCTGCCTGCTCCGCCGCTTTGCGAAGCGCCTTCATGGCGTCCGCCTGCTTCTTTCGAATCGCCTGCCAGCTGCGCAAGCTGGCGTCCGCCTCAACGTCCGTGCGGGTCGTGCCCGACACCTTTCCAAAGTTGGGCGCGCTCGGGCGCCTTGAAACGGACAGGTCGCCGCATACCGGACAGGCAACGCGCCCCATCCTCAAATCGTCTTCCATTTCCTCTTCCGAACGATACCAGCCTTCGAACAGATGGCCAAATCCGCAGCAGAAGTCGTAGACCTTGATACCCATCGCACCATCCTCATTAGTCGAAGTCCAAATCGCGCAAAAAAAGTTCACACGACTTTTAAAATATACTGTACAATTGCGCTCTCTGATGAAAACGTCAGCTACCATCTTGGAAGGGTGGCAGAGTGGTTGAATGTACCGCCCTGGAAAGGCGGCATA
>ERZ1026870.1468-NODE-1468-length-10050-cov-2.994797_pt1 | contig 10050 bp, 12 predicted proteins | sample MGYA00380165_ERZ1026870 | MGnify/ENA primary metagenome ERZ1026870 (study PRJEB33269, sample SAMEA4719801) | human gut metagenome | biome: human-associated habitat; feature: organic feature; material: feces | place: Cameroon | collected 2013-10 ...
TCGTAGACCCGGGGCGGCATCTCCACCGGCGCGCACGCCGCCAGCCGCCGCTCAACGTTGAGCACGTCAGCGACCAGGTTTACCGCGGCCTCACGCTCGGTAATGTCCCGCGTCGGCACGACGTTTGCCGTGTGGCCAATGCCTGACGTCCATACCCCGGCGCTGCACCGGTAAGGCGAGAGGCGACATCCTTCGAGATCGGCAATCAACGCCAGCCCCTCCGGGGACGTGTTCAGTAGCCGAAAGTCAGGCATCAGCACCGCCAGGGCCAGCACGCCGGCGACGCTGCAACGCTTAATGATTGAGTTCACGAATGCTCTTCTTGTCGAGGCCCAGAGACTGGAGATAGCGCCAGGTTTTTCGCTTAAACCAGTAATTCGTCAGCGCGGTAAAAATGGCGCAAAGGCTCCCTACGTACAGCGCGACTTTTTCAGGAGACATCGCCCCGAACCAGGCCAGCGCCACGGCCAGCCAGTAGGCGATAAACGTGGTGATCTTCTCCAGGCTCAGTCCCATAGGTTTACAGATTCTTTTGTGGGGGCGCTATCCACCTCCGGCATCTCTACCGGCGTGCCGTGAGGCAAGATAACGCCTAACTCCGCGAGGCCAGAATTGGCCTTCAGAACGGCTTCAACGACGCCTGCCGTGCGCCCATAAAAGCGAGCGCAAACGGCATCAAGCGTGTCCCCCTGCATTGCATAGATTTTCATCAGACGCTCCCAACATCCGGTTTCCAGGTACCGTAGAGTTTCCCGGGCCGGCGGCCTTTTCGCTATCGCTGAGAGATGGGCAAACGCGGACACAACAGACCGTCCGCGAGTAGCGACGCGTGGTTCAACGGAAGCGCAAAATCTGAATGAGGGCGTGGGGTCGGGTAATGAGCCGGGGCTAGCGCCAGCTCTCGTCTTCCCAGACTTCCCGGAGAATAGCGTCCAGCGCCTCGCGATCGGCCTCTCTTTCAAGCCCCTGGAGCTCGACTCCCGTCACCGAGCCTAACTTCACGTTTACCCGGGATGACGGAAACAGGGACCGTATTCTGCGGGTCAGTTCGCACTGGAAGGCCTCGACGACGGCATGGCCAATCTGCCGATCTTTATCGAGGGTAATGTTCACCCGAACGTTACCCTCTTTTTTAATGCGTTCCGGAACAGGCGATGCCGAGAAAACAACGGTAAACGCGTTGTTCTTGATTAAATTTCCCCGCGCAATCTCAGCAATCAAATTCAGGGCAATTTCACGATCTCTTTCCTGACACGTTCCTTCTGTCGTGAGTCGCGCAATCATCTCGACGCGTTCAATCATGACCTGCTCGTTCAACTCTCTGTCCACACAACCTCCACCACGAGATACTGTATAAACATACAGTAGCACGTATTCATAAAAAGAGTGAAGCGAAAAATCAGAACCCTTCGCGGTATGTACATGATATCGATGGAGATTAGCGTACCCGCTGGGTGAGCAGTTCCGTTAAATGCCCAATACGTTCAAGGATTTTTCGCGCCTTTTCCTGATAAGAACGCCCCGCCGGAAAGAGCGATCCGTCAGCTGCGCCTCTGCACCATTTGTCGTTAAAGCGGCTGACGCCGCCCGCCATAAGATGCAGGGCCTCTCCCCGGCTGATGGCGATTCCGGTGGCAAGCCGAATCTCGTCAATCACCCTCTCCGGAACCCCGTTCTGCGGATCCCGCTCGTAGACAAAGGGCGACGCTGCGCCGGGCCGGATGCGTTTGATGCGCTCGGTTAACGCCCGTCTCGCACGCCGGTTAAGGGGTTGAGAGAGATCGCTCACCGTACAGTTATTGACAGAACTCCGAGGAGGCGCAGGTGCATCCTTAGGATCCACGGCCCGCTTCGGCACAATTTTCCACTCGGTGAGCCGGGTTAAAATTGGGCTGCCCGCGCCGACGGCTGAATCGTACACGCCGCGGATGCGGACGGTTTCCTCGCCGTACTGGTTGAACCCGGCGCGCGGGGCATACAGCGTCCGCACCTGTAAATCATCGCGACGCACAAACGGCCCGCCCTGCGCGGTGACGTAACCCGCCCAGTCCCCGGCGTCGGCAGCATCATGGACGGCGGCAAACTCGACGCTCAGACCGCGCGCGGCCTCGGTATCCGCCAGACGGCGCAGCTCGCGGTAGACCGTTACCGGCGCCCCGCCGATAAACTGAAACTGGCGAATGTGCCAGCGACCCGCCCAGGCCGACACGGTGGACGCCGTCTCCTTCAGCAGTCCGCCGCTTTCGCTATCGGTCTCGCCATCCAGCGCATAGCCGTCGATATTCTTCGAGATGTATTTGGCGATATAGCCGGTAGCGCTGCCTTTCTGCGGATCGATCGCGTCCGCGTGAAAGCGAGCCTGTCTGGCGCCTTCGCTCTGCAGCTCGGCGGCATCCTCCTCCCGCGCGTAGTCCCCTATAATCCGGCGAACGCATTCAACGTCTTCCGGCCGCATAAACATCAGCATGTGCCAGTGGGGCGTTCCGTCGTGATGGGGTTCCGCAACGCGGATACCAAAAATACGGCGCCCCTCCCGGTGCAGCTTCGCGCGGATGCGCGCCCACAGCCGGGTGAAGTAGATTTGCGTCTCCGCCGGGCTGGCCCCGTTCCACTTCGCGTTGGGGTAGCCCGATTTCACGGTCGCGTGATACCGCGCGGGGGCGGTTAAGGTATAGAACTCGCCCACATAGCCCAGCGCCTGGCAGATATTTTCAAACCCGCGAATGCGGGTCATCAGTTCACAGCGACGTATCGCCGGGTTGGCCACCGAGGTATCGTATTTTTCAATCAGGCTGATGCGGTTGCCCTCTTCATCTTCCAGCTCCATGCCCTTGAGAAATTCGCGGGTGCGGCGCTTCTGCTCGCGCCACTCGGTCACGCAGCGCTTGCTCGCATACGCCGTTCTCTTTTTGCTGACGTTGCCGAGGGCAATCTGCACATGCTCGCGCCAGGCAGCCGCGATCCGACGCAGGCGCCCGCGCCACCACGCCTCGGAAAACAGGCGGATCACCGCCGCGGCAACATCATCTTTGTTGAAAAACGTCTTCGACACCCGCTGCCAGTGTGGAGGCGACACGTTGAACTGCCGGGCGATCAGCCCGGCGCGCTGATACCAGACGAACAGCGTCTGGTATTCGCCCATGTCTGCATCGTTAATATTCGCCAGCTCGCCGCGAATAAAGCTGGCGATATCGGCGGCCAGCAGGTCGATATCCGCGCGGGACATATCCGGGAGTCGGTTATAGCGGGCAACCAGCTCGACCATGCGCGAGGCAAGGTATTGCAGAAGCCGGGTGTCGAAATGGCCGTCAAACACGGCCCGGGAAACCGCGCTGTGCAGGCCCGCGCAGGCATAGCGTTCAGAGACCTGCCGCAGGCGGGGCAGCATCCTGTTGCAGAAGCGGATCAAAAAGGCATTGGCCTGCGGGCTGCCCCGACGCTGCTCGAGGGCGTCGACCGTGCGCCAGACGTCAACGCGCACGCAGTCAGGCTGCTGTGAGAGGGCAATTCTTGCCTGCTGCAGCGCCGCGAAAAGGCGATCGCGGCGCTGCTGTTGAGCATGAGTAAGGTAGGGGCTGGCAATGGCCGACCGCGGAGCGTTCCACGGATAAGCAAATGACGTAGCCAACTCATCCTCCCCGGACGTGTTTATTTTTCATCTCCGCGATCTCCTGGCAGGTGACGCACAGCGCCACGCCGGGCACCGCCATGCGGCGCGCCTCGGGTATCGGGGCCTCGCACTCCTCGCAGAGGAAACGCGAAGGCGTTGCGGGCCGTCTGCGGGCGTGATTTATGTGCCGCTCTCTGTCTTCCTGCTCGCGCGCCTGCGCAAGATCGATAAAATCGGCCATCAGTGCAGCTCCTGTGATTCGCGCTCGTAGCGGGCCGCCTCAAGGCACAGCAGTTCGGCAACGTCTTCTCCGCTCATGCCGGTTTTGAAGATATGGCTCGCCAGCGCCTCCAGGCGCAGGGAGACCGCGCGGGCTCGTGCGCATCGTTCCTCTGTTTTTGCCTCCCTCAGCAGGCGTTTCAGTTCTTCACTTCCAATTGGATAAGGGCGGTTTTCACTGTTTCGCATCACGCGTTCTCCTTAATTTCAGGCAATAGAATGCCCGGCGGGTTTACGCCATTCGTTTTTTGGTTGGGTTACACCGGCATGGTCAGCCGTTCAGGAAATAGACTCACAACAGCACGAAAATGGTTCATGGCGGTAATCAGCGCCCTTTTCTCCTCGGTCGTCAGTTCGCTGATATCGCACTCGTGACGGGCGACGGGCAATCTCGCCAGGAAAAAGATGGCGGCCAGCGCCCTGCTGTTCTCCTCAAAACAGGGATCGCGCTTATCGCGCAGCTCGGCCATAAACCGCGCCAGCTCTTTTCCGCTATCGCTCCCGTATCGGGCGCGCAGTTCAGCGACGTGGTTAAGCCCGCTAAGACGAGCCCCCACGCTAAGTGGAACCCTTGCACGGGCAGCTTCTATCGCCATATCTCCCCTCGCGTAAATCCACGCACGCTAATGCGCTGATAACGGGCACAGCACGGCTTTTTCCGCCGTTTGAGGATTGCGATTTCAGAAGCCATGCTGCATGATTCCCATTTTGATACTGTCTGCAATCATTAGCCTCTGTTTGCCAACGTCTGCCGCTGATTGCCCGAATTTGTAATGATATTAATACCCAAACGAGTATTAGTAAACACTCAAAGGAACATATTTTGATTTTAGATTCTCAAGTGAATAATGAAGAGTTACTCGATAGAATCTGTCAGGTATATGGTTTCACGCAGAAAATCCAGCTGGCCCGGCACTTTAATATCGCCGCCAGCTCGCTTCAGAACCGCTACGCGCGCGGTACCATCTCTTACGACTTTGCGGTTCAATGCGCGCTGGACACCGGCGCCAGCCTTCGCTGGCTGATGACCGGACAAGGCGCGCAGTTTGAAGGTAACCCCGCGCCGGGCGATCCCGTTTCGGTTTCCGCATTCACCCTAAGTGATGGGAGACTGGAAGAAAATACTATTTTGAGTATCGATTCTGCTGTCTTTAGCAAACCGCTGGCGCGCGGCATCGCCGTCCGGGCGGAGGGCAAGCTGCACTTTATTGAGAAAGAGGCGTCGTTAACCGACGGTCTGTGGCTGGTTGAGATTGAAGGCACCACCAGCATCCGCGACTTAACGCTGCTGCCGGGTAAAAAGCTCCACGTGGCGGGGGGCAAGGTTCCCTTTGAATGCGGTATCGACGAGATCAAAACGGTGGGTCGCGTGGTGGGGATTTACAGCGAGGTGAACTGATGGCGTGCGGGTAATCAAAACCGCATGCTCGCAATAAAAAAGCCAACCCCGCACTCCTGCGGCGTTGGCCCTGTTTTTAAGGCAGTGACGCTTACAACAGGTTAAAAGACATAACGCATGCCAAGGGTAAATTCATTAGAGACGATGTGTGCTTTCATTTGTTCGTCTTTTAAACCACGCGCGTTAGTGAAGTTGTTATATCCGCTTTCGATCTTGCCCATATCGATATAACGGTAGCCCAGATCGACATACAGGCGTTCAGCTGGCGTGTAACTCACACCGCCGCCTAAGGCGCAGGTCAGGTTGTTTTGCGTGGTCGAAGCATATTCACGGCCCGAGTTACCCTGCCAGCCGCCGGCTTTAATCTTGCTTACGCCAAGGCCTGCCGTCCCGTACAGGGAAACGCCATAATCCAGCTCATAGTCACGATAAACGTTGACCATCAGGCGCTCAGTTTCTGTTTTCAGGTGGTTATAGCTATTAGCGAATGTGCTGGAGCCGCTGGTATATTCGGCCTTCTGCTTAAAGGTATATTCACCCTCGGTACGCCAGCCGTTACCAAACTGGTAGCCCCCTGCAATCGCCGCGCCGCCGAAGTGCTCCTTCTCTTTACCACCCACAAACTGCCCGACACCCGGGCGCGCGCTGGTATCCATCTCTTTCGCACGCTGTTCAACCTGCAGATATTTTGCCGAACCGTAATACCCTTCCTCGGTATTTGCTGCCAGAACAGTGGCCGGAATCATTGCGATCGGCAGGGCGGCTAAAATAGCTTTCATATTCATCTCTATTCCGTTGAAAAAATAGTCCGCACGTCGAACAGTCGTCCGCCGTTGGCAGGAAAAAGTCAGTGAGACGAAGCATAAGCAGTCCCGAAGAGGCAAACTATTCGGATGAATACGCGTTTTACCTGGTAATTTTACGTAGGGATTGGTTGTGGAAGCACATTGCCGAGCACCCTGAGCGCAGGGAAGTGGCCTTTAATGCCCGGCCTGTCGGCATTTTGAGGATGGTGAATGGTGGGATAATTCAGCATTACAGTCTCAACAAATACATGACAACCACCTAATGTGCATTATTCATAATGACTTAAAGAAATACGCGAAGGTTTAAAAAACCTGATATATCCAGGTTATATTCTAAGCAAAAAACACTAAACCCGCCCCGTAATGAAGAAAGTTCTGGACACCTCAGTGACAAAATTGAAATCACTTGTCGCGTCGTGAGAGCGACTCCAGGAAACAGATAAAACAGGGCTCACCTCTCTCGAAAAACAGACTTTTTGGATACTGCTTATTTTTGTTTCATCGTCCTCGTACTCAATTAATGAGAGCAAGAAATGCATACCATCTGAATGTATGCTGAGCGTTTTATGATTATCAACATCTTCAATATTTATGCTTCCAGTATGAGTTCTGAGCTTATGAAGCGCATCGCAGACGTCCGCCCACAAAGGGAAATCCTTTTTACTGAAACCTGTATCTTCGCAAAACAGGAAAAGCTTCATACTCATCGTTTATCCTTTAACAATGTTGTTTTCTCGGTATTTTAACATAGAAGATAAATAAGCAAGAGCAGGATAAAGAAAGATAGGGTGATGTTGCTGGCAAATTACAAATTTTAGGAATTTTATAGCCTGATTTCTGGGGATGATTGCCATCTGCTCGCCGATATCGCTGTCGCGTCAACCTCTTCTCCTTGTCACACATCGGGCTGATGCCTTATAGCCCAGCCAATACTTCACTGGGCTACAAGGCATTTCAATTCATAAAGAAAGGTTAATTCTCCATTCTCTATTAGCGCCTATGATTGCGACTTGATATTAACTCACCATCTAGAACTTACTTTTAATGTTTTCGTATTTTTCAATATAACTATCTGCATTACCTATACCTCTTCCCTGAACAATTTGCACAGTAGCTGAAATAACATTTTTTACTTTCTCATCTTTACTCATCTCAATATAGAGCCTTTCTGATACGCCAGACTCTGTCCCGCTTATCATGTTAACTACCGGAATATAAGATGAGGCATCTCTTGAAATATCTGTTTTAGAATAGATAAGCAGAAGGTCACCCTCATCTGTGAAGGTCATGCCATCCGGATTACCTAATAAATTAATAACTTTCGTTTTATCACTACCTTTTTCTAATTCTGTAAACGCCAAATTACGAGCACTGATATAATCAAGATTATATTTATTCGCATTGTGCAAATCTTTTACAAAGATACCATGATTAATGACAACATTATCAGGACCATAGACAACTGAAAGAACTCTATGTGCGTAAGTGCCGGTCATACCGTTCAAAAAGCCTGTATATGAAGCAACCGAAAGCTTACCATCAGGGAATGTTTTCTTTAATGTAGACCGGAATTCATCTTTTTTCCCAATAATACTGGACAAAGAAGAGACTTTTGTTTCTCCGTCTATTACTTTTGAATTAATAAAAAAATCACTGTTTTTCTTGTCCGACAATAGTTCACTACCGCCGTTGAATGCAGAGCAAGCAGTCAGTAACATTGATGCTACAGAAACACTTAATAGTAATTTTTTGACATATTTAAATATCCTTAATAAATTTTATCCTAAATTTAGAAGGCACCATAATGCTCTCATCCCACAAGGATTCCGAGCAGGTGCTCAGAACCGCTATTACTACTTTTTTCAGTAATACTGATAATCCCTTTGTATTACCCCTTCAGTCTTCAGTTTGGAGAATCTTTTTCTGCCGCTGCTGCCCGCAGCCAAAACCACGCCGCCCGGCAGTTTTGTCCTGGCTGTCACTGATGTAGCCGGACCTCGTCATGCTGCCGAAAGAGAAACTGCCACCGTGCTGTTCTGTTCTGTTCTGTTCTGTTCTGCGTCGATTTAAAATCATTGCTGTCATGCTGGCTGCTCATCCACAGGCCGCGTCCGATATCCGCAACTATTTTATCGCCACTCACCTGCGCACTGTTCAGGCTGGCGTCCCGACCGCTTTAGTAAGCGTCGAGGGAAAGATCCCGGCGCAAGAGGCGGGATCTCTATCAGTAAGTAACTACGGGGTAATCCCCGTGCCTGGTCGTAATAACGTAAGACTCAAACCCGTTATTTTCAGGAAAAATGTGTATATATCTTTCGTTATCAAAGGATATGCTCAGTATTTCACCGTCCAGAACAGAACATCTTCTGACTACCTGGTTAAGCAAGGGGAATAAAAAATTACTGGTCGATAAGTCCTCACCATGCCCTATGAGTAAATGCTCTTTTTCCCCACACTGAAATGGGCACTGGACCATTACTCTAGCGCCTGATGAAAACAGCAAAACTAAAGATCCCACCCCTACCGTTACCCCGATAAATATGGATTGTTCAAATTCATGAAGCTCAGCATCAGTAATCATATTGCTCTTACCTTTTTGACGGCATAGCATCTGCTCTGGTGATACATGTGTATCACTATGTGTACCAGTGACACCTGTAGCAGGATGGTTTCCGGGGCTCTTAACAAAACCGGCGGTCTACCAATAATTAAGCACAGGAACGGGCATTGTGGGTAAGACTGGCGGCGGATAAATGATCCCGGCTCTATGGCCGGGATCTGTCTTACTTAATAGGATAATTATAATGCTCTGGTATTTTATAATTCTCAGGAAAATCGGCTATGTGGGGAATTTTGACATAACGGTCAATGTCTTCTCTCGTTTGTTCAAAAAGCCCAGCCATTCCAGATAAAAAAGTTGAAATACGCAATAATGCCGCCTGCATTGCTAATTCATCTTTATTTTCTTTTGCAGTAAAAAACAGCTCGATTGTTAAGTTAAGGTTTTTCATATTCTTTTGAAAGTTTTCAACTATTGAATAATCCTCTGCCAAATAAAGCTCATCCTCATCGAGATCTTCCCCTGCCTCATGCTTTAGCAGCTCTAAATAGGCATCTTTAAATTTATCTAACTTACTGATATCAATCATTTTGGCAATCTCCGACCTTCGGCTTTAGCTGCCTTAGTTTTTGCATCATTAAACGAACCATCAATATTTAGGACGGCTTTAACTTTCCCTTTACTATCAAAAACTTCGATATAATCTTTATGTAGCCCATCAAGATAGTACTTATCGCCTTTAGCGATATAATCCCCAACAGGTTTCTTGGCTTGATAAACACTCTGCCCCTGAAATATCTGACTAGTTTTCTGAGCATTATCTTTCATTTGGCTACCAAAGCCGGGTTGCTTGAAAAATTCGCCCATATTTCCAATCGCGCCTTTATTCGGCTGATATTTACTAATTCCTCCGAAAGCTGCCGCCGCTGCACTCGCTACAATATCAGCCTGGATCGCATCCAGTCCATATTCTTTCTGAAGAGCTTCCGACACTTTGTTGGTTGAAATAACCCCATCGGCCTGGATCTGATGCATCCATGTTGCAGTAAGATCATAAGCCATCTTAGCCGGAATATCCTGACCCAGTGCTTTATCAAGCGCATGTTTCACCGCCATGCTGTCGGCCAACACATCACCATATTTCTGCTGACAAGTCGCCGGACTGGCGGCACAGTCACTGATCAACTGCTGCTGTTGGGCGGTACTCAATTCCTCGTATTTCTTTATGACGCTGCCACAGTCGCCGCCCCTGGCCTGACAGGACTTCATTTCAGCGGACCAAGCGTCTATCTGCTTACTGCTCAGATAGTTATTCTCAACCGCATTCTTACCACCCTGTGCCCCCGCAGCCGCTGAAGCCGTGCTGTCTCCCGCTATTCCTCCGGCCATCCCCGCC
>ERZ1026870.1472-NODE-1472-length-10036-cov-5.125839_pt1 | contig 10036 bp, 21 predicted proteins | sample MGYA00380165_ERZ1026870 | MGnify/ENA primary metagenome ERZ1026870 (study PRJEB33269, sample SAMEA4719801) | human gut metagenome | biome: human-associated habitat; feature: organic feature; material: feces | place: Cameroon | collected 2013-10 ...
GGATGCTCAATATCATATATGGACAAATGTTTTATTTTCAATTTTGAAATCATAACATTTGATAACAATTTTAATTCCATTTCAATAAAAATGTCATCAACTTCTCGTGTACCAGGATTTAGAAAATCAATCTTTACTTTTTGTTCATTATTTACAACAAACATGGCTTTATTGTTTGAAATTTGTGTTCTATCATTTTGTCGTTTATTTGACAGATACACTGTCATACTCAACATGAATGTCACACAAAATGTTAATACAGTTCCTATATACGCCAACATATTTCCTGCTGGAATAGTTACTTGAGACCACCATGACTCTGTAGGAATTATATAAACAAAATGAATAATCGCAGTAGGCACTACTATCAATCCCAAAAACACGCATATAAAAAATATTATCGGATGTTCATTAAAAAATCGTATTATCTTTTCTAACATAATTTCTGCATCTCCTGTAAATGATACAGAAATTATACCATCCCAACCATCAATATTCAATTGTCAAGGTGCTGTTAGCTGCTATTTTTAGCTGCTACCCTATTTCTCTTTGTACTTTTCCAAAATCTTCATCATTGCTTTCATGTGTCTAGCTACTTCCGGCAGATCTTCATCACTGATTTTCCCAATGCAATCTTTTCTTTTCAATTCAGTTAACTCAAATATTCCGTCCTGAATATATCTAAATGTCTTAGCAAGAAAAGTTTCTCTCGCAGCTTCACTATCACACTCATAAAATACTTCTCTTTTGTCATGTTCTCCAAACATATCCGTAAAGAATTTGGTTCGCTTTGGAGTGATTCTTGTAATTTTTGCCGGAAAAATCAGTTCGTGCCGGAATGATAAACCCCATCCGTAGCTCACTTCTCTTGCAATACCTACCACATCTCCGACTTTCAATGTGTCTTTGTCTATCTCTTTTAATTCAATATTCATTCTTCTCACCTACACTTATTCATCCCATAATGCATTTGCTTCATCCTTGCAGTCCCGCTCTATATAATAATCGTACAGGAACTCTTTCTGTGCTTTCGTCATATCTCTTACCATGCTTCCTGTTGCAAATGCAACTCCCTGTGATGGGTTATGAAGTAGCACCCAACCTCTATCAACAAGCCAGTCCCCGGGTTTGAGGATTTCTTCATACTGTTCCGGAAAATTTTCTTCCACATATTTGCCAGCCCAGTACTGATGCTCTCCCCACTCAACTTCATGAAAAACTCCATTTGGTTCCAACCATCCATAATCTGCGGTAGTATGCTCTTTAACATCCATCATCCGCTTTAAGAAATTATCAATCTGCTGTTGCTCACAATCCTCTCTTGTTTCCATCCCAAGTTCTCTCCGTACTTCTCGCTGCTCACTTTCTGTAAGATGCTCCATTGCAACGTAAAATTGTTCGTTCTTTTCCCTCAGATTTTTCTCTGCTTCCCTTCTTAACTGTGGAATCTTCCAGATATTCATGCTTCGTGCTAATGTTTCCTCTTCTCCTGGCTCATATCTTTCCAGGTGATACGTACCATCTGCTGTATTGCCTTTCAGTGCAGCTCGTCCAAGCAGAATGTCTTCTGCGTATCTCCGGATTCTAGCTTCTGATGCATCCGTACCTGTCATGCAGTCTTTCAGAGTCTCCATGATCTTCTCCATACTCTTTTCGCCAGAGTAAAACCATTCCCTTGTAATCCGAGTGATAAATTCACCAGTAATCCCAAAAGTTAATTCTCTTTTCTCCATCTTCTCGAAAGGAGCCGATATATCTTTGCCCGGCCGGAGCTCCGTACTCCTTTCTGTAAATTACATATTGTTTCTAAGAATTACGTCTATATATCCAGTTCGCAGTTCATATGCCGGCATTACATCTTTTACCCATATAATCGCACCCTTTGGATGTTCGTACTTCCATTCTTCTTCCATCAGTTTCACATTTCTCAGTACCCACGCATGAGGTCTTTTATACCTTTTCTTCAACTCTGAATAAGATATGTCAACACAGTGTTTTTCTCTTTCCTCAGACCAATCAGAACAGGATATTGGATATGTAGAGTCTATAATGCATGTGCCTTTTACAAGGTTTGTCCCACTTTCCAGTAAATAGATCGTCTGTCCTATTTTCTTGGTATTACTACCTCTTATTTCAATGGTTTTCTTCCCACTAAGGATAAGATTTAACCATCTCTTTTTTACAATTAGTCCATCCATCATTTCACCTCATTCGCAAGCTGGAATCCCATTCTTGCCACATTTCTAAGGTTGTCCTTAATTAATGCTTTGTTCGGACTTCTGTGTGTATCAAGGAACTTCCACAACTCTTGCCTTTCAGTCGGTTCATTGGCAATGTAATCATCCATGTAATCATACTCAGCTTTTGCGACTTTCAAACACTGAATCATGTAATCTATCTTTTCTCTAACATTCATGCCTACTCCTTTACCTCATATCTACATTCCGCAATAGCAAAGAATTTTCCCTCATGCTCTTCACAATATCTTTTCAGCACTTCCTCGCAAGAATCATGATTGTCAATTTCCTCTTCGTGAACAATCGTTCTTTTTTCGTCTATTACAAGGCAACAGATTTTCTGAACAACTTCGATTTCTTTCTTTTCATGGTCTTTCTTGTACTGCTTAATGAGTTCAACAGCTCGTTCAGGATGTTCTTTCTCTAATTCATTACACGCAATACCCATACCGTTATTCTCGGAACTTAGCTTGCAATTATTGCAAAGCTTTCCTGTACACATTTCACCTTTAAGCCTAATTGCTTCTTCTGCTGTCAGTTCTTCCTCTACTGGCTCAAACATTTCGTCTGTCCAATTATAATTATCCTCTTTGATGTAATAGTATCTATCGTCTACGACATTGGATATTGTCACGATTTTTCCCATCTGTTTTTTCATCGCATCAGTGAACCGTTGGCAACCATAACCCATTCGTTCTTTTAAGTCACTTCTAACTCTTACCTTGTCTCCTGCTTTGTATTTCATTTCGTGCCTCTCTTTCTCAGTTTTTCTGACAGATTCTTTCTCTTCTGTTTCTTCTCTTTCCATCGTCTCAGGTACTCAATCTGCGCCTGATCCTCTTTCTCTTGTCTGTTCATGGTCTTTATCCCTTGTACAGATTCGGAATCGGCATCCATGCTGTAACTCTGTACAGTGAGCATCCACCGTGTCCGTTTGAGTATCTATCCCACTCAAGATATCCGTACTGTCTGTCAAGCCAGTGCTTTTCTGTGTCCTCGTCAAACACTTGAATGTAGCACCCTACACTGTACTCTCTGTATCCACTACCGTTCGTTGACTCAAGTGTGAGTAGTACATCTCTTTCATCTTCCGGAAGTCTTTCTGTCACTGGTATCCAGCCATGTCCTTTGTCAGCATTGTCAATCTTGCACATCTTCTCAACATACTTTCTGACGGTCTCTGTTGTGAGCAGAATCCCTTCGTCCTTTCTGTCCGGATTCAGTTCATCTGCCATTGTGTTCTTCAATTCTTCCTCGGCTTCATTCAGCCATGAAAGGAACTCTTCTGCATCAATCGTTTTTCCCATCTCTTCTCCTTTCGCTTTTCGCAACATACTGTCCGTAGCTCATACCATGCTGCTTTGCTTCAGCTGCGACTTTTACTAATTCGTTTATGCGCTTCGGCTCCATTGTGCCTTTTACTTTCTTCGGTTTATCTTGCTTTCGTTTCATTGCCAGTTCCTTTTTCTGTTCAGGACTCAAGGCTCTGTATCTTGCCTTTCCTCTCTCGCAGCACTGTCTCCGGCTTCTTTCATCTCCGCAAGCCTTGCTACAACACTTCTTCCGGTTGCCGACTATCTCAAATTCTTTTCCGCAGACTAAGCATACCGCCCAGCTGCTTTTTATTTCTGTCATTCTTAATCACCTTCCTAACAACTTACTTTCTAGATCATCCATGTCATAATGCCGTCTCTCAAAGTTGTTATTGTTCTTCGTTGCTGGTTTCTTATCGTGCCGTTCATCATACTTTCCTTCAAGCACCTTCACAAAGTTGTTCGGATTGATGAACCAATCGAAGTTCAGTGAGAACCTTGTATCTGTCTTTCCCTGAAGGAAGTCACTCTGTTTGACCTTATCAACAGCTTGTATCACTTTCTCTTCTCCGAATTGCTCAAGTAAAGCAATCAGTGAAGTGCATCTCTTAGAACCCGGGTTGATGCGGTAAATCATTTTGATTCCGTAAGGCTCTAGCTGATTCCATGCATCGATGATGGATTGAATGCTATGCTGCTTTATAGATACGTTAGTATCTATATATTCTTTCTTTCTTCCTTTCTTCCCTTCTTCTATTGTTGTCACTTGCTTGTCACTTGCTTGTCGGTTGCTTGTCGGTTGCTTGTCACTTTGCTTGTCACTCGATTGATACGAACAGTAATTATTTACCGTAAATACGCTGAATTTGTTACATTTTTTGCTTGTCACTTCGCCTGTCGATTCTAGGTGTTTTATTGCTGTTCTTATCTCTCTAACTGAAAGGTTGGTTTCTTCAGATAATTTGGCTAAAGAAGATACGAATGACCCCCTTTTTATCTCAATTCCTAAGAAAAATCCGTCCTTCCAGTTCGCTTTTAAAAGCATGTGTATGAACAATCTGGAAGTGTTTTTGTCTTTGTACCACCCCCACTCAAGAAGTGACCGATTAATCTTTATGTAATCGCCTTTCATATAATTTCATCCAATCTTCCATTGTCATTGTGACCAGCCAACCCTTGTGATTCTTCCGATGCATTACCGTAGGCATTTCGCCCTCTCTCGCATCGTTTATGGACTGTTCCATAGCGGTATCAATATTAAGCTTCTCTACTCTCTTGCACTCAATATGGATGCCAGGAAGACCAACTACATCCGCATCTCCATTGGATCCGCAGAACTGCTGTCCTCTCCGGCAATCATATCCGTATCTGTCTTTAAGCAGATTTGCTAACTCTCTTTCTCCCTCTTTCCCTTTTCGGTTTGAGTTCATCTGTGTCTACCTCCATGTTGCAGTTCTTGGCTGTTCGCCTTGCTGTTTTTAATGCCCAGCCGATACTCTTCAATCGGCTTTCTTCTTGTCTTATATACTTCATCAGCATCATTCTTTCTTCTAAGATGTTCATGTCTGGAATGAAGTACCCTCTTCCATCTTGCATGTTGAGAATCGGTATATCTCTTCTTGCGTAATGGATCATGTCTCTTATCGTTCTATCATCTATACCGGTCAGATCAGACAACTCAGCTCTCGTGATTGCTCTGTCATGTCCGGTTCTGATGTAATCTAGTATGTCAATATCGTAAGTCTGCATTACTCTCCTTTCTCTCCCCGGACAAAGCCGAGGAGATGAATCATCATGGCTTTTTGAAAAGGATCGTGACATGCTAATCAGTCAGCCATTAGGAGTTATATATCAACCTTATCCGCTAGGTTAATACCAGTTATAACCAAGACTTTCCAAATACCTCTCTGAACTCTTCTCTGCTGCCTATATGCTCTTCAAAATATCGTTGAGCCATCTGTTTGAGTTCCAAGTCCAAACCGTGATTTGGATTGTCATGTACGCTCCCCTTTTGAAATTCATGGAGATACGGTGCAAGGGGAATCACAAATCCGTATCTCTCAGATATCTTTCTTCTGCTACCACAAAAGATATGATGTATGTGTGGATAAGGATATCCAGTGAAGTAGCAGTGGTCCATATCATCAGTGAACACACTTTTCAATCGTTTAGCCAATGTCCACGCCATACCTTTCTTTCAGCAATCTCTTTTCATCCGGTGTGGCAATCTCTGATGCTGTAAGTCCTGCTTCTTTACAGCTTGTAATAAGTCCATCAATGAGCCTTGCCATCTCTGCTGTGTCGTAAGTACTTGAACCTCTCAATAGCTTGTAAGTTCTGTACATGATACCGTCTAAGCCTTGCCTTACTTGTGATGTCGGCATCAGATGATATTCTGTTGCTTGCATCACTTTCTTTTCTGCATCCTCTGTATCCGGTACTGTCATGAATATTGGTTTCCCTTCAATGATCTCCGGCTCTCCGTAATGGATCAGCATCAAGTTATGCATCTCTGCATTCGATGTGTTCATTACCTTTGCAAGCTTTGTGAGCAGTACCCAGTAGTAAGCATTAGCATCAAGACTTCTTTTCTTTCTGTACGGCTTTATTTCAAGGCTCAAAAGCTCTTTGCCTTTCAATTCCTCATAGGCTTCAAGAAAGTCCTCGTTTGGCTCGAATAGAATGGTCAGACGATGCGTTACGAAGTCGATGATTGGCTCTTTGAGTTTTCCTGTGAAGCGCATTACTCATCACCATACTTCTGTTTTAATGCATTGAGCATCATGGCTGCTTCTTCCTCTGTTAGTTCTTCCCAAGTCTTTCCATTACCAGCAACCCAAGCATCACCATCAACACCATGACTTGTGCATATCTGCTTGATTGTTTTGATTTTTGCAGCGGATGCACGTTTCTTTAATGTCTCCGGAATGAATGGTTCATTGTGGTTCTCTTCCTTAAGCCATAAGTCAAATCCAAGTCCAGTATGGATAGCAACACACTTTACAAATGCTCTGCACATGCTGTTCCATACTCTCTGCTGAGTCATTGAATTATCCTTTACCGGATTGCTTCCATTCATTACAGGTGTTTGCATGAAGTATGTGTTATCATCGATCACAACCTTGATCAGTGTCTCATAACATCTGTTTTTGTTTCCGTTCTTATCAGAGAACTCTACATCTGTCTTTCTAAGGCTACTACCGGTTGCTGGATCCGGTACTGGTTCCCAGTAAACCTTGTCTGCTCCATGCATTCTCAAAAGGTTGATGCATGTTGCCCAGTTAAGATAATCAAGTCCATCTCTTTTCTTGCAGTACTTCTTAATGTCTACTTTTCTAAGTTCTTCGTAGCTTGCAAGTGGCATTACAATCCGCTCCTTTCTTCATCTATCCAGTCGCCGGAGAAGAACCACTCAACAAGTTCTTTTCTAAACTCTTCCTGGTCTTCCTCTGCTCCTTTCAAGCAACGCTTCAACGCATAATCAAATGCTTCCTCTTCTGTTACGATTGTTCCTTCTTCCGGTCCGATGCCTCTATAAACTTTCATGTTCCTTCACCCCCATGATGAGTTTCACAGTATCAAGTTCAATGAATCCACCTTTCTTCTCAGCTTTCTCAATGTAAGCTTTAAGTGTTTCCATGCGTGCATCTGTCTTGCACAGCTCTATAAATTTATCTACACTTACCTCTAATGTTTTTTCTGCCATTGCTTTCTCCTCTCTGAAATGTTATTATTAAGTTGGTTTTATAGCCGAGTGCCTGAAGGTTGCCGCCTTTGCTATGGCACTCTTTTTTAATATCCGAAGATAACCCATGTTGCGATTCCTAAGACAACTACCAATCCCATCGCAACTACTGTCATAACCGCTGACGTTGTTTCTTCTCTGTCATCATGCTCAATTCTTCTTGGCTGTCTCTTGATATCAACTATCTGGATTGCTCTTCTTTGGATGTCGATCATGTCGATTTGATTCATTTTTCTCGCCTTCTTTCTTAAATGATGTACACGGATAACCTCTGCTTCTCTCTATGCAGTGTTTTCTTTTTCTACAGTTGCGACAGTTCATGTTCTTCTCTGCCTTCCATTTTTCTTACTAACACCATTGCTTCTACCGGATCATATTCAGGTACATACTTTCTTGTAGCACCTTCGAGATGTTTGAAGAACCGGTTGTAATCTGCGTAGACCGCTTTATCAATGTATCTATCAATGATCGCATCTTTTGGATACCGACCTAGCTTGATCTGATTCATGATTCCATATTTCCGATTCTTAACAGTTCCCATTGATTGACCGTAAGCTTCTTTAAAGTAAGATGTCTTTGCGTATCTGTTCACTGGCTTTCGTTCTTCTTTGACAGCTTCAGCAATCAGAGGAAGTAATTCTTGGATACGTTCCAGTTCTGCAATGGCTTGTGCTTTTGTCATCTGCATCACTTCCTTCTCCCTAAATCTTTGTTACTGTTTGCACTTATTACGATGAACCTTCTTTCGGATTCTCAATACCTTATTAATTGAATCAAAGAATGTTGTTCCGATACTTCTTGCCATTGATAAAAACTCTTTTCTTTGCAAATCATCAAAACTTAGGTATATAAGCAAAAGTTTTTTGTAATCTTCATAATTTTTGTGATTCTTATTCATAACTATTGCATCCTGCTCTGGTATGTAAGAAAATGTCCATCTTCGTACATCCCCCCCTCTAGCACATTCATATATCATTGGTGATCCGCAATGAATAAGTTGAAGCTCCATCTTTTATACCCCCTTCTTACAAGCTTATCTGTGCATTGCAGCCCTGAATCATAATCCTTGTATTTGTACATGGCTGCCAGTTCTTCACGTAGTTGACAGCTTCATCGAATTTCTTCTTCGGCACGTTATTGCGAGCATTTACATTGAAGTAATGCTTCAAATCCCTGTTACACTCAGCAAAAACTTTTTTACTGATTTCCTTGTATGCATTACTTTCTTTTCCTCCAAGTGCATCAATAACTGCTTTGCCAACTGCATCACCAAGTGTCATCTGCTGACCATAATCCAGTGTCATGTTCTGCTCCAGGTCTGTAATCCTGTCCTCATGATCGTCAATCATGCCCAATTGAATACGCATCATTTCTACTTGACTCATTGGTTTCTGATAAGAACCTGTTTTTCTGATTGCCGGAAGCACTTCTGATGTTACCCAGTGTTTGAATCTCTTTGCGGATTCCAACTTACTTCCGAAGATTAATGCGTATAAGCCAGATTCGTTAATAAAGATAGTTTCCTGTTCTCTTCCAAGTGAATCGGTGATACCCTGTTTTAGGGAGTCATCCTTTTCAACGTGTGCAGATAAAGCATTAAGTGGTTTCGCATATCCAAGTGCTGTTGCCACATCTTTTCCAACAAACCAAGGTTCATTATTAATAGTTACTGTTCGGATATCACCGAATTCTTCTGAATTAAAAATCTGTAAGTTATTCATATTCTTCCTTTCTTCTCTCCTTTTTTATCTCCGTGTGATATAATATGTTTAAATCACAGTAGGAGGTTCTTACCATGTTTGAAACTTTAAAAAATTTGATCGCAAATGATATTGTTGCTCTCATTGCTCTTGTTGCTTTAGTTTCTCCACCGATTACCGCTATCATAGACAATCTTTTTAAACTGATTGCGAAGCATCTTGATTTCAAAAGAAATGTTTATGACAACGAGTTCAATCACAAAAGAGATCTATTTGAAAATTTCCTATCTTATACCGGACAACTTCATCTTGACTCTGATCGATATATCAATGGTTTAACGAAAGCTTACTTTGCTCTTAGTCCGTATATTTCAAAAGAGGACTTTGTATACTTTCGTGAATATTGTAATTTGGTTCAAGAAAACAATCCTGATAAGAACCAAGAGCGTCTTACTTTTTTACTGAACGAGCATATTGTCCCTTGTATTAAGAAGGAGCTACGTCGCTATAAACCATTAAGAAAATAATTAATTAATCGCAATCATCACCTGTCCGAATATGTAGCACACTATAACGGCATATACTAAATAGGCAATCGTTAATATAGCTCCTGTATGTCCTTCAAACGGGTCGAGTACATGATCCATTATCACTCCTGATATGTGCATTAATATAGCTCCTACTATAGCTGCCATCCACGCAATCACTACCCACTTCTCTGGTGATGATAACTCATTCCATATCTGTGTAAGCATTTCCTTTCTCCTTTCTTATCATCCTTTAGTATCTTTTAAAGTTACTTTCGTGCAAAAAAAATAGACATAGGATCTGCTATATTCAGATTATCAATCATAATTTGAATTTCGTCACTTCCAAAAATACCAATCTTCATCTTTTCGTAAAAAGTTTTTGGTGTTATCCCTATCATTTTTGCAACATCTGTCTGAGATAATCCATTTTTCGCAATTATCCCTCGCAGTTCATCTGTTTTTATCACTTTCTCACCTCCGTATCTTTTTAAGTTACTCTTAGTATATCACG
>ERZ1026870.1479-NODE-1479-length-9995-cov-5.421730_pt1 | contig 9995 bp, 7 predicted proteins | sample MGYA00380165_ERZ1026870 | MGnify/ENA primary metagenome ERZ1026870 (study PRJEB33269, sample SAMEA4719801) | human gut metagenome | biome: human-associated habitat; feature: organic feature; material: feces | place: Cameroon | collected 2013-10 ...
ATTGATTGGTAATTATAATGACTTGTAAAAAATAAAAACCAACTATAGTTTTCAATAGGTATTTTTATACAACTAAACGAGGTATCTAATATAACCATAAAAACAAAACTTAAAAGCTATGAAAAGAGATGTTCTATCCAGAATGTTGCTATTCTTTATAGCAGTGACATTCTTCTCTTTTGACGTTATCGCTCAAGCGATTGCCGTTAAAGGAACTGTAAAGGACAAGACCGGTGAGCCTATCATCGGAGCCAATATCCTAGTGAAAGGAACTACCAACGGTACCATTACCGATTTTGATGGTAACTTCCAGCTAAACGCCAAGCAAGGCGATATTATAGTATTCTCGTTCATCGGTTTTCAGACCCAGGAACAGAAGGCTGCTCTTAAAATGAATGTGATTTTAAAAGACGACACAGAACTTTTGGATGAAGTTGTTGTCATAGGATATGGTTCGGTAAAGAAAGAAGATTTAAGTGGTTCTGTAGTAGCCATCAAAGCAGAAGATATGAATAGAGGTGCTGTAACTTCTCCGCAAGAATTGATGCAAGGTAAAGTTCCTGGATTGTTCGTTGCTCCTGGCGACGGTCAGCCTGGTACAGGCAGTACCCTCCGTATACGTGGAGGCGCATCACTGAATGCCAGCAATGACCCTTTGATTGTCATCGATGGTATTCCTACCTCTAACGATGCAGCTCCTGGTACATCTAATGCTCTTGCTACTATCAACCCTAACGATATAGAGACTTTCACAGTGTTGAAAGATGCTTCGGCTACCGCAATTTACGGTTCGCGTGCTTCTAACGGTGTCATCATCATTACCACTAAGAAAGGAACACAAGACAAGATAAAGGTTAGCTATTCTGGAACCTTTACCGCCAAAGACCCTTATAAGCGTATCGAAACTATGGATGCTGCATCTTTCCGTCAGACTATTGCTCAGCAATATCCTACAGGTACTACTGTAGGTGATGCTGCCGCAACTTTGGTAGGTCAGTATCCTGAACAATCTACTAATTGGCAAGATGAGATCTTCCAGACAGGTCTTAGCACTGACCATAACATAGGAGTAGCCGGAAAAGTTGGCTTCTTGCCTTTCCGCGTTTCTTTGGGTTACAATACTGAAAAAGGTACACTGAAGACTTCTGATTATGACAGATACACAGCTTCTGTTAATTTGAGCCCGAAGTTCTTCGACAAACATCTGTCTGTAGATATCAACGTAAAGGGAACTATTAACAAGACTCGTTTTGCCGATCGTGAAGCAGTCGCTGCCGCAGCTTTCTTTGACCCTACTAAGCCGGTTTATAATGAAACTGGACGCTATAACGGATATTGGAGCTGGGAGAATGCTGTTGTTTCTGATACACAAACCGAATACTTCCACAATACACTGTCTGCAGTCAATCCGTTGGCTATGCTGAATGAACGCGACAACCACGGAAAGACATTACGTAGTTTGGGAAATATACAATTGGATTATAAATTCCATGGATTGGAAGATTTGCACGCCAACTTGAATCTTGGTTACGACGTAGCCAAAGCTACAGGAAGCAATTTCGTGAATGCAGGTTCGCCTATGGCAGCCAAAGACACCGATTTCAAGAATGTAGGTCAAGGAAATACTTGGAATAACTTACGCCGTAATCACTTGTTGGATTTCTACTTGAACTATGCCAAAGACATAGAAGCTATTCAGAGTCACTTTGATATCATGGCAGGTTATTCTTGGCAGCATTTCTACTACTCTAATCATGACATCACTTACTCTAATCTTATAGAAAAAGGAGTTAAGGAAGGATGGACTTATAGTGACGAAGAAGGTCGTTATGTAAAGAATGGACATCGTGTCATTCCGAATGAAAATTATTTGGTATCTTTCTTTGGACGTTTGAACTATAGCTTCAAGAATCGCTATTTGTTGACCGCTACTTTGCGTAGAGACGGTTCTTCTCGATTCAGTAAAAACAACCGTTGGGGTACATTCCCTTCTGCAGCCTTTGCTTGGACTGTATTGAACGAGCCTTGGATGAAGCCGGTACAGTCTGTAATGTCTAATCTGAAAATACGTGTAGGATATGGTATTACCGGACAGCAGGAAATTGGTGACTACAAGTATATGGCTTCGTATACATTAGGTACTAATCCTAATGGACAGTATTTGGGCTCTTTCCTTTTGAAACCTAATGGCTATAGCCCAGACTTGAAATGGGAACAGACTACTACATATAACTTAGGTATCGACTACGGATTCCTGAATAATCGCATTAATGGTAGCGTTGAAATCTACAAGAAGAATACTAAGGACTTGCTGAATAATGTAAGTGCTCCGGCAGGAACTAACTTCTCTAATATCATCATCGCTAATGTGGGTGAGATGGAAAATAAAGGTGTAGAGTTCAATATCAACGCGTTGGCTATAAATACTAAAGATTTCACTTGGGAATTGGGTTATAACGTTACTTGGAACGACAGTAAAATTACTAAGTTGACCGCTAACTTTAACCCTGATTATCCGGGCATCAATGCAGGATCAACTTCGTTTGGTACCGGTAATGTTGTTCAGAAACATCAGGTAGGCTATGCGCCATCTACCTTCTACGTTTATCAGCAGGTATACGATAATAATGGTAATCCTATCCAGAATGCTGTAGTAGACAGAGACGGTAACGGCGAAATCACAGAATCGGATAAGTATCTTACCGGAAAGAGTCCTATGGCTAAGGTGTTTATGGGCTTTAGCTCACAGTTTACATTTAAGAACTGGGACTTGGGCTTCAATATGCGTGCAAACTTCGGTAACTATGTATTTAATGGCTTTGCGGCTGACAACACAAGTTTGAATAACTTCGCAAACCAAGGATTCGCTACCAACTATTATAAGGATGCCGGCAAGTACGGATTTACACAGATTTCGGACATTATACAAAAGTCTACCGATTTGTATCTGGAAAATGCTTCATTCCTAAAGATGGATAACATTACTCTGGGATATTCATTCAACAAGTTCTTTACTAGCCGTATCTCAGGACGTATCAGCGCTAGCGTACAAAACGTGTTTACCATCACTAAATATACAGGCTTAGACCCAGAATGCGATGCCATTGACTCTAATGTATGGCCTCGTCCGCGTTCTTTCACTATCGGTTTGAACCTTAACTTTTAAAATGCAGAAACCATGAAGACTAAAAAATATTTGTTTGTAGCAGCTGCTGCAGCACTCTTTAACTTGAGTAGCTGTGTAAACGACCTTGATGTAACACCGCTAGACCCATCGGTGTCGACTTCTGACAGGGCATACAGCACTCCCGAAAGCTATACCCAAGGCTTATTGAAAATATATTCTGTATGGGCTCTCTCCGGACAAGAAGGTGCCGGAAAATCAGATATCGATGGATTGGATCCGGGTAACACTGCTCTGATGCGTTGCTGGTTCACACTGCAAGAACAGCCTACCGACGAAATGAAGAATGCATGGCCTGATTCTTGGTGTGCCGATATTAACGGACTGAAGTGGGGTACTACTCAGAACGAGCCTATCGAAGGTTTGTATCAACGCTGTATGTTCATCGTGGCATTGACCAACGAGTTCTTGAAGAATATCCCTAATGCACCAGCCGAAATCAACCAGGCTCAATATACAGCCGAAGCTCGTTTCTGCAGAGCTTTAGCTTACTATACACTGCTTGATGCTTTCGGTATACCACCGTTCATTACTGAACAGAATTACGCTCTTAATCCCGCTCAGTTGAGCCGTCCAGAATTGTTTGGCTGGATTGAAAATGAACTTAATGAAATCAAGAGCAATTTGCCCGCTGCCCGTCAGGGTGAATATGGCCGTGCCGACCAAGGTGCAGTCGATGCTCTTTTAGCACGTATGTATCTTAATGCTGTGGTATATACAGGTACAGAGCGTTACACCGACTGTGTGGAAGCATGTAAGCGTGTAATAGCCGGAGGTTACTCTTTGGCCGATAACTACGCTGAAATTTTCATGGCTGACAATGGAGAAAATGCTAATGTGCGCAAGGAAATTATCTTCCCCATTTGCTTTGATGGCTTGACTACTCAGTCTTATGGTATGGCTGCTATCATCTTAGGTTCACGCAGTCAAGATGAATTCGGTGAAGTCCCGGCTGGTATTAGTGCTGGATGGGACGGTTATCGTGGTACTCCAAACTTGGTTCGTCTGTTTGAATACGCTAATAATGATAAGCCTAAGGCCAGTGAAATAAAAGATCACCGCGGTATTTTCTTCGATAAGAACCGTTCGATAGACATTACCACTGCTGTTAATGGTACCTTTAAGACCGAAGGTTGGGCTGTTTATAAATACACCAACTTGAAAAGTAATGGCGAAAGCGGAAGCAATTCTACTTTCCCTGATACTGATTTCCCGTTGTTCCGTTTGGCAGATGTTTATCTGATGTATGCCGAAGCCGTTGCCCGCGGTGGACAAGGCGGTGATTTGGCTACAGCCGTAGGTTATGTAAATGACTTGCGTGAACGTGCTTACGGTGACAGACTTCATGGTGTAAACGAAGCTTGGCTTAAAGCAGATAACTATCGTAACATCTTGAACGAGCGTGGTCGTGAACTTTACTGGGAAGCCTTGAGACGTACCGACCTTATTCGTTTCGGCCTCTTTACTTCGGCTTCATATCTATGGCCGTATAAAGGTGGTGTAATGGGCGGTATAGGTGTAGACAACCGTTATAATGTATTCCCCATCCCTGCTACAGACTTAAGTGTCAATGGTAGCTTGCAGCAGAACGATGGTTATAAGAACTAAAAAGACAATATTTTCTTAACTCAAAGAATTTATCATTATGAAAGCAATAAAATATATGCTCCTTAGCGGGTTGCTGGCTTGCTTCACAGCTTGCGAAAGCGACTTGGATAAGGTGGTTTACGATGAAAGCGTAACTCAGCCGGCTGTTCTGCAGAATATCAATGATTCTTACGTGCTGGATGTTAACAAGAGCGATGAAACAGCCATCGCTTTCAAATGGGATGCTCCGTCTATAAATGTGAAAGCTCCCGTTACGTCTTCGCTTGAGATGGACGTTCAGGGCAAGGATTTTGCGAATGCCGCTGTGTTGACTTCTGTAAAAGCAGGTAATTCTTATAGTGTCACAAATGCCGACTTGAATTCGGCTTTGTTGAAAATGATAGAGAAGTATGGAATGGAAATGGGAGCTATAAATCTGGAATTCAGAATCGGTTCTATACTTTCTAACGCTACCAAACCGTTTTACTCTAATGTCATAACTTCCACTGTCACTCCGTTTGTAGGAGAGAAGGAATATCCTCAGGTTTGGATTGTAGGCGATTACTGCGGATGGAATCACGCAAACAGTCAGTTGCTGTATTCGGCTGCCGAAGACGATAACTACGAAGCTATGATTTACTTTGGTGAGAAAGCTGCCAATGGTTGGAAGCTTTGTGAAAAGGCTGATTGGAGCACTAATTGGGGAGAAAACACTGCAATTGAAGCTGAAGCGAAGTCTAGTGTACTGAAGCTTGAAGGAGGTAATATCTCTGCGTTCAGTCACAAGAGTTATCTGGTGAAATTCAACACTACTACTCTTACTCTTGAAATGAGTCAGGGATGTGATTCATGGGGCGTTGTAGGCGACTTCAATAGTTGGGGCGGTACTCCGGATGAGGTGATGACTTTAGCGAGTGAAACCAAGTATGGCAAGCTGCAGTATTACTTGACTGCTACCGTTGATTTGAAAGCTAACGACGGATGGAAGATACGTCCTGACGGAAAATGGTCGAACGACCGTGGCCCGAGTGCGTTTAAAAAGATAGATGGAGCCAAAGATAAAGGTGACGGCAACTTTACTGTGACCGAAGACGGTACCTATACTATTAAATGGTTCTTCAATAAAGTAGATGCAAGTTTGGAGGTAGTAAAGAACTAAACTCTGTGTTTTATTATATATAAGATGGCTTACTTAGCATGTTGATTCGATATGCTGAGTAAGCCATCTTTTTTTATGTATGTCGGTTATAGTTTGCGATTGATGGCGTATGCTTTCTTTCGTACTATAAAATAAGCGGTGCAAACGGCAATGCCTGTAATGACCCACGATAGCGGATATACAGACATCAGTACCTTGAAGTCGTGGTATCGCGGACATACGGCGTAAACCCATAGCAGGCGCAGAAGGCATGTACCGAATATGGTAAGTATTGTAGGAGTCATGGAATATCCTAACCCACGCATGGTGGCTGCGCTTATCTCATAGCTGCTGGCTATGAACTGAAAGAGCAGAACGTAGCTTATTCTGATAGCGGCATAGTGAATGACTTCGGGTTCCGATGTGAATATCCCGATGAATGCTTCTTTCTGCCAGAATATGATAATGTTAAGTATGCCGCAGCTTAATATACTCAGCAGCATGCTTTGGCGGTAAATCTTATCGCAACGGTCTGTTTGTCCCGCACCGTAGTTCTGACTGACAAAGGCTACCGCGGCTTGACCGAAGGCAGCGATGGCGAAGTAGCAGTAGTATTCAAAATTGAGTGCGGCAGCCGAACCTGCCATTGCGTCGGAGCCGAAGCTGTTTACTGTAGCCAAGATGAATACGTTTGATACTGAAAACACCATTCCTTGCATTCCGGCTGGGAGTCCGATGCGGAGCATCTTTTTCAGTTCGGGACGTATGATGGATATTTTTTTCAGCTCTAGTTTGAAAGGGTCGCTTTCGTTCATCAGCAGATAAACTATGATGGCGGCGTTTACTACGTTAGAGATGACGGTACTTATGGCAACGCCTGCTACTCCCATACCGAATACTATGACCAGCAGCAGATTGAGCACTGTATTTACAATGCCGGCTACTATCAGACTGTAGAAGGGTCTTTTTGTATCTCCCATGCTACGCAGAATGGCTGCGCCGAAGTTATAAATCATCATGAAGGGCATTCCCAATGAGTAGAGCCGTAGGTATAGAACTGCCAAGTCGAGTACATCGGGCGGTGTGTCAAGAGCTTCCAGAAGAGGTCGGGCTATAATTATACCGAATACCAACAGGAACAAGCCGCTGACTATCGCTACTGTTGAGGCTGTATGGATGGCGTCTTTTATTCGCAGTGTATCTTTCTGACCTATGTAGTGGGCTATTACCACGTTGACACCTACTGATATGCCGACAAACAAGTTGATGATGAGGCTGATGATAAGTCCGTTGCTGCCTACTGCCGCTAAAGCTTGACTACTTGCGAATCGTCCTACTACAGCTACATCGACAGAGTTGAACGATTGCTGTAGCGCACCGCTTCCTATTAGTGGTAGTGCGAATACCAGTATCTTACGGAAAAGTCCTCCGTTCAGCATGTCTATGCGTGTGCCTCCTTGCTTAGAAACTGTTGCCTGATTTTCTTCTTCTTTCTGCATTATCCTTTTTACCTATTAGGGTGTATGAAAAACAGTTGCAAAGTTAGATAAAATCGGGCTTTTTCTCTAACTTTGCGCCCCGAATCCTAAAAGGCGAAAAATAATGTTATTACCTTATTTAAATAAAGAGTTAATAGAGGCCGGATGCGATGAGGCAGGAAGAGGTTGCTTGGCTGGAGCAGTATATGCGGCGGCTGTAATTCTCCCCACCGATTATGTAAACGAGCGTCTTAACGATTCGAAGAAACTGACCGAACATCAACGCTATGCCCTGCGCGAAGAAATAGAGCGCGATGCCTTGGCATGGGCTGTAGGAGTGGTGCTGCCGGCAGAGATAGATAAGATTAATATATTGAACGCCTCGTTTTTGGCGATGCATAGAGCTATAGACCAATTGTCCATTCGTCCGCAGCATTTGCTGATTGATGGCAATAGGTTTAATAAGTATCACGATGTGCCGCATACTACGGTAGTAAAGGGCGACGGAAAGTTCTTGTCGATAGCGGCGGCTTCTATACTTGCCAAGACTTATCGTGACGACTATATGAACAAGTTGCACGAAGAATATCCTATGTACGATTGGAAAGGAAACAAAGGTTATCCCACTAAAAAACATCGTGAGGCGATTGCTAAATATGGCACAACGCCCTATCACAGAATGACTTTCAATTTGTTGGGCGACGGACAATTGTCTTTCGACTTCTAATTACGACATTATAAGAAATGAACAGGCTGTTAATAATTATATGGTTATTAACAGCCTGTTCATTTTGTATTCGGCTTGCACTTGATGAAAAAGGAAAGCACAAAATAAGCTCTGAAAATGCGGAAAAAGACAATGCGATGTTTCAAATAAAACATTGCGATGGTCTATTTGAAGCATTGCGATGGTTAAGACCAACCATCGCAATGTTTTATTTGAGAATTTAGAAGCGTAAAATTTCATATGAAAAAAAGGCATTATCTTTGCACTACGTTTTTTTGTGATTAGTTATGATTCAGATTTCTCCCCAAACAGCTCGTTTTATTGCAGAGCATCGTCATGACGACGTGCGCATGTTATCTCTTAAGGCATCAAGATATCCCGATGTTGATATGGCTGAGGCTGTAGTGCAAATAGCGGGACGGCAAATAGCAGAGAAGAAAGTGCCGCTCTTTGCCGAAACAGAAGGTATATTATATCCTCGTCATTTGTCGATGGAACAATGTTCTTCTGAGCAGACTGCGCGGTATAAGGCTACATTGGTAAAGGGAGATACGTTTGCCGATTTAACTGCTGGCTTTGGAGTGGACTGTTCGTTCTTGGCTCGCAACTTTAAGTGTGCCGACTATGTAGAGCGGCAAGAGGTGTTATGCGATTTGGCTCGCAATAATTTCTCGGTGCTCGGGCTGAATCATATACGTGTGCATCAAGCCGACGGAATAGATTATTTGCAGCAGATGGATAAGGTGGACTGTTTGTTTCTCGACCCGGCTAGGCGCGATGGCAACGGAGGGAAGACTGTCGCCATCTCCGATTGCGAACCCGACGTTTGTCAGCTTGAACCGCTATTGGTAGAGAAGGGTGGCGTTGTGATGGTGAAGCTATCGCCTATGCTCGATATGGCTTCGGCTTTAAACGATTTAAAGCACGTTCGTCAGGTACATGTGGTAGCTGTTAATAACGAGTGCAAAGAGTTGATAATTATATTAGAAAAGCCGAAAGATACGGTGAATAGTATTGATAATGAGAAAACTATAGTTTGTGAACAGGTTGTTAATAACTCTGCGTCGCAACACTTTTCGTATACCTTGTCCGAAGAGAAAAATGCGGTCTGCACTATAGCCGATAAAGTGGGTACGTATCTCTATGAACCCGGAGCGGCGTTGCTTAAAGCTGGACCTTATAAGCTATTGTCGGCTCGTTACGGAGTAGGGAAGCTTCATCCCAATAGTCACTTGTATACATCCGCCCAAGCGGTAGATTTCCCCGGACGCTGTTTTCGTGTAATAGCTGTTTCCGGATTTGGAAAGAAAGAATTGAAAGACTTTATGAAGGGGGTAGAGAAGGCCAATCTTACGATAAGAAATTTCCCCTCTTCTGTAGCCGAGCTTCGTAAGAAACTGAAACTAAAGGAGGGGGGAAACCTGTATCTTTTTGCCACGACCTTGGCCGATGGCGAAAAGGTTCTGATAAAATGCGAGAAAATGGTTTAAGCCATCTTAGCTTTGAAAGCCAAGGCGTACATACGCATTTGTTTAATCATGGCAAGCAGTCCGTTGCTGCGTGTAGGCGAAAGGTGTTCTTTCAATCCTATTTTCTCGATGAAGTATAAATCGGCGTTCAAGATTTCATCGGGAGTGTGACCGGAAAGTACCTTGATAAGCAATGTTACGATACCTTTTACTATAAGGGCATCGCTTTCGGCCTGGAAGATAATTTTTCCGTCTACCAAGTCGGCCTGAAGCCATACTCGACTTTGGCATCCGTCTATAAGGTTCTGTTCGTTTTTGTATTTTTCGTCTATCGGTTCTTGTTCGCTTCCCAAGTCGATGAGCAGTTGGTACTTGTCCATCCAATCATCGAAATCGCTGAACTCTTCTACTA
>ERZ1026870.1483-NODE-1483-length-9983-cov-10.204774_pt1 | contig 9983 bp, 20 predicted proteins | sample MGYA00380165_ERZ1026870 | MGnify/ENA primary metagenome ERZ1026870 (study PRJEB33269, sample SAMEA4719801) | human gut metagenome | biome: human-associated habitat; feature: organic feature; material: feces | place: Cameroon | collected 2013-10 ...
CGTGAAGGCGGTCACACCGTCGGCGCCGGCGTCGTTGCCTCCGTCATCGAATAATCGAAATTTTTCGGTAATTTGACTTGATCGCTCGAGGGAGCGGGGTGTATACTCCGCTCCCTCTGTTCTTTTATCTGTTCTTTTTACAGGAATACGAAATGCAGTCTCAGCGCATTCGCATCCGCCTCAAGGCGTATGACTACAAGTTGATCGACCAGTCGGCTCTCGAAATCGTCGACACCGCCAAGCGCACCGGCGCCGTGGTTCGTGGTCCGGTCCCCCTTCCCACCCGCATCCAGCGTTTCGACATTCTTCGCTCCCCGCACGTCAACAAGACGTCCCGCGATCAGCTCGAAATCCGCACCCACCAGCGTCTCATGGACATCGTTGATCCGACCGACAAGACGGTTGACGCTCTCATGAAGCTTGACCTCCCGGCCGGCGTCGACGTCAAGATCAAGGTCCAGTAATCAAATTCAGACTGTAGGCCGTGCTTCGAAAGAAAATCGCAAAATGAGTTGCACGCTCTAAGAATCACGGCTACAATCGCGCCTTTCAGTCCAAACGGTTTCAAAACTCTGAAACTGCTTGGCTTTTTCATGAAAACGGTCCCGGCCAATCGCAGCCGGGGTGGAGAAAACAATGAGTGATAAGCTCGGCATCGTCGGTCGCAAGATCGGCATGACGCGCATTTTCACGGAAGACGGCGTGTCCGTTCCCGTGACTGTGCTCGATGTGTCGAACAACCGTGTCACTATGGTGAAGACGGTTGAAACCGACGGCTACAATGCAATCCAAGTCGCGTTCGGCTCCAAGAAGCCCACGCGCGTGAGCAAGCCCCTTGCTGGCCATTATGCTAAGGCTGGCGTTGAAGCTGGCAGCATGCTCAAAGAGTTCCATATCGAAGCTGAACAGGTTGCCGAATTCAAGCCCGGCATGGCTCTCAAGGCCGAAATGTTCACGGAAGGTCAGAAGGTCGACGTGACCGGCACGACCATCGGTAAGGGTTTCCAGGGTGGTATCAAGCGTCACCACTTCTCGTCCAACCGCGCGTCCCACGGCAACTCCGTGACGACCCGCGCTCCTGGTTCTATCGGTAACCGTCAGGACCCGGGTCGCGTTTTCCCCGGCAAGCGTATGGCCGGTCATCTGGGCGATGTGCAGCGCACGACGCAGAACCTCATCATTGCGCGCGTTGACACTGAACGTCAGCTTCTGCTGGTTCGCGGTGCTGTTCCCGGCGCCAAGGGCGGCGAAGTCATCGTCCGTCCGGCTGTTAAGGCGTAAGGAGCGAAACAATGGAACTCAATTTCCTGAACGAACAGGGCAAGACCGTTGATGTCAACGAAGCCGTGTTCGGTCGTGAATACAATGAAGCTCTGGTGCACCAGATCGTGGTCGCTTTCCAGGCTAATGCGCGTCTTGGTACGCGTGCTCAGCTCACCCGTGAAGCTGTGCATCATTCCACCAAGAAGCCCTGGCGTCAGAAGGGCACGGGCCGTGCTCGCTCTGGTATGACGTCTTCTCCGGTGTGGCGTGGCGGCGGTCGTGCCTTCCCGAACTCCCCGGACGAAAACTTCAGCCAGAAGGTTAACAAGAAGATGTATCGCGCTGCGATGGCTTCCATCTGGTCGAAGCTTGTTGCCGACGAACGTCTTTGCGTTATCGAATCCTTCGCGGTCGAATCCCCGAAGACCAAGGCTTTCGCCACGCAGCTCAAGACGATGGGTCTGCAGAACAAGGTTCTTCTCGTCGTTGGCACTGAAGAACTCACTGACAACCTCATCCTCGCTTCCCGCAACGTGAAGGATGTGCTCGTTGTCCCGACCCGCTACGCCGACCCGCTTTGCCTCCTTTATTTCGACAAGGTGGTGGTGACGAAGGCTGCTGTGTCCGAGATTGAGGAGATGCTGGCATGAACCAAGAACGTCTTTTGAAGGTGCTCGTCGCCCCGGTGATCTCCGAAAAGAGCACCATGATCGCCAGCAAGGCGAACCAGGTCTGCTTCGTCGTCGTTCCCGACGCCAACAAGGCCGAGGTCAAGGCTGCCGTTGAACTGCTCTTCAATGTGCAGATCGAATCCGTTCAAATTCTGAACCTGAAGGGCAAGCAGAAGCGCTTTGGCCGCTTCATGGGCAAGCGCAATGACGTTCGCAAGGCTTATGTCACGCTCGCTCAGGGTCAGGAAATCAACTTCGCGCAAGAGGTGAAGTAATGGCTCTCGTCAAACTCAAGCCGACGTCCGCCGGTCGCCGTCATGCGGTTAAGGTTGTCAACAAGGAGCTGCACAAGGGCAAGCCCTGGGCCGCTCTGACCGAGAAGAAGAACCGCGGTTCCGGCCGTAACAACAATGGTCATATCACCTGCCGTCACAAGGGCGGCGGTGCCAAGCGCGCTTACCGTATCATCGACTTCAAGCGCCAGAAGGACGGTGTGCCCGCCCGCGTTGAACGCATCGAATACGATCCGAATCGTTCCGCTCACATCGCTCTGGTCTGCTATGCCGACGGCGAACGCTGCTACATCATTGCTCCGAAGGGCCTGACCGTTGGTCAGGAAATCATGAACGGTCCGGAATCCCCGATCAAGGTCGGCAACACGCTTCCGCTCCGCAACATCCCCGTCGGTTCCACGATTCACTGCATCGAAATGCTCCCGGGCAAGGGTGCTCAGATGGTCCGCGCAGCTGGCGCTTTTGCCCAGCTTGTGGCCCGTGAAGGTGAATACGCTCAGATCCGTCTCCGTTCCGGTGAAGTCCGTCGCGTTCTCATCGAATGCCGCGCTACGATCGGCACGGTTGGTAACGAAGAAAACAGCCTCCGCGAACTCGGCAAGGCCGGTGCGAAGCGTTGGCGCGGTGTCCGTCCGACGGTCCGTGGCGTTGCCATGAACCCGGTTGACCATCCGCACGGTGGTGGTGAAGGCAAGACCGGTACCGGTCGTGCTCCTGTCACGCCGTGGGGTCAGCTCACGAAGGGCTATCGTACCCGCAACTGCAAGCGCACTGACAACATGATTGTCTCGCGTCGTAACCGTAAATAAGGGGGCCTGAATGTCTCGTTCCTTGAAGAAAGGCCCGTTTGTTGACGGGCACCTGATGAAGAAGGTTGAAGCCGCCCAGGCGAGCCGCGACAAGCGTCCGCTCAAGACCTGGTCCCGTCGCTCCACGATTCTTCCTGAGTTCATCGGTCTGACCATTGCCGTTCACAACGGCCGTCAGCACGTTCCGGTGTACATCAATGAAAACATGGTCGGCCACAAGCTCGGCGAATTTGCGAATACCCGCACGTTCAAGGGCCACGCTGCCGGCGACAAGAAGGTGGGTAAGTAAATGGAAACTACTGCTATCGTCCGTGGTGTCCGCCTTTCGGCTCAGAAGGGTCGTTTGGTTGCTGACCTCGTTCGCGGCAAGCCCGTGGACAAGGCTCTCGCCATCCTCACCTTCACGCAGAAGAAGGCTGCTGTCATCATCAAGAAGGCTCTTGAGAGCGCCATCGCCAATGCCGAGCACAATGACGGTGCCGACATCGACACGCTGGTCGTGACCAAGATTCACGTGGAAAAGGCTGCTACGCTGCGCCGTTTCGCTGCCCGTGCTAAGGGCCGCGGCACCCGCATCAACAAGCAGACCAGCCATATCTATATTTCTGTTGGCGACGCGAAAGCTAAGTAAAGGTGTACCATGGGTCAGAAAATTAATCCCACCGGCTTCCGTCTTCCCGTGACGCGCAATTGGACGTCGCGTTGGTACGCGGTTGGCCGTGATTTTTCCCGCACGCTCGGTGAAGACCTCGCGGTTCGCAGCTTCCTCCTCAAGAAGCTTCGCAACGCCAGCGTCAGCCGTATTCTCATCGAACGTCCGGCTAACAACGCCCGCATCACGATCTTCTCCGCTCGTCCGGGTATCGTGATCGGCAAGCAGGGTGCCGACATCGAGGCTCTCAAGGCTGAAGTTCAGAAGATGATGGGCGTGCCCGTTCACGTCAACATCGAAGAAGTCCGCCGTCCGGAACTCGACGCTCAGCTTATCGCTGACGGCATCACGCAGCAGCTTGAAAAGCGCGTCATGTTCCGCCGCGCCATGAAGCGTGCCATGCAGAACGCCATGCGTCTCGGTGCTCAGGGCATCAAGATCATGTCGTCCGGCCGCCTCAACGGTGCCGACATCGCCCGTTGCGAATGGTACCGTGAAGGTCGCGTGCCTCTGCAGACCCTTCGCGCCAACATCGGCTACGGCTTCTCTGAAGCCCTTACCACGTACGGTATCGTTGGTGTTAAGGTCTGGGTTTACAAGGGTGACAACTTCGGTCAGGAAGAAGCTGTTGAAGCTCCGCGCGAAGATCGTCGCGGCCGTCGCCCCGGTGACCGTGCTGGCAAGCCGGGTGCTCGCCGCAACAATGGTCGCCGCAATGACAAGCAGCAGCAGGCCCGCAAGCCGGTTGCTAAGGACGGAGAATAACGATGCTGCAACCTAATCGTCGCAAATATCGTAAGGACCAGAAGGGCCGTAACTATGGTCTCGCCACGCGTGGTGCCAATGTTTCCTTCGGCGAATTCGGTCTGAAGACGCTCGAACGCGGCCGCATCACGGCTCGCCAGATTGAAGCTGCCCGTCGCGCCATCACCCGCCACATTAAGCGTGGTGGTCGCGTGTGGATCCGTGTGTTCCCGGACAAGCCCATCTCCAGCAAGCCTGCTGAAGTCCGAATGGGTAACGGTAAGGGTAATCCGGAGTACTGGGTTGCGCTGGTTCAGCCGGGCCGTGTGCTCTATGAAATGGACGGGGTTGACGAACAGCTCGCTCGCGAAGCTTTTGCTCTCGCCGCAGCCAAGCTGCCCGTGAAGACCACGTTTGTTGTCCGCCAGATCGGCATGTAAGGAGACGGACATGAACGCTAAGGAACTGCGCGCCAAGGATGAGGCCGCGCTTAAACAGGAACTGAACGACCTTCAGAACACGCACTTCAAGCTGCGTATGCAGAAGGCCACCCAGCAGCTCACGAACACGAGTTCGCTGCGCACGACGCGTCGTGATATCGCGCGCGTTCGCACGATCCTTACCGAAAAGGCGACCACGAAATGACGGAAACCGCTCAGTCTCTGAACCGTACCCTCGTCGGCACGGTTTCCAGCAGCAAGATGGAAAAGACCGTTACGGTCCTCGTTGAACGTAAGGTCAAGCATCCGCTGTATGGCAAGTATGTCGTCAAGAGCAAGAAGTATCATGCTCATGACGAAATTGGCTGCAACGAAGGCGACAAGGTTGAAATCGCTGAATGCCGTCCCCTCTCCAAGACTGTGTCTTGGACGGTGACGAAGATTCTCGAAAAGGCCGTTGTCCTTTAAGTTGAAGCCGGCGAAAAAAATCGCCAGATTCGCTTGCACACCTCTAAACATTAGTTTATAGTTGCAAGCCAATCGCCCGGGGTACCCCTAGCGGTGTCTCGGGCGATTACTTTTCTTGGGTTGTGAATTGTCCGCCTCTCCTTGCAGCAGGCAAGGCTTCCGAGACGGCCGATTTTCAGCCTTCCTCCCTAAACGGGACCAATACTATCCGCTAATGTGGAATAAGTTGGGATTTTCTAAACCATGATTCAGATGCAAAGCCGACTGGACGTCGCCGATAACACCGGTGCGCGTTCGGTGATGTGTATCAAGGTGTTGGGCGGCTCCAAGCGCCGTTACGCCAACATCGGTGACGTCATCAAGGTGACTGTCAAGGAAGCGGCCCCCCGTGGCCGTGTCAAGAAGGGCGAAGTCTACAATGCGGTCGTCGTTCGCACCGCTCACGGCGTTCGCCGCCCGGATGGCTCCTCCATCAATTTTGATGGCAATGCCGCCGTTCTTCTCAACAGCAAGCTGGAGCCGATTGGCACCCGCATCTTCGGGCCGGTCACGCGCGAATTGCGTACCGAGCAGTTCATGAAGATCGTGTCGCTCGCTCCCGAAGTTCTTTAATTAAGGAGAAGCGATGCAGCGTATCCGTAAGGGCGACGAAGTCGTCGTCATTGCTGGCCGTGACAAGGGCACGAAGGGCACCGTCCTCTCCCGCGTTGACGACAGCCATGTGATCGTCGAAGGCGTGAACGTCGTTAAGAAGCACGTTCGTCCGAATCCGCAGCTTGGCATTGCCGGCGGCATCGTCGAAAAGACCATGCCGATCGACCAGTCCAACGTCATGCTGGTCAACCCGGAAACGGGCAAGGGCGACCGCGTCGGCTTCAAGGAAGTTGACGGCAAGAAGGTTCGCGTGTTCAAGAGCAACGGTGCCGTTGTCGGCGCCAAGGCCTAATGAGGGTGACAATGTCTCGTTTTAGTTCCATGTATCACGACACCATTGTCCCCGAACTCATGAAGAAGTTCGGCTACAAGACCACGATGCAGGTTCCGCGTATCACCAAGATCACGCTGAACATGGGTGTCGGTGAAGCCGTTAACGACAAGAAGCTCGTCGATGCCGCCGTTGGCGACATGACCAAGATCGCCGGCCAGAAGCCGATGGTCACCCGCACCCGTAAGGCTATTGCGAACTTCAAGATTCGCGAAAACATGCCGATCGGCTGCATGGTCACCCTCCGTGGCGAACGCATGTACGACTTCCTTGATCGTCTCGTGACCGTCGCCTTCCCGCGCGTCCGTGACTTCCGTGGTGTTTCCGGTCGTGCTTTTGACGGCCGCGGCAACTACAACATCGGTCTCAAGGAACAGATCATCTTCCCGGAAATCGAATACGACAAGATCGATCGTCTCCGCGGCATGAACATTTCTATTACCACGACGGCGAAGTCCGACGAAGAAGCCAAGGCTCTTCTCGCCGGTTTCAACTTCCCGTTCCGCAACTGAGGTTGACGCAAAATGGCAAAACTTGCTCTGATTAACCGTGAAGCCAAGCGCGCTGCTACGGTTGCGAAGTATGCGGCCAAGCGCGCCGCCCTCAAGGCAATTATTAACGACGCTACCCGCTCGATGGAAGAGCGCCTGGAAGCCCGCGCCAAGCTGCAGGCTCTCCCGCGCGACGCGAGCCCGGTCCGCCAGCGCAATCGTTGCGCCCTGACCGGTCGTCCCCGTGGCACGTTCCGCAAGTTCGGTCTGTGCCGTGGCATGATTCGTGATGCCGCCATGCGCGGTGACATTCCTGGCCTTGTCAAGGCTAGCTGGTAAGCGAGGAGATTACGACAATGAGTATGAGTGATCCGATCGCCGACATGCTGACCCGCATCCGCAATGGTCAGATCGTCGAAAAGGCCGAAGTTGTGATGCCGTCCTCCAAGCTGAAGGTCGCCATCGCCAAGGTCCTTAAGGATGAAGGTTACATCGACGGCTACACCGTCGTTGCCAACGAAGGCAAGCCCGAACTTCACGTTGGTCTGAAGTACTATGCCGGCCGCCCGGTCATCGAACGCCTCGAACGCGTTTCCCGTCCCGGCCTGCGTATCTACAAGAACCACGGTTCCATTCCCCAGGTTATGAACGGTCTCGGCATTGCGATCGTTTCCACGCCGAAGGGTGTCATGACCGACCGCGCTGCTCGTTCTGCCGGCATCGGTGGTGAAGTTCTTTGCTACGTCGCCTAACCGAGGAGTGTGAAATGAGTCGAATTGCTAAGATTCCGGTTCAGATCGTTCAGGGCGTCAGCTACACGCTGACCGCTGACAACATCACGGTTAAGGGTCCGCAGGGTGAAGTCTCGATGCACGTTCTTCCTTTCGTGAGCATCACGGAAGAAGACGGTGCTCTGCACTTCAAGCAGGTTGGAGAAACCCGCGAAGCCAACGCCAACGTTGGCACGATGCGTGCTCTCGTGGCTGACATGGTCAAGGGTTGTTCCGTTGGCTTCCAGAAGAAGCTTCAGCTCGTCGGCGTGGGTTATCGTGCCCAGGCTCAGGGCGACAAGCTCAATCTCTCTCTCGGCTTCTCTCACCCGGTCATTCATCAGATGCCCGCTGGTGTCAAGTGCGAAACGCCGAGCCAGACTGAAATTTTGATCAAGGGCGCTGACAAGCAGAAGGTCGGTCAGACCGCTGCCGTCATTCGTTCGTACCGTGCTCCCGAACCCTACAAGGGCAAGGGTGTCCGTTACGCCGACGAAGTCGTTGTGATCAAGGAAACCAAGAAGAAGTAATCGGGGCGATACAAAATGATCAACAAGAAACAAAGCCGCTTGCGTCGTGCTCGTGCCACGCGCGCTCGCATTCTGTTGCAGCAGGTCGATCGCCTTACGGTTCATCGCACCAACCTGCACATTTACGCCAGCATCATCTCGGCCGACAACGGCCGTACGCTGGTCTCGGCCTCCACGGTCGAACCCGAAGTGCGTGCTCAGCTCGCGAACGTCTCCGGCCGCGGTGGCAACATCGCCGCTGCCAAGCTCGTTGGCACGCGTCTTGCCGAAAAGGCCAAGGCCGCTGGTATTGAATCCTGCGCCTTCGACCGTTCCGGCTACCGTTACCATGGCCGTGTCGCCGCGCTCGCTGAAGCTGCGCGCGAAGCCGGTCTCAAGTTCTAAGGCAGGGCGAAATGGCTAAGGTTCAAGGTAAGAATCAGATGGTCGACGATCACGGCGACGGTCTGTGCGAAAAGATGATCGCGGTTAACCGCGTCACGAAGGTTGTTAAGGGTGGTCGCATTCTCGCGTTCGCCGCTCTTACGGTTGTTGGCGACTGCGACGGTCGCGTCGGCATGGGCACGGGCAAGTCCCGTGAAGTGCCGCAGTCCGTCAGCAAGGCCATGGAACGTGCCCGTCACGACATGAAGCGCTTCCCGCTCAAGAACGGCACCATCCACCACGCTGTTGAAGGCCGCCACGGCGCTTCCCGCGTGATCATGATGCCGGCTCCGGAAGGTACCGGCGTGATCGCCGGCGGTCCGATGCGCGCCGTTTTTGAAGCTGTCGGTATCCGCAACGTCGTTGCCAAGGCCTACGGTTCCACGAACCCGTACAACCTCGTTCGTGCCACCATTCAGGCTCTCAACAATCTGCGCAGCCCTGCCGAAATTGCTGCCAAGCGCGGCAAGACGGTTGAAGAGCTGCTCGGCTAATCAGGAGTCCAAGACATGTCCGAAAAGAAGACCGTTAAGGTTACTCTTGTCAAGAGCCCCATCGGTACGAAGGCTGATCATCGCGCTACGCTCGCTGGCCTCGGTCTCAAGAAGATCCGCCAGTCTCGCGTTCTCGAAGACACGCCCGCTGTCCGTGGCATGATCAACAAGGTTGCGTACCTCGTGCGCGCCGAATGATCGAAAGGATAACGAAATGCGTTTGAATACGATCAAGCCCGCTGAGGGCTCTAAGCACGCCCACCACCGCGTCGGTCGCGGTGTCGGCAGCGGTTGGGGCAAGACTGCCGGCCGCGGCCACAAGGGCCAGAAGTCCCGTGCCGGCGGCTTTCACAAGGTCGGTTTCGAAGGCGGTCAGATGCCGATGTATCGCCGTCTCCCGAAGCGCGGCTTCACCTCGCTCACCCGCAAGTACTGCGAGGTGGTGCGTCTGTCCGATTTGGAACGTCTGAGCTGTGACGAAATCGATCTGGCCGTCCTCAAGGCTGCCGGCGTCGTTTCCGCCCTCGCTCAGAACGCCCGCGTGATCCTCGCTGGTGAAATCACCCGCAAGGTCACCGTGCGTGGTCTCGGCGTCACCAAGGGTGCCCGCGCTGCTATTGAAGCTGCCGGCGGCTCCGTTGCTGACAACGAATAAGACAGCTAACCAAAGAGGACACCGACGTGGCGACCAGCCCCAGCTCTAAGCAACAGTCGGGCCTCAGCAAGTACGGCGACCTTAAGGGTCGCCTGATCTTCCTAGCGCTCGCGCTCGTTGTTTACCGCATCGGTGCTCATGTGCCGGTGCCAGGTATCGATCCCGATATGCTCAAGCAGCTCTTTGATGAGCAGCAGGGCGGCATTCTCGGGCTGTTCAACATGTTCTCCGGTGGCGCTTTGTCGCGCTTCTCGGTGTTCGCGCTCGGCATCATGCCGTACATCTCTGCATCGAT